>Ga0265780_10005763_pt1 | contig 15581 bp, 11 predicted proteins | sample P1T30metagenome_FD_192432 | JGI IMG/M metagenome (GOLD analysis project Ga0265780, IMG submission 192432) | Plant litter microbial communities from East Loma Ridge, Irvine, California - P1 T30 | ecosystem: Environmental > Terrestrial > Plant litter > Unclassified | place: USA: California... | reverse complement strand
AGCCTTTTGGCTTCGTTCATATTGGGACGGGAGGGAATAGGCCGTTGTTGGGGCCGGGTGGGATGCCGAGAGTTGGGGGTGGGGAGGAGGAGTGGGAGGATGTGGAGTGAGGGCGGGAGGGATTTGGGGTGGTTTGGGGGTGAGAGTGGGAGATGATGAGGGGGCGGGGAGGAGGACGGATGTGTGAGAAGTTGTGGATATGGATATGAACTTGGTGGTTGAGGACTACATGGGTATGATACTGAACAGAAGCAAGGGGGAATCAACCTCGAAACGACTACGAATATACAAAATCCTTCATCTTATTTCCCTTGGCTCTCGACGCTGACGTTCCAGTTATTGGGTGCCCGCCACCAGCGTCCTAGCAGGCTACCTTCACTCTTGCCACTGCTACCCGTGATCATGCGGTTCGCATCTGGCCTCTCAATCTTGACATCTTGTGTCTTGACGATCTGCAGCTTGACATCTTCGCTGCCATTGGTTCCAGCCTCAGGGTCATATGTAGCACGATCGCTGCTTCCAGTCCGATATGCTTTGCCCTTTGAGCCCGAGCCCTCGTCGCTGATGATGCGTTCGAACTTGCTTTGCAGGCTGGGGTAGTAGCGGATGAGGACGGCTTTGATGCTAGGTGCGCAGGCGACGATGACGGCAAGATGGTTCTCTACAACGGCGCAGATCATAGACGCAGCGTATTGGAAGGGGAAGTCCCCCATAGTGGCGAGTCGGTGGACGAAGTAGACGCGAGTTGCGCTTGCAGCGAGGACAAGTCCGCCTAGAGCGAAGAGGAAGTTGACGGCGATGCGATGGTGGCGCCTGAGCTTAACATTCCAAGTGAAGATGACGGGGAGGATGTAGAGGACGGCATCGCAGGCCACCATGAAGACCGAGTTGAAGTAGGAGAAATCGCTCAGGTTGATGCAGTAGCCCTCGATGGTTGGGTCCCACCATTTTGCCACGGGGATGCATTGGAAGATGCTGGTTACGACGCAGGTGAGACCGAAGGAGAAAGCGACGATGTGCATGATGAAGATGCAACGGCGGGCCCATGGCTCGAAGGTGAGCTCGGTGTAGAAGATGAGGAGTGAGTGCTTGACGGCCCAGTTGACGGAGAAGTAGAAGATTAGGGCGGCCATGACCATCTGGGGTGTTGAGTTAGTAAGTGGAAGATGGTGATTGTGGGTTGGGTTTGATGTACCTTGAGGAGCATCTCCATGTTGGCCGGGTCGATGTCTGCCTCGTGCAGACCAGCTCCCAGACGTGTGGCATACATCTGAATGCATGATAAGACGATGGCGCAAGTCCCGGCAAAGACAGCAAGAGCTTCATGTCAGTTAGTATGATGACTCGTGTGGAAATAAATGGACTGAGCTCACCATCATGCCAGCCAAAGCTGCTCATTATCTTAATTTTTCTCCCGACACGACAGCTAATAGCGAGTGAAGTCAACACTATCAGTGTCAAGTTGACAGCAACGGTGGGGGCGCGTAGGTCAGACATGATTGGATCAGTCAATCGAGTCACCGAGTTGAGTGGAGTTGCGATATGTGCAGGGGTGAAGAAGGATTCGTGTGCCTTGCATGCCCTCTACATATATACCTAGTGTTTATCTTTCACAAGACGCACGGCTCATACTTTGTTTGTCGTGATATGCGCAACACCGAGATGATGAACGGCCTACGGGGTCTAACGTTAGCTGCCCCGCGCTGACGGCGCGCAATCATCCATGTCAGTACAGTGATTGTGGACTGCCGTTTCTGTCGGCTTGCAGTGAAAACCGTCAAGGGAGCGACGCGGCATTCGGGGTAGCGCCCAGTGCTTCCTGGACTAGTAGGAATAATGAAAATGATGGTGTAGCACTATTGGACGGAGTTTCTCTTCTTAGCCTAACCGAGTGCTGGGCATGGTCGCTAGGTATAGAGGTTTTGCTTTGTGATGTTTGTTTTCGAGGTTAGGGTTCAAGCTAGGGGCAGCGGGGTCTTGCGATGTCGAAAAAGAAAGCACGACGTCGGTATACACGTTGTGTCCATGCGAGCCGTAAGCGAATACAGCGGGTTCTCGAAAGTGCTCATAGGTTGAGAAGGCGACCCCGCTTTGCCCTTCGTCTCAACACATCGCATTCCGAAGCTGATGTTTTCGTTTTGTGTTGTTGCTTTTTGCTTTGAGGGTCCTGTCCGTATTGATTTTGGTGGTATACGACAGAGACTTTGTACGTGGCGTTATCTGCCTGGCGTCTGCATCTGATTAGGATACTGCGGTACCATGTTAATGGTGGTAATGGCTCGCATCGCATACTGCGCGGTTACATTGTTGAGTTGAGGAGTAACTTTGCAAAGTAGCCACGTCCGGTCATGTTGAGATTGATATTGATCAGCGGCGGCGACAGATATCCCGATTACTGAACGATGGCGACTGTATAAGACAAAAGTAAGACTCCATTGTAGAAGGGCCGATGAAAGGGTGGAAGTTGCGATGGTGGGTAGACAGACGGCCAGAGACGGGAAATTGTGAGCCAGCCACATCGTCATAAAAGGCATGCGCCCCGCTGGGTTCTCGCGACTCGAAACAACGACATCATCTTGTCGTGGAAGAGGCTGAGGATCGATCGTGTGCGCTTGGAGCGCGACTGCGCAGGTGTTTACTTCGGCGATGCATCATGTGATGGAGCACGATGCGCTTCCAAGATTCCCGAGACTGTCCCGACTTCTCGACCTGGGAGCTGACTAACACCATCCGACGCTAGGCCACATCTGATTCTCAGTAATCCTGCGCATTTGATTGGGCACCGGAGACAATTTGCAGCTTATATGCGTATGCGTATAGTGGTCGCCGCACCTTGTGTAGATATGATTGTTTAGAGAACTGCGCTTCCGTTCCTCTTTTCACTCCGATACTACTATCTTGTCTTTGCGTGTTTCCGTTCTCCGGTTTTCTGAAACTCAAAGTGCGATCGCTATAGTCGGAGTGAAACTTGACGCCTCGGCTGTCCGCATTTACTACGAACGCCACCTTTCCCCGACGCCAACGTCAGCGGCATTCCACTTTCTTTGCACAGGCGGGACTTGAACTTTTCGATTCCTTCACCAACCTACAAGACATTATTGCTTTCTCTCCGCCATGTCGTTCTCCTCGCTCGTCTCAGACATCGCATACCGGAACAATTCGGAGCGGCCAGAGCGACCCGACCTGCGCTCCCAAATATCGGAAGCGCGTTCCACCCGATCCTACGCCAGCACTGCCGCGACGAGCGTGAGCATATCCGGAGACATCAAGAGCCAATTGCATGGAGGATACAGCCACCCTCTGTCGCGAGCATGGCAGGCCGAGCGACAGCTCACAAAGGTGCGAGGCATGACGCCATGAGCCCTATGACGGATACTAACATTCAGTGCAGTCGATGCTCATCTACCCCCTCTTCATTTCCGATCAGCCTGACGAAGAGATTCTCATTCCCTCCCTACCGAACATCCACCGCCGAGGCCTGAACAAGGTCGTACCATACCTTACCCCACTTGTCGCGAAGGGCCTCAAGTCCGTCATATTGTTCGGAGTCCCACTCGCACCCTCCGCCAAAGACGCCCTGGGCACCAACGCAGACGACCCCAAGGGCCCCGTGATCAAAGCCATCCGCCTGCTGCGACGAGCATTCCCCGACCTCTTCATCGTTGCCGACGTCTGCCTCTGCGAATACACCTCACACGGCCATTGCGGTATCCTCAAGGAGGATGGCAGCTTGAACAATGCATTGTCGGTAGAGCGGATTGCGGATGTGGCGCTGTCGTATGCCAATGCCGGCGCACATTGCGTTGCGCCTTCAGACATGAACGACGGTCGCATACGCGCCATCAAGCTGAGGCTCATCGAAGCCGGCATCTCGCACCAGGTCGTGCTGATGTCGTATGCCGCCAAGTTTTCAGGATGTTTATACGGTCCCTTCCGCGACGCTGCAGGCTCAGTGCCCTCGTTTGGCGACCGAAGATGCTACCAATTACCTCCCGGCGGCCGCGGTCTGGCACGACGAGCCATTGTCAGGGATATTGGTGAGGGTGCGGACATCATCATGGTCAAGCCTGCGAGCCAGTACCTCGACATCATTAGCGACGCAAAGGAAATTGGCAAGGACATGCCTATTGCAGCATACCAGGTGTCTGGAGAATATGCTATGATCCACGCAGCCGCAGCTGCAGGTGTATTCGACTTGAGGCAGATGGCGGAAGAGGCTACGCAGGGCATACTCCGAGCGGGAGCTTCAATAGTGGTCAGCTACTTCACGCCAGAGTTCCTAGACTGGTTGGGTAACTAGAGAGGCTAGCATAGGTGTACGGCAAAAGAAAGGGCGTAGGGGCGTTTGATATCCAGACGACATGTCTACCAATGAAATCTCATCACCACTTCTATACCATTTTGTTTCTGAGATCTATCGCACTCGTATACCAACGCAACATTCTCCTAAGTCGCGAACAAGATGTGAAATTCGCGGGCTTACAGCCCGCCTCGTATAGTGCCAAGACCATATACAGAAACACGCTAGCCCGAACATGCGGAGGATTGCAGCCCACCGGTGCGCCACAGCCCTCACTTCGCCATCTGCAGATGAACCAACCCCACCACATCTCAACCCTGCGGCTGCCTTGCTGCTACCTCGCTAAGCTTTCGAGTCAGCGCCCTCCCTACGGTACCATGGTGGGCGTTTGACTCACCGGCTAGCCCGCACTTCACGACCGGCGTCGCCGGTTCTTCTCACCAAAGTCGGCAATGATGCGTCTGTATCCACAGCAGCATGCATCTCAGCCACTTCAGTCGCCCTTCGTGCGCAAAGGATCTTAATCCCAAAATTCAGAGTGAACGCCACTCAGCCTTGCTTGGAGCCACGCTGTTTGCGCGCGAACGCTCTCATTCGACCTAGCGATGCCACTGCACTTTAGACACATGCGGTCTCCACTTACTGGACGCATCATGCAGGTGACCATTACCCCAGCGAGGAATCTTTCTCCTAACAGAGCCTTGAGAGGCTGATGTCGAAGCTGATTGCATTGGACCGGCTGCACAATATGCACAGCCACTCCTTAGCTCAGGCTGCCATCCCACCGCCCTTTTTCTCAACTCCAAGTCATGACGATAATTGCTATTAGGTAAACCAACATACATCATCTGGATGCCTGGTGAATTGCGCTTGCGACAAATAAGTATATCACAGGTCTCTTCTTGGATTACTTCCACTTTACAACAATCATCGACACTCGCTGTGAACACATCTAATCCGGGTGCTTTGTTACGCGAGCAAACGCATCGGGATTTATTCAAGACACGTCCACTTATAACACTGCTTCGACTCGCGGATCAAACCACCGACCTGGATTAATCATGGAGAACCTGAAGGAATCGTTACCTCCTGGCCTCGCAGATGCAGCCATCAACATTCCTGGCTTCGGTGCTATCGTCCAGCTAGTCCTAAACAAAATTGGTTTCGATGTTGGCAGCACGATGTCTCTATACCTTTTGTTATTTGGTATCTTCCAAGGAGCGATGTTCTTGTACAACAGGGGGCGTACATGGATGCAGTAAGTCCACAATTTAACCAGACAACTGCAGTCTGCTAATAGTTCACGCAGAGATTATGGCACCTCTGCCATCCGGATAGACGACGATGATGATTTATACCCCCAATTCATATCCTGGATATCGGAACAGCGCATGACGGAAGTCAGCAGAGACTTGAAAGCTACCTCGAGGAAGCCCAAGACGCGATATAGCGCAGACTCTGACGACGAGCCCGAGTCAGACGATGAAGACGTCTTGGACGAGTCCGGGATCTTTAACTACGACAAGTACAAAGGTACCAGTCCAGTGTACTACGAGCCTAATCTTGGTGACGACAGCTTCACCCACAATGGCCATTATTTCCAGTTCAGGAAGGATTCGCAAGAGAACAAGTACGCCGAACGGATTGAGTACTTTGTCATCATCCGTTGCATGGGTCGCAGCACGAAGCCCGTCAAGGAGTTGATAGATCATGTCAAGGAATGGTCATCGCACAAGAGTAACAGCACGACTGAAATAATGCGAGCAGAGACCAAACACGGTGGCTATTGGTCTACCCAGTCCAGCCGACCTTCACGACCTATCAGCACAGTGACCTTGGATGAGACGCAGAAGGATAAAGTTGTGGCAGACATTAACGAATACCTCCACCCCGCTACTGCTAGGTGGTACGCCGCCCGAGGCATTCCCCACAGACGAGGATATCTTTTCCACGGACCTCCTGGTACAGGCAAGACATCCTTGAGCTTTGCAGTGGCTGGAATCTTTGGGCTTAGCGTCTACTGCGCTTCTTTGAGTGAGCGTGACATGACCGAGTCGGATCTAGCTATGCTGTTCAGCCAGCTGCCAAATCGATGCATCGTTTTATTAGAAGACATTGACAGCGCGGGTATCCGTCGAGACAAGTCCTCTGAGATACCGTCATCAGATCGTGTCTCGGAGGTGGAAGAGGAGGCCAAGTCATCTACTGAAGCGAAGGACACCGTGGTAGAGAAGGAGAAGAAGACCGAAGGCAAAGACGAGAAGCTCGATAGCAAAGAGGAGAAGAAAGTCGAGGAGAAACAAAAGTCCATCACCGATATCGAGAAGAAGAAGTCTTTCCGCCGAAGACTTACTCAATCACTGCGCCCTCGGAAAATAACCAAACCAGACAGCGAAACCACCACCCTCGTCACAGATGATGCAGCGTCATCTGTCCGAGCCCCCAGCGTAAAGACGCCCAGCATAAAAGCACCCAGCGTGAAGCCCACACCTCCCCCTCCCCCGCCACCAGTTCCTTCTCCCACGGATGAAGAGGGCAGCAAAAGCAAAATCTCTCTCGCCGGCCTTCTCAACATCATCGACGGCGCTGCCTCAAGCGAAGGCCGCGTCTTGATAATGACAACAAACTACCCCGAAAAGCTCGACTCGGCACTCATCCGCCCCGGCCGCGTAGACCTCCAGATCAAATTCACACTCGCCACCAACACGCAAATACAAGAGATCTTCCGCCGCATGTATAGCCGCGAAGAGGACCTGGCGACGCAAACACAGAAGAAGAGTGATGACGAGAAAGCCAAATCCCCTTCTTCTAAGACGAAGAAGAGGAAAGCTAGGCCATCGAATGGCACCTCGCCTCTCACTAGCGGCGCTTTGCCATCGAAACCCAACTTCGCAACGCTACCGCCAGAAAAGCTGGTGGAGATGGCGAAGCAGTTTGCGGAAGCGCTTCCAGAGGGTGTGTTTTCACCCGCGGAGATCCAAGGGTACCTTTTGCAGAAGAAGGCGGATCCGGAGGGGGCGTTGGATGGGGTAAAGGAGTGGAGGGATGCGGTGCTTGAGGCTAAGAAGAAGGGGAAGAAGGTTGTTGAGTTGAAGTAGATGGGATTGAATGATATCATGGTGTTTGTTCTAATGTTTATGTGAAGGTTAGTGAGGTATGTGCTTGGGGTCTGCTACCGTGGTGCAAAAAGAGAATCGCCATCATCGCCCCCGATAGAGGATCGAGCAACCGCGCCACATCCTGCACGAGGGAGCCTATTGATGTTCGACCAGCGCGTAAACCACCATGAGCAAAAAGAAGGACTTGCGGGCAAAAACATACAACAGCGGGGATTCGCTAGTGGTCACCCACCTAACTACTAATCCGCCGGTATCATGCTTGTATATGGCTGAGCGGACGGGAAGCCTAATTTTCATGATCCTATGGTCGTATGTGGAAGGATAGGTGATTCAGAAAGTTATATCGGCAGCCCGTCCAGCTGTTCATGTCCACACGGACTCGCCGTCTTGCATCATCATGTATGTTGAACTGCAAACCTCCAGACCTAGTGGAGCAGACCAAGACACGAATTAGCAAGCGCAACGGCGCTATCCGCTGGTTGTGCGGGGTCGAAAGGTAAGCGCTACTGTGGAGGCGGAAATGCCTGCGAACGCCATCGCGCGATGCGATACCGCGATGCGATACCGCGATTTAGCATTGCGCATCGGTGGAGCGAAGCCAGAAAGACTCTCTTACCCTGTGCGCAACCGCAACTCGACACCACAACACGCGAGAGGGCCTTAAGCGGCAAAGACTGGCGAAAATTACAGGGTACAGGCGAGTCTTTGCGCTACCTAGGTATCTGCCGGATTCACACAGCTACCCAAGGGCCGCGACCGCTCTCAAGCAGCATGTGAGCAGGAAGCTATTTGTTTTTGAGAGCTAAATCGTTGACAGCGAGCGGCGGCGCTGGAAGTCAGATCACGCATGCGCGGTCATCGCCTCGACCCCCTCAGCTGGCCCGGGTTTGTGTAATACAAAGTCCTCCATTTGCAGGCGTCTTCTACATCTCTATGGTATCCGCGCCCTTTGATTGGTCAGCCTTACACCTTCGCAACGCCGTGGCTGCGAAGCTGAGAGTGTCTGGACTCGATACCGTGGAGTACGTGCAGCTTCTGGTTCATGGGTGTCTAAACTGTCAGACAGTATTGCTACCAATAACGCCACGCATATGCGGGTGGCCTCGTGGCGCCTCTCCCTCAAGTGCCAATAGTATGTTAGCAGGCAAGATAGGAGGATAGTCTGCGCGGCGCAAGCAAGTGGTATGTGGTCTGGCTTGTTGTGTGTCGCTCGCGCCGCACGCTGGGGGTGCAGAGCTGAAGAACGCCCTGATGGCGGCCCGTGGCGCGCTACCAAGGTAGCCTAAGATCTGGTAACGGCCGCGCGTAACGATATATGGGCTCCATATGTACATTCTGGTTGGACTTGCGAATGTCACAACAGCCCAGACTGGAGATCGAAACGAAAACGAACAGCCTAGTGTCACGCACAACAGTCCTCGCCAAATGACGACCAAAAGAGCTGTCTTGATTGGCATCGATGAGTATGAGGTTCAAGGACAGGATCAACATCCAAGGAAAGACACTAGCGGGAACGACGTCGAATACAGAAATCTGCGGGGCTGCGTCAACGATGTACTCGCTATTCGGGAATACCTCCTCCGTACCTTGAAAGTTCCTGCTGGCAACATTGATACTCTACTCGCGCCTGTTCCAGGAACCACGAGCCCGTACGAACAGAGCAGTGAGGTTCACAAACTACCGACGTACAAGAATATCGTTGGCGCCTTACAGAATCTTGCTCGGACATCTGCCGCAGGGAATATTATCTACATCCACTATTCTGGACACGGAGCATGCGCTACGACAGTTTTCGAATCTCTGCGACAAGGCCACGGAAACATCGATCATTGTCTTGTGCCCTGGGATATCAAACAGGGTGGCAAATATCTCAGGGATCTGGAACTCGGCGCTCTCTTGCAGGACATCGTTGCAAAGGATGTGGTCCTTACAGTGGTACTCGACAGTTGCTTCTCCGGCGGTGCGGTGCGGGGTGAAGATGATGACGAAGAAGTTGAAGGGGTCCGTGGCGTTCGGGGCACTTACCAGTCGGACCAAGAGATCGATGTTCCTGACAACATGGCTAGAGTGCAACATTGGGCTGGCAAGGCTTCCTGGCTGGAATCACCGAGCGGATTTGTGACTCTCGCCGCCTGCCTTGATTACCAAAAGGCAAAGGAATATCCCTGCAGAACAGCCACCGAAATTTACAGGCACGGGTACCTCTCCTATTGGCTGTTAGATACGCTTCGAAACACGTCTACACGGCTGTCTACTCGTGCCATTTACGATCGAGTCCGTTCAAAGATAGCGGAACTGGTGGTTTCCCAAACGCCTTTCATTATCGGGGATATGCATCGGTTCTTCTTCGACGAGGCTTTCAGGTCTAGAGTTCATACCCTCACAGTACTTCAAGTGGAGAAGCAAAGGCAGCAGCTGCGCTTAGATGGTGGCAGAATGGATGCAGTATACACTCATTCCGTCTATGCCATTCTTCCTCTCCACTTTGACCCCGCATCGCCGATATCAGAGTCAGACATCCTCGCGAAAGTACGGGTCGAACACACGAAATCGCGAGAGTGCCGCACTGTCTTCCTTCAGCCACAAAGCATTACGAATTCACAATGGCAAGAGCTCAAAGCTGGATGCCCGGCCGTATTGCAAAGCCTGCCGCTAGGAGGAAGAGCCGGAGTTCGATTCATGCCTACCGATGGCACCTCAGCCCTCCAATTTGAACACGATTGGCATCATAGCTTGAAAGGGAAGGAAAGGCTGTACTTAACGAATGACGACGACGCTCAGTTCCAGATTTATTTGGACCATGACGGGCTCTATCGGATTCACTGTGTCGGGGACATTTTCCCTGATCATATTTCCAACACCCTGACTCCGCTTACTGGAAACGAAAGCATGTCCAAGCTCATCTTTCGCCTAGAGCACATAGCCCGGTTCAAACTGTTGAAAGGCTTAGAGAATCCACACATCCGTCTTGGCAACCTCCCAGACCTTGCCTATGTCACTCTTGAGCCTTCACCAAATGGTCGCGAACACGTTTTGGACGAGTATACTGATGATTCAATTTGGTTGCCTGCGGCTCAGAGCGTTGAACGGCAGCGAGACGGCGTATACCGTGTGCAACAAAAGGAATGGTTCCGTTTCCAAGTCACGAATAACTCGCAGAATACTATCGGTTGCCTCATCCTCAATTTCAATCCTGAAATGGGCATTTCGATCATGCATCCAAACCTGTTCCACAGTATTGCGCCCCACAATCAACTCGAAGTAGATCTCTTTGTTGGGATTTCGGATACTTTGCAGGCTGCTGCAGCACGTGATATCCCGATCGTGGACACATTCAAGATATTCGTATCTGTCCCAGAGAAAGATATGAGCGCCATGACTTTACAGAAGTTACGAGTCGCTGAAGAACAAGGTTACTGGAGAGGAAACGAGTCAGCTGAGAATTTGGACGATCTCCTGCAAGAGCTAGCCCCTCTTTGTCGCGATGGCGCATTTACCCTTTCAAAACAACCAAAGATGGATGACGATTGGCAAACATTTGATTTCCACATTCAGGCGCTGGTATAACAGCCCCATGAATGCTTATTACGAGCGATCAATCTATACGGCTAGCGCGACTTCCTTAGTTCATACGCGAATTGTTCTCCTGGGTATCAAGCTATTGCCATTGTGTGAATCTACTCGGATTGAAACAAGATCTCTTCTGAGCCCACTTCTACTTTTTCAAGCGCCTCATACTCATCATCGATATCTCCCAGGCCGAAAGCACCAGCGAGCTCTGCTTCGACGCCATCTTCGTCCGTATCCCCCGACTTTTCATCGATGTACGATATCCAGCAATTCTCATCTTTCTTCTTCAGACGAGAACCGTCGACTTTTGATGAGAAGCGCTTGAAGTGGATCTTTCGACACTGCAACGCATAGACGCGCTCTCCCGGTGCAGAGTACCCCAGACTCTCGCTCGATTCTTTTGTGATGCCCATGCCAACTTCAACATCTCCTACACCATCTGGAAGAACTATCGGTACTCCTGCTGCAGCACCAGCGATTGTTGCAACAGGTAAAGAAGCTGAAGGTGTGAACTCAGTCGTTTTCGTGTCATCTCGCTCCAATGTCGCGTCCGTCAAAGTCTTGAATCCACAGATGAGATAAACATATGTCTTTGGGCGTTGATTCTGCTCCTCCATCCATTCACAGGCTGCCTTGTCTTTGCACACTGTTGCGAAATAAGACTCTGGGTTTCGCACTTGGTGAATGAGGCACAGAGGGCTCTCAATGGTCCTGGAACTGCCCTTAGAGAAGTTTGTAGATGTTGATAGCAAGCTTAATAAAGAGAGCTCCAGTTTTGTTCCGCGTGAGCGCTCCAGAGTGTCATTGAAATTGAGGAATGGCTGGATTGAGACCTTCATAGGTGGTGAGTCGCTTGGCCTGGATGCGTTGAGAGCGCTTGCATCGTCATGCTCTGCGAACTCCGATGCCTCGGGCTGGAAGAAGTTGTCATCTGGATATAGAGGATTTGTGATAAGGCGGCCCAACTTGACTTCAGATAGTGCGATAGGGTGTTTGAGCTGCAGAGTGGATAACACACCCGGGGCCATGTTCGTAACTGACGTTAAAAAGAATTAGCCAGAAACAAGGTATGATAGTAATCTCGATAAAGAAGCGAAGCGGTCAGATCAGCAGCAGCTCGGTCACTCACAACGGCTTTTGTTGAGGAATCAAGCAAGAAGTTGGTTCACACGGTACGCCAGCCTGCAGCTCCCTAGAACAGCGTGGAGGCGTGAGATGGGTGATCAGACGTTTTCGGAAGACATAAGCGAGATCTGCTTGATACGATTGGACAGGCACCTCGTGACCAGCACTAGCTCAGGTTATGTCACCCAATCAGATCTTCTGGACTTTGAGCCTTCGCGCTGAGGACGCCACCGGGGGCTAGACTTCAGCTGAACCCCAAAAGGCTTATTGATGCATATGCGCTCCTCAAAATCTGACGTCTTCACATAGGCAACCTGGGCTTCCGCAGCCTACATGTCAGATCGACTGCGAGCCGTAGCGTCAGGGCGGAGGCCTCCAGGGCTCGCTTAAAGATTGCCTGCGGATAAGTGGAAACATTACCTTCCCGTCCCCATCTCTCGAATCGCTATAACCTATTCTTTCCAATCCCTCGCGTGCACAAGAACCAGCAGTGGTAAAAGACCAAATATGGACGCGGGAATCGTAAACGAACAGCAGGCCCAAGTAATTGCAGAACGACAGCAATTGGAAGAAACGTTCGAAACGGCAGATGTCGACACACTTCAAGGGCTGATAACACTGCTTGACAATAATGAAGGAGCAGGGGACGTCTGGTGCCTATCCTCTTTGCGCTATTTCATGTTCCTTCGCACCATGACAGAATCGGACCTCAATCTTGCAATCAATGCAGCATACAGGATTTTATCATTGCATGGAAAAGATCAAGATATGCAACACCGGGTTCATGCGAAAGTCAGCGACCTTTTCATGATCAAGTACAGACGAACGAACTCCAAAGAGGACCTTGCGTGTGCACTCTATTGGTTGCAGTGTTCGATTCATGCTATTATGCCTGTGCATCGCGAACTGTTGCTGTCAAGGCACAGGCTCTTAGTTAGTATGCTGGAACAGCATGAGTGGGTGCTTCATTTGACAGAGGACGACTCTTACGACCCATCAGACATCGAGTCTTCACGGACGCACTTGGAACAATATCGCCACGCAGTAGCCGAGGATGCTCGTAAGGGAATCGTCTGGATCTTGACTTCCCATGGAACGGCTTGGCGGTCTTTTGCTATTGCTCTGATCAAAGGATGCCGTGCCCAGAACTTCCAAGATGTCAATGATATCACTCGTTGCGTTCGTTACCTTGAAAAGGCCCTCGGCAAAGTCCAGACCCCGAGTGCCAAAGCCGACTGTTGCGACAAGGCATCAATGATGCTCAATCTTCGATACGAAGCTACGAATGACCCCAACGATGTCAAAAGAGCGGTGTATTTCGCGGAACGGATTCTGGACATCTTGCCAGCCGAGACAGACAGGGATCGGGCGCTTCACCTTCATAACCTTGCCGTTAAGCTACGAGTATTGTACTCTACCACACGAGAACCAGAACACTTGGCGAAAGCAATTCCAATCGCAGAAGAAGCTGCAACCCTGTTACCACCGAATTCGCCGAAGCTTCTGAAGTACGAAACCGAGAGTGCATCATGCCAAGGACTGATGTACCTATGCCATGGAGAAGTGATATATTTGGACAAAGGGATTGAAAAGCTTGATGAGATAGGGCACCTAGCTGAGGGGAGGAATGATTATGCTCAAGAATACTGGAACGTTCTCACAGGCCTAGTTCGATTCCGATATGAGCTGATGCAGGTCAAAGAGGACATTCATCGCGCGATTGATGCTGCAAGAAAGTCATTGGATCGGACACCACTCGATAGTTCTCAACGTACGAAGCGCATACACAACCTTGCTGGCGTGTTGTGGCTAAGGTTCGACCGAGAGGGTGGTGAAAAAGACTTGGAAGAAGCGATACAGTGCGCGACTGATGCGGAACGACACACGTCTGATCAGAATCATTTTGCTGAAACAATCCTCAGTACATTGTCTGGTCTGCTGATCGCCCGCTATATGAACAAAGTCAATGCAGACGATCTCAACAAAGCCGTGCTATTCGCGCGGAAGGCGGTTCATCTCGGTCGACCCACGAAGCTGGAGTATCTCGCCAATCGGAACAACCTCGCACGAATCCTGCAAATCAGCGCAATGAGCCCAATACCACAGGCCGACTCCTCGAAAAACATAACCGAAGCCGTTGAACTATTTCAATCAGTCGTTGATCAGACGCTCCCTACTGACGGAAAACTCCCCTCGCGGCTTCGCAATCTTGGCAATACACAATTCGAACATTACAAGATTACTGGTTCTGTCGAGAGTCTGGAAGCATCTGTTCGCAATCTAAGCAAATGCGCCAACAACCCCGTTGCTTCGCCTTCTTTGCGAATTGAAGCAGCTAGGAAAGCTGCCGACATCCTGATACTGCAGGCCAGCTTTGCTGAAGCAGACGTCCTGCTGCAACTTGCCGTTAGTCTTCTTCAAAGAGTCAGTCCCCGGTCTCTGCAACAAAAAGATCAACAGGACGCAATATCAAAATTCTCCGGGATGACTACGGTGGCCGCCTCCGTAGCACTACAGGCGGGTGCAACCGCTGAAAAGGCTCTCGAGATCCTGGAAGAAGGCCGGGGCATCATTCTCGGTCTGCTGTTCGATGTTCGCTCTGACATTTCGGCCTTGCGATCTCAACATCCAAAGCTTGCTACTCGATTTGAGCATCTTAGGAACAGCCTCGAATCCCCTGCTGCACAGGCCGGTATCGAAGATGCGAGCTCCGGTACGAGCATGTCTCTCGACTTCACACATCGGAACAACATCGTAAAACAGCTCGATGAGAGCATTGCGCATATTCGCGAACAAGACGGATTTCTTCGTTTCCTTGCACCGCCCTCAATGAAGGAGATGCAAGCTATAGCATCAGCTGGTCCTGTCATTGTCATCAACGTTAGTGATTATCGCAGTGATGCTTTCATTGTCGCATCCTCCCATCTGGAACACGTTCCTCTTCCAAATCTGCAACTCGACGCAATGAAGACTTGGGCCACGCTCCTGATGTCGCGTAAAATTACTCAACCGAAAATGTTCGAGCTGCTTCGATGGCTCTGGGATGTCCTCGTACAGCCTATACTTGAGGCCCTACAGCGTTCAGGTTTGATATCGCATCAACCATCAGATAAGCCGCGTTTGTGGTGGGTGCCAAGCGGTCCTCTGTGCTCCTTGCCCATCCACGCAGCTGGAAATTACACCAAGAATTCGTCATCCATCTTGATGGACAAAGTCATATCCTCCTACAGTCCATCCATCAAAGCGATGATATACAGTCAGCGCAATGCAAAGAACACAGCCAGCCACTTACATTTCCACCGGCCCCTCATAGTGTCCATGGGAACAACGCCTGGAGGCAGCGATCTTCCTTCCGCAGACGAAGAAGGGAAACTGGTCCGAAAGGAACTGTCGAAACTATCCACCATTGATGAATTACCTGAGGTACGACTGAAGCCCAATAAAGCCGCTGTCATAGCAGATATGAG
>Ga0265780_10005762_pt1 | contig 15583 bp, 23 predicted proteins | sample P1T30metagenome_FD_192432 | JGI IMG/M metagenome (GOLD analysis project Ga0265780, IMG submission 192432) | Plant litter microbial communities from East Loma Ridge, Irvine, California - P1 T30 | ecosystem: Environmental > Terrestrial > Plant litter > Unclassified | place: USA: California... | reverse complement strand
ACGTACACATCGGCGCCCTGCTCAAACTCGACGCGGCGCACGCCGCGCTCCTCAAACTGCCGGCCCAGGGCCGACGTTTCGGAGAAATTGAGCTTGCAGCCCAGCGTATAAAAAGCAACGGTTTGGGGAGTCATAAGCCTGCAAAGGTACGACTTGTAAAATGGAGTGGCACTCCGTTTTGCGCTCGCTGAGCCAGTAGCAGCGCGGCGTCCGATAGCATACCCTAACGTATAAACGGAGTGCCACTCCGTTTTACAAGCCTGCCAGTAATTCTTCGGCCGCTACCAGCACCCGCTCTGGTGCGATGGTGGCAAGGTCGGGGTCGCGGTCGGGCGGCGTGAAATTGCCCTGCGCAAAGCGCGCTTCCATATTGGGTGGAAACAGGCAGCGGCACGGCGCCCGGTGCAAGTCGGGTGGGTAGGGGAAAAACTTGCCGTAGTTCTCGCCCATCATCATCACCAGGCAAGGCGTGCCGAGCTGCACGGCCAAGTGGGCCGCCACGGTATCATTGCTTATTAATAAAGTAGCCTGGCTGAGCAGCGCGGCCAGTTCCAGCAGGTTGGTTTGGCCGCATAGGTTTTCGAGCGGCACGGCTGCCCCTGCGGCTTGCTGAATGCGGCGCGCGTGGGCATCATCGGCCGCGCTACCAGCCACTACCAGCCGGTATTTAGGGCCGTAGTGCCGGTGCAGCCCCTGCGCCAGCCGGGCAAAATGGCTCGTGGGCCAGCGCTTTTGCCGGGCGCTGGCCCCCGGAAACAGCACGATGGCTGGCCGCCCAGCCGAGTCCCGAAACCGGGCCGCCTCGGCCGCCGAAACCGGAATATGCAATGGCGGCCGGCCCACCAGCTCACTGGCCGTCGCACTAGACGCAGCTAGCCAGTTCGCAAAGAACTCGCCGTTGCGGTCGTATTCAAATAACACATCCCGCTTGGTAGGCAGCAGGTGAGTATAGCCCCCGCGGTCAATTAATTGAAACCAAGCCTCGGTGCGGTGCTCGCCTTGGCTGCCCACCCGCACGGGCGCGGCCAGGTACCGGAAGAAATTTTCCACCGCCGGCTCGCGCACGTGCAGCGGGTACACCACCTCGCCGTAGCCGGCCGCCCCGACGCCGCGTAGTACGTCGGCCCGGTACGCCATATCGGTTTGGAAGCGCCCAAACTCTACCACCAGCAGCTCGTCGAAGCAGTCGGCATCCCAGGCGCGGGCCAGCGGAGCCCACAGCGCATTGGCCGCCAGCGTGAGATGCTGGCCCCGGCCGCGTACCTCGGCCGCCAGCCGCCGGAGCCAGGGCCTAAATAGCAGATAATCACCAATTGAGTCGTTGCGTACCACCAGCACCCGGTTGGGGTCGGGGGCTGCCTGCCCGGTCAGCGCGGCCTGGTCTACTTGGTCTACCTGGTCGAAGCGGCGCTGCTGCCGGCGCTGGCGGCGAAACTGACGAAAGCGGGCGAGTAGGGCTCCGAGCATGGGGCAAAAGTAGGGGAGGGGCGCAGGGGAGAAGGGGAAGGGCGGTTATCATTGCGGGCGCAGCAAAGCAAGCGCACCGAGGTGGGCCATTCTGGCGCGATTGTTTCGCCGTGCTCGTAGGCAGCCGTTTTCACTGCGTTCGCCAGCACAAATACCTACACTTGCGCACCTTTTTACCCCATTGCTTCCGAAAGTAGTTCGTCTGACTTTCAAAGGGGTTAAGCGAGTGTTACCCCTTTTTAATCTGCTAAAGCTGGTTTTTTGGGGGGTTATTCCCGAAAATAAACTCTGCAAGCGTACTTTTGCCTCCGAAAACTGACCCCATCCATTTATTTTCATGGCTATTCTTCGTTTCAAAGCCCTTGAGTTGGTCGACCAGCGCCAGGCGCTGACGGTAACGCCCGAGAAACACCGCCGGTCCGACTCGTTCGGCCAAAACGTGTTCAACTTGGAGGCAATGCGGGCTAACATGCCCGGCGAATATTTTAAGAAGCTGCAAGCCGCCATTAAGAATGGTACGCCCGTCGAGCGCAACGTGGCCGACGCCGTAGCTTCCGCCATGAAAACCTGGGCCATGGCCAAAGGGGCCACCCACTACACCCACTGGTTTCAGCCCCTCACCGGCGCCACCGCCGAGAAGCACGACTCGTTTTTCGACCTCAACTCGGATGGCCGGCCGATTGAAAACTTTAAGGGCTCAGCCCTGGTGCAGCAGGAGCCCGACGCGTCGTCGTTCCCTAACGGCGGCCTGCGCAACACCTTTGAGGCCCGCGGCTACACCGCCTGGGACCCTACTTCGCCCGCCTTCATCATCGAAACGGTAGGGGCCAAAACGCTGTGCATTCCCACGATTTTCGTGGCCTACACCGGCGAGGCGCTCGACTATAAAGCCCCGCTGCTACGGTCGCTGGCCGTGCTCGAAAAAGCCGCCGTTGACGTGTGCCAGTACTTCGATAAAGACGTGCAGCGCGTGAATACCACGCTCGGCATCGAGCAGGAGTACTTCCTGGTTGATAAGGCGCTTTTCGACGCCCGTCCCGACTTAGTAATGACTGGCCGCACACTGTTCGGCCACGCCCCGGCCAAAGGCCAGCAGCTCGAAGACCACTATTTTGGCTCGATTCCGCCCCGCGTGCATGCCTTCATGCTGGAGTTCGAGGAAGAGTCTAACTCGCTCGGTATTCCGTTGCGCACCCGCCACAACGAGGTAGCGCCTAACCAATACGAGTGCGCCCCCACGTTTGAAGATGCTAACTTGGCCATCGACCACAACCAGCTGTTGATGGATGTGATGGACCGCGTGGCTCTGAAACACAACTTCAAAGTGCTGCTGCATGAGAAGCCTTACGCTGGCGTAAACGGCTCGGGCAAGCACAATAACTGGGCAATGAGCACTGATACCGGTGTCAACCTGCTCGCCCCCGGCAAGCGCCCCAAGGAAAACCTCCAGTTTTTGGCCTTCTTCATCACCACGGTGAAGGCCGTGCACACGCACGCCGACTTACTGCGCGCCAGTATCGCCTCGGCTAGCAACGACCACCGCCTCGGCGCCAACGAAGCGCCGCCCGCCATCATGTCGGTCTTCCTGGGCTCGATGCTCGACGGCGTACTTGATGAGTTGGAGCGCACCGCTAAGCTGCCGCTTGATAAGGGCGATAACATCTACTTGAAGCTGGGCATCGACAAAATTCCGGCCATCTTGCTCGATAATACCGACCGCAACCGCACCTCGCCATTTGCCTTCACCGGCAACAAGTTTGAGTTGCGCGCCGTGGGCTCGTCGGCCAACTGCTCGTCGGCTATGACCGTGCTCAACGCCATTGTGGCCGACCAGCTCATCGACTTCAAAACCCAGGTGGATGCCCTCATCGACCAAGGCAAAAAGAAGGAAGTGGCCATCGTAGACGTGCTGCGCGACTACGTTATTACGTCGAAAAACATCCGTTTCGAAGGCAACGGCTACTCGGACGAGTGGAAGGAAGAGGCAGCCCGCCGCGGCCTCTCCAATGTGCCCACTACGCCCCAAGCTCTCGACGCCCTCGTAACTTCTGAGTCGGCTGAGCTGTTCACCCGCCTGGGCATCCTGTCGGGCACCGAACTGCACGCCCGCCACGAAATCCTGCTGGAAGACTACACCAAGAAGATTCAGATTGAGAGCCGCACGCTCGGCGACCTGGCTATCAATCACGTTATCCCGACCGCCCTGGCTTACCAGACTAAGCTGATTACCAACGTAAAAGGCTTGCGTGACCTAGGCTTAGACGACGAAAATAGCCAAGTTACCGTAGACATGATTAAGGCCATTTCGGGCTACGTATCGACTATCAAGAGCACCGTCGATGCAATGACGGAGGCGCGTAAAGTAGCCAACCGCATCGAGGATGCCCGCGAGCGTGCTGTAGCATATTGCGATACGGTAAAAGAAAAATTCGCGGCCATTCGCCGCGCTGCCGACAAGCTCGAGTTGCTTGTGGCAGATGAGGACTGGCCCCTAGTGAAGTACCGCGAATTGTTATTCCGGCACTAACTTTGGGTTGGAGCCACGGACCAGCGCTGGGTGGGAATTCTCGCTGCGTCCGGGTTTGGAAAGGGTCGTGCCGGGTGGCGCGGCCTTTTTTTTTGCCCATAGGTGATTGATTGGGTTTAAGTGTGCGCAAGGGCACATTGGAGGCGGATTATTTCACCAACTCCTGTCAAGCCCAGTTAGAATTTAGGTTATGTTGCCCCTGATTCTGCCCCTGTTTTTGCCAAATCCCTTAGGCGGCCTGCCCAGGTAGCCGCCGGGCGGTCTTGCGGTGCGAGTCGAGCAGCTCCTGCTCGTCAATGCCGAGGTACACATTAAACTGCGCTTCCGTCTGGTGGCCGGTGGCCAGCATCACCAAAGACTTGGGTACGCCCTGATAAACTTTAAGCGTGGCGTAGGTTTTGCGGCCCACGTGCATGCCAAGCTTGAGGCGCGTGATACGGGCCAGCGCGGCCACGTGGGGTAGGTACAGCCAGGGGTCGCGCACGAAGGGCATACAGGTATCAAGGCCCAGCGGCCGGTATTTTTCCAGCAGGGCCACGGGCCGGAACACGTCGTCGTCGAGGTAGGGGATGAGGCCGACGATGGTCGTTTTGTTAAGATTTTTCTTTATCAGCTCCTGCGCGGCGAATACGTGCTGCCAGCCCAGCTCCTGAGCATCGCCGTGTCTGAGACTTGTGTAGGCGCAGAGCAGGAAGGTGTCGCGCGTCCACTCGCAGCGCTGGGCGTGGTCAGCTGCCGTCATGGCATTGCGGCCGCCGCTGCCGGCGGGGCGGGGTGGAGGCTCGGGGAAGGCGGTGGCCAGGTAGGCCTGCACGGCGGGCGCGGTGAAGTCGATGGCGGCAATGCTCAGCAGCTCGTCCTGCGTGAGCGCATCCTTGCCCACGTAGCTCTGGGCCAGCTTGAGGGTCTTGCGAAAGTGAGGCGGCACGGGAAAGTCTAGGCTTTCGGCCCAGAACAGAAACGAGCGCAGGCGCTTGATGTAGGTATTAAACGTGCGCGGGCTGCGACCCGCTACGCCCAGCATGTAGTTGCGCAGCCCGTCGTAGAAGGTCTTATTTAAGCCATCGAAGCTGAGCGGCTGCCCCCGGTGGGTAGCAAAGTCGGCCAGCTCCTTGCGCACGGCCCGGTGCGTCCAGATGGTATCGGCGCTGAGCTTGCGGCCGGTGCGCACCGATACTTTTTGCTCTTCCTCCTTTATCCAGTCGTCAAAAAAGTCGAGCAGCGTGCGCACGGGGCCGGCCAGCACTGGCAGCAGCGCCCGGCCGGTGCGCTCGGCCACCAGGGCCGCCCGGTGCTGCTCGATGCCGGCGCGCAGCTGCTCTTTGGGCAGGGGCTGGCCCTGGGCGGCGCGGTAGGTGGCCTGCGCGGCGGCCCCGTAGTCGTCGAGCACCTGGTTGATGTCCTCGGCGTAGGAATCGGGCTTGTCTTTGACGCGCTCGCGCTTAGCATCCCAGTGCTTAGGCAGGCACTTCTGGCCCGAGCCGAACTTGGTGCGCTGCCCGTCCCAGCAGCAGGTGACCTGAATCTGGGCCTGGCCGCTTTTGGTGAGTTGGTCGAGGCGCAGTTGACAGGTTACTTCCATAAGGGAGTAGAGTATGATAGTAGCTCAGGCCGCACCACGACTCCGGTACCCAGGCGCAGGCGGTTGCCCTCCCAGGTAATGATGAGTTGAATGGGGGCAGTACCGTCCGTGGCGAGTGCGTCGAGGCGCAGCTGGCGCGCGAGTTTCATAGGGCGGTAAGGAAGGAAGGCAATAAGAAAACTGCCTAAACACACTATATCAATACAAAGTACCCCACAGGTATCGAAAGGGGCGCTTTGTTTGTTGTTTCTATCTGACACATTGGGCTATTTCTCTAAATAAAGCATATTTATCAAGGTCTTCAGCATCAACAGTCAACAATAGGACTCTTTCGATGAAATCACTAGTGACATGCTCACATCCAAGTTTTTTTAAATACAAATTAATAGCAATTCCAAAGTCATGCCCATGCATAACGTATCTATAATCGATACCAGAAGTGTTTGTTTCAAAGAGACTATATTGTTTAATAAAATCCTGCCTGTGTTTCGCTACACCTACATTTTTATGATTACTTGTTAATTTAGTTAGATATTCCTCGAGGTCGAAAGTGGAATTTCCATTTTTATCAAAGCTAATTACCCTATCTATATCTACTGGAACCCAGCTGTTATTTATAGTATATCTAGTTATTCTTACTAGAAACAGAAATTGTACAACTGGACTTAGGTCTGCAATAGCTTTAGTCCCTGACGGTGCCTTATCGCGCAATAAACCAAAAAGAAACTTGTTCAATACTTTTTCTTCAAAAACATAACTTTCTAGAGCTGCAAAATCAGTTTTACGCAAATAGGAGTTAGTGACTTTTTCTCCAAAAAAAGTATCATGGTCTCTATCACATATACAAAATACACATTGACTTCTGGCGCCGATACCTTCTTCAAAGAAGGCTGATAGTCTCTCTATTTTTTCTTTATTACCAACATTTTCTTTATAACCTGCAATGTCTTGCGAATCCTTAAACAAGGATTTTGTCTCTACTGTCTCAATAGGATAAACATTATACTTGAGTGAGCGACTTCTTATGTAATTAAGAAACAAAACTTTGTCAGCCATTCCTTCTACATATAAATCGTGAATACTAGGCTCGAATTTATATCTCGCAACAAGTTCTTTCGGAGTCCGCTTGTAATCAGAATCAATCATTTTTGAAAACACTATCGCTATTGACTAATTTAACTACGCTATCCATATTGTTGGCCAAAAGCTCAATAGAATGGGTTGCAATAACAAATTGAATGTTTCTAGCTTGTGTATAAGACAACAAGCTATCAAGTAATCTTCTTTGCCATTTTATATTAAGAGATATCTCAGGTTCATCAATAATGAATATAGTAGCATCTTCGGCAATAATTGAATTAATCCATAAGTGCAGTAGGTGCTTCTCGCCAGAAGATAATTCAGACATCTGGACTATATCACCGTTATGATGAAGAACTGAAAATCCCTCGCTTAAGCTATACCTCATTACCTTATCAAAAAAGTAATCATTAATATTGCTAATAAATAAGGTGATTATATTATAAATTTCAGAAAGAGCATTTAGCTTAGCTGTTGCGCCTTCAATAAATGGCGTCAGTACATTTTGTATTAACATTAGCTTTTCATATCCCTCAGTTTGCCTTATTATATTTATGAGAGATAAGTAGTCAAAGCTGGTGACCAAGCCAATATTAGCTAAGCTTTGATTTAATATTGATATTTCTTCTAACTGACCTAATAATTCTGAATTATTTGTTGGATTTAAATCATTGAAGCCAGCACTTGCTGATATTGATTTTATTAAATCGAAGTAGATGCTTTGATTATTGCTCTCGCCTATGCTAGAAAAAGTAATTACTTTTGCTTTAATCCAGTCATTAAAAGTATCAAAAGCCTCTTCTATTAAGAATTTTTGCTTGCTTTTTTTACTCTCATCTATCTGACTGATATTATAAAGCACTTCTTTTCTTAGGCGCTTTTCGAGTTGAGTACTATTGATTATTTTTCTTTTATTTGCAGAAGCTGTTAAAAGGTCGCGGTCATCTTGAAGAAAATACAATGATATGCCTAAGTTCTTAATTAATGATATGACTTTGCCATAAGCCGGATTGTCTTCGCTTTCACTGTTAGAAACGGTTAAAGCCCCATTTTGCTCTGCTGTCCTTACGATAGCTCTATAATCTAATTCTTTATCAATAAGACTTTTAATTGACAAGACAAACGGCCCTTTATTATTGTCATTTCTTTTGGCCATTATAATAATGCCATTCGATAATGTAACAGATATAGTTTTGAATCTAACATTTGCTAAGGCAGATTTATGTCCTTGATTTGATTCGGTAGACAATAAATGATATACAAGCTTGAGTAAAGTGGTTTTTCCTGAGCCATTATCGCCATAAATAATAAGTAGTCTGTCCCTCCCCTCATAGTGTATCTTATAAGTATAATAGCCAAGTAGCTCCTCAGCATATATATCAGTAATTAGCGTTTGGTTCTTTTGAATGGATACTTGCTGTGAAACGGGAATTACGTACATAATGAGTATGGTATTTTTGAATAGAAGATTAAACTAAACGGCTTTGATAGTTGGCGCCTCGCATTTGTTATGGCTCGCTTGTAGGAGAGGCGCGTAGTATGGCTTTGTTACCAATGTAGTAACAGGTCTCGTCCTATAAGTAAGGTGGTCACTCGGGTAGATTTGTTGAAACAAACCGTTCGCAAACGCCATGCATGAAAAGCAACAAATTGCCGCAAACATCAAAGACCTAGTAGAGCAGCTCCGCCACGAGATGGGAAAGGCGCAGCAAGAGGGATTGCAGGTGACTCTTACCTGCCCTTCACAATACTCCCTTGCAAAACGGGAGTTATCCGTTGAGATTTTAGAAGTGACTACTTATTAAGCAGTCGCTCAATGCCTTTGACTTGCTTTATCAACTCGTCTTGGTCATTACCCATGATTTGTTGGTTACGGATGGCTGTCGCCATATCTGCCTGTAACTCATTGAGCTTCTTGCCTAAAATTACTTGATTGTCTAACACAGTCTGCAACGTATCCTTTAAAGAGATGTATTCTTTACGGCTGAGTTCTTGAAATTCTTGGTCAGTCATGAGATGCATGAGTTAATGGTGAAAATCGGGTAAGTTTGAATCAGATAGGCCAGTGAAGCACCCGCTTCGCTGGCCTTTTAGTTAGGGCGAGTGTGGCCGCCACGCAGCAACTCAGTAGCAGGTGCATCACTTGGCGTCTGCATGCTCAGTAGCAGCAGCAAGCACGCCGCCACTTGCAGCCCATGCTGCACCAGCAGGTTAGTGGCTTCCAATGGCGTGTCGTAGCTGGCAAGGGCTAGCCCGCCTTGCAGTAGCTCTAGCAGCACAAAGGCATAGAGCACCAGGAAAAGCTTCTTGGCTCCCGCCACGCCCTTGCGGATTTGGTAGTAGACGTAGAGCAAAAAAGGATTAGCCAAGTAGAGCATGAAGTATCCCTTGGGGCTATGCGACGGAGCGAAATAGCCCCGAGCCAATAAGAAATCCGCTACCACGCTCACGCCAAATGTCAGGTAGAGCATCATAGATGCCCAGACTTCAAAGCGGTGCTGCTGGGTAGTTGTCATGGGCATTAATTAGGGCGGTTATAGCTGGCGCGCAGCAGCGCCAGCGTCTAGAAGTCACTGGGAGCCTTACCAGTGGTGCTGCTGCTCATGGCTGTTGTCAGGCGGGCAAGCAGATTCTGGACATCTTCGTCAGCGTGGCGTTTGATGGCACTCCAAGCTAGTGGCGACATGTGCAGGAAGCCACATTCTGGCGATTCATTCTCAAAGGCTCCGCCCGAGCCCACGCCATTGGGGATGAGGCCAATGGTCTGCGTGGCATTCGTTTCTTCGCGTAGATTGGTTAGTACATATTTGTAGCGCCCATCCTTGCAGTAGATGGTTAGGCTATGCGTTACAGTACCAACAACTTGCGATAACATAGTGCGTGCCTGCATCTCCCCCGTGATGGTTAGCTGGCTTTTATCAGTAGCCTCTTGCAGCTGCTTGGAAGAAGCCACGCGATAAGTAGCCGTGCTGGCTACCCAGTTGGCCGCACGGGTATAAAGCTGGTCTTGGGTGGCGCCGGGCACCTCAATGACCCCTGAGTAAGTAACTAAGTGTGAGTCTGGGTCAACAGGGAGTTTGCTGCTCGACTTTTTCTTCCCTTGCTTGCCGGAGGGTTCGGCTGCCGGTCTATCCTGCGCGGCAACGATAGCTGGGAGTGTGAGAAAGGCAAGCGCTAGTAATGTGTACTTCATAGCAGATTAGTTAGGGCGGTTGTAGCTGGCGCGCAGCAGCGCCAGCGTCTGGGGTGCTCAGGTAGCTTCAGCGGGTTACATCAAACAAATAGCCTACACTGACTTGGAAGCCACGATTATAGGCTTGGGCAGTACTGACAGGACTCCCTAGGTAGTTGTAACCGGGCCTAGTAGTACTCAGGCCCAAGCTGTAAGTAGCCTGGAGCACAAGGCCTTCGTAGCGAAATCCTAGTCCACCCTGTAGGCCAGTTTCGAAGCGCCGGGCTGTAGGTCGTCCATCAAACAGGTCTGCCTCGTTGGCTACGCGAATGGGCTGGCTAGCATCGGGTTGTCCTGATAGGTTCCGTTCGAGGCTCCCGCTCAGGAGCATGCTCACGTAGGGACCGGCAAAAAACTGCGGGCCTGTGCCAGTGCCAGCCGGCGCAAACGTGAAATTGAGCGGCAGCGTGAGGTAGTTAAGCCGCAGCTTAGTAGTTAAGTCCAGTAAGGTGGGGTCGTTGTTTAGCTGCGTCTGCGATAAGTACTTGTAGCCCTTCTGAGAGAAGAGTAGCGCGGGCTGGAGTGCAAAGCGCTTCCAACTCAAGTAAGCTTGCGCCCCGGTGACTAGGCCAAAGCGATAATCCACTTTGAAGTCATTGTTAAAGTGTTGTTTGGCCAGTGTCTCGCCCACTACGGGGCCAATGCTGACTTTAACCTGGGCGTGGGCCGCAGGCGCGACTAGTAGAAGGCCGCTAGCTAGCAGTGAAATAGGGAGAAGTTTGCTCATAGGTAGGCAGATTAGTTAGGTCGGTTAAAACTGATGCGCAGCAGCGCTAGCGTCTCCTCTTTCGAGGTCAGCAGGGCATCCTTCATGGCGAGCTGCGCCTTTAGGTGCTCCACTTCTTTCTCAGCTAGGGCTAGCTTGTTCTTGATGGCTTCCACGTCGGCAGCCGCTGGTGTAGCATTATTTTCTTGGTAGGCTGTACCGTGGTTAGTTCCTACAACTGGGCTGCGAAAAAATTTTTCTGCGTGAGCAGTAGTCTGATTGTTTTCATTGGCGGGTAGGATAAGAGGCTCACCATTGCCGGTGAGGAGCCAGTGCATATTTGCTTCATTAAATGCGTTGTAAACCTTCTCCAAATACTCAGTTCCTGGCTTGGTTCCTCTATTCAGGTAGTTGCGAGTGGTGGTTTCAGCCACATCTATCCGTTGGCTGAATGTTCTGACATCCAGCTTCAGAGAATCTATAAGAATTTTAAGTCTTTGGCCGATAGGTGTTTCCGGCATCTTGAGTAGCAAATTTGGTTTTTGCTACTCAAAAAGTGTAGCAGATTTACTTGTGCGGCGTAAATTTGTGACATGACATGACAACGCACCTGCAAGTAAGCAGGCGGCGGGCAAATCGTGTCAGACGTGCGCGATGGAAGACCCAGCTGTATATCAAGCCGCTCCCGCTGCCGACCGGCGCGAACTGGTAGCCCCCGTAGCGGTCTGGCTGGTGAGCCTAAGCTTTCGCATACTTGGCTGCGGCCCGGTGGCCGGCTTGCATCAGGCAGATGTGATGGCTACTTGGCGCTCGCCCACTGGTACCCTCTTTCTGCTGGAGCTGCGGGCGGAGGCAGCGCGCGCGTGGTGTCGCCTCGTGCAGGTGGTAGGGGCTGCCTCTTATACCTGCTTTACCTGGACGCTGGTGGAAAGCGCGCAGGAAGTGCAGTGGCTGCTGCTGCGCAACCACTCCTATCAGCAGGCTAGCGCAGCAGTAGGCGCTCCACTAGGGGCAGCACGCGGCCGAGGCACGCCTGAATCTTAAACCAATTGCCGGGTGCATAGGGGTGCATAAAGCCATCGTGGCGCGTCAGGTCTTCGTGCTGGCGCACATCCTCCAGCGCAGTAGTTACCTGCTTCTGGGCTGGTGTGTGGGCCTCGGCTGGTACACAATGCCGCTCCAGCGTGAGGCGGGCCACGCGAAACAGCGCGTCGGCAAACATCCACTCCCGGCCCATCGGCTGGCCATCCAGGGCCTGCACCTGCGGCCAGAAAGCCCGCACCGTGTGGTAGTCAGCTAGCCAGCCATTGGCTTCGGCGTCGGGCAGCGAATTGTCCTCCATACGGCCCCAAACCTACACCTTTTCTCGCACACCTGCCATGCACGTGCCCCTTTCTACCGACCGGATGAAATACTTCGCCCTGCTGGCTCTGGTGTGCGAAGACCTCTCGCCCAGCGCCACGCCGGCCATCGACCGGCTGGTGAAAAACAACCACGCGGCTTCCTCGGCGCAGCTTACGGCCGTGCGCAACGGCCGCAGCCCCAACCTGGCCTGGCTCCTGGACTTGGTGCGCGAGAGCCTGCCCGCCTTCCCTATTCCGGCGGAGCTACTGCCGGCCCCCGTGCTGGCTCCGGTAGCCCTGCTCGACCTCTAAAAGCTATCCCTTTCACCCTTCACATCTCACACCTGTGTACCTCAACACCGACCCCGCGCCGGCCCCGCGCAAGCCCTGCCTGCGCGACCTGTCCATCCTCACCGCCACGCTGCTGCCGCCCGCCCTGGTCATGCTGGTGCCCCTGCCCGAGTTGGAGCGCCGCGCCCACGAAATCGACGCCACCCACCCGCACTACCGCGAAGAAACGCCCCTGGTCGTGGCCTGGGAGCGCCGCCGCCGCCAGCGCCTCAGCGGCCAGCTGCACGTGAGTGTCAACCAGGTACAAGTCGCTTAGTCCGATGGCCAAGCAACTACGCTTTCCGCACGTTTTCCTGCGCGACGCCGACACCGATAACCTGGTGCAGGTATCGACGCTGGAGCCCGGCGCGGCCCTCGTGCCCCGCGTCAAGCCCGAGCCCATTTTGGGCTACACCTACCAGGCGGGGCACCTCACGGTGTACGTCAGCGGCACGATGCCCCTGGCTATGCGCTCGGCCGCGCAGGAGGGCCACACTGACCAGGAAGCCTGGCTGGTGGACGAGTTGCCCCAGGGCATCCGCGAAATCGACCTCACCGATTGCCGGCGTGAGTTCAGCCTGCTTAAAAAAGCCGCTTAGCCCGATGGATACGCTGCCCCTCGACCACAACCCGGTGCCCGGCACCGGCACCCGCAATAGCACGCTGCTGCTGGCCGTGTGGCTGCGCAAAATGGGCTTTACGGTGGTCGAGCACGGCGGCCTGGTACCCACGGCGCTCACGGCCATTTGGGTTAGCCCCCGCAAGTACCGCTACGAGCTCAGCTACGTGTTCGCGCCCACCGGCGGCGTGCTGCGCCTAGTGCATAACGCCGGGCCGCACTCCTTCGATGTGCTCATTGAGGGGGCCACCGTGCACCGGCTGCGCGAAGCGCGCCTGCTGCTACTCAGTTCGGTCCGCTACGCCTTCGACCGCAAAGCCGCGCTCGCGGCCGGCACCTTACGCCCCACCTACGCCCCGCACACCGACTAGCTATGACTGCTTCTGACCTGGCCACCGCCGGCTTTATCGACCAGTACATGCGCGCCATTCTTACGCGCCTCGACCAGCTCACGCCGGCCCCCAAGCCGGCCGAGGCCGAGGTGGTGCTCTACAGCATCCAGAAGCTGGCGGCCGTGCTCGACGTGCACCCCGAAACCGTGCGCCTGTGGCTCACCAAGGGCAAGCGGGGCCGCGACGGGCAGCTCATTAAGCTGCAAGCCTACAAGTTCACCAGCGAGCCGCGCATCCCGTGGCCGGCAGCGCTGGCCTACGAGCGGGGCGAGGCCTTTGACCTGGCCAGCCTGCCCGCGCCCGTGCTGCTGCCCCCGGCCGAGCTCGCGCCGGCCCCGCTGCCTAAGCTCGACACTCCCCTTGAGCCCGCCATGCTGCGGGTCGCCTCCTAATCAGTCACCCTTTCCATCTCACAACATGGACGTTACCACGGTCACCATCGACGAGTTTTTTAAACTCGGCATCAACCACCACAAAGAGGCCTTGCGCAGCTTCGACGCGGCCATCAATCCGCTCATCGAGCAGCTGGCTGCCCACCGCGATAAGGCAACGCCCGAGTACGATGCCGAGCGCGACCGCCTCTGCCTGCTGCTCACCCTGCGCAAGATTCACGAGGCCCGCCTGCTGGAATTGCTGGCGGAGGCTGAAAGAACTGATTCCCAGCCTCTCCAACAAGCTGCCTGATATGCCAGTCGTTGTTATTTATTCCTCGACGCAGGCGTGCCCGCCGGCGCTCGACTTAGCCTTTCGCCTGCGGGCGCAAGGCCACCAGGTGCGCTCGCTGAGCGAGCTGCCCACTCCCCGCCCGGCGCGCCTCTACTCGCTCCAGCTGGAGCTGGCCGGCTTGCAGCAAGACGAGCGCACCATCCGCTGGGTGCTGAGCCAGTACACCGAAGGTATTCGAATGCCTGATGCCGACCGCGAGCGCGATTTGCGGTCTGATTTAGAAGTAACGCTTTGGCAGATAGACAACGTAACGGCATTTCTGGCGCAGTTGAAAGGAGGGGTGGTCAGTGAGTAAGAAGCTGCACGTCGATTGCTTTCTGGTGGGTAACAGCCAAGCCGAAGCGTTCCGCCAACTGGTGCGCGAGTACAACGAGCCATCTGGCCAAGAGGAACCCAGGGAGGCGGCCGAGGCCGCGCCGCTGGTCGAGGTTCTCTACGAAGAAGCGGGCCGCGACTGCACGGGCTTCGACCTCTGGTTTACCAGCATCGCCACGGGCTTCCGCTTCGGCCTGCACTGGGGCGAGCGCCGGGCCGAGCTAGCCCGGCAGCCCGCCTCGCCCACGTACCCGCAGTTTCTGTACCACCCCAAGCGGCGCACCTGGCTGCGCTACAACTCGGCCGCGTACTTCTGCCTCGTCTCGGAAACCAACCTGCAAGTGCGGCGCGAGCGCCCGCAGGAGTTATGGAAGCCTGACGAGGTGCAGGTTATCACCGAAGCCGCTTTTCTGGAAAACTACCAGCGCATCGCCCAGCTCATGCGCGAGCGGGCCGAGCACCACCTGGCCACCTACCAGCGCCGGGGCAGCGTGGGCAACGAGTGGTTTTACTGCAACTTCATCTACGCGAGCGGCAGCCGCCAGCTGCTGCCGCGCCTGCGCCTGAACGTGTCGGTCAATGACTACAGCCGCTCCTGGCAGCTGCTCTACGATGTGGACCTGCACGCCAGCGATGCGCGCCGGGTGGCCAGCACCCAGCCGGAATTTGAGCAGCAGCTGCACGAGTTGCTGCGCGAAGCCGAGGCGGCGGCCACTGGCCAGGAAGGAGGGCCGGGCAATGGCTGAGAAAATCTCCATTGAAGACCTCTCGCGCCAGCCCCTGGTGCGTGGCACGAGCTGCTTCACTGACCCGGCCGGTAACGTGGGCTACAAAAATGAGGACCTTCAGGTCAGTGCCCTGGTGCGCATCGCCGCTGCGCTCGAGCAGCAAACCGAGTTGCTGAAAGAGCCCAATCCGCTCTCGCTCTTTGAGTATGGCGAGTTGCACGGGCTTGTCAATACCACCCGCAATTTCCAACCCTGGATATTAAAAGCGTACGGAAAAGCCGAGGCCGCTAAGCTCTTGCGGTTTTGCGACCTAGTGGAAAAACTGCTGAGCGGCATGGAAGGAGGGCAAAATGGCTGAGCAAACGCCTTACCCGCAATTCCTGCGCGACCCGCACACCGACACGCACCTGCGCTACAACAGCGCCCGGGTCGTGTGCACGGTCAGCGTGAGCAGCACCGGGGCCCACGTGCAGGTGCAGCACCTCGACGAGCCGCGCCTGCTGCACTCGGCCGAGGCAGTGGCCAGCACGGAGGTC
>Ga0265780_10005761_pt1 | contig 15583 bp, 13 predicted proteins | sample P1T30metagenome_FD_192432 | JGI IMG/M metagenome (GOLD analysis project Ga0265780, IMG submission 192432) | Plant litter microbial communities from East Loma Ridge, Irvine, California - P1 T30 | ecosystem: Environmental > Terrestrial > Plant litter > Unclassified | place: USA: California... | reverse complement strand
TCGCGAACGCCGAATCGCAGCGCGCTTCCGAGCGCGCGATGCGCCAGGTCGACGTGCGCATGAAAGAGGCGAGCAAGCCGATGGACGACTTGGGCAAGAAGATGCACGTCCTCGGCCGGCAGATGGGACAGGAAAACAAGCGCGCCAATCAGACGGTGCGCGCACTGGTGCACGATGCCATGGCCAGGGGACTGGCGCGGCCGGTACCTCACGCTTGAATAACTGCTTCCGGGAAGTGGCGATCGGCATTTCCCGGAACCACCGTCCAGCCTTATTCGATCGTTTTAAAAAGCCGGTATTTGCGCCGTGCCCGATGGGCGCGCACGCTTGCACCGCGACGGTGCAAGCATATTATCTTTCTTGTATAATTTTTGCCCGGCAATGAATACACATTCTATTGCCAATAAAAAAATACATTTAAGATCGGAAATTTCATGTTCAAGAAACTCGCGGTTGCCGCAGCATTTGCCCTGACGGCGTCCTCCTCGTTCGCAGCCGCACCGACCGCCTTCTACGGCGGCCTCGACGTCGGCGCCACCAAGATCGACGACTTCGACAGCACCAAGACCAGCTTCGGCGGCTTCCTGGGTTATGGCTTCAACCAGTTCTTCGCGGTCGAGCTGGGCTATCGCCAGCTGGGCAAGTACGACTTCTACGGCGTCGACGTCAAGGCCAAGCAGACCCATCTGTCGCTGGTCGGTTCCTACCCGCTGAACGCGCAACTGGACGTGTATGGCCGCATCGGCTACAACAACCTGCGCGCCGAAGCATCGTACGGCAACATTACTGCCGGTGAAGATACCGATACCGGCCTGTATGGCATCGGCCTGAACTACAACTTCACTCCGGCCATTTCCGGCCGTATCGAAGTGCAGAAGCCGTCGAGCGATACGACCAATTACAGCGCCGGCGTCGTCTTCAAATTCTGATCGGCATATAAAGCATGAATACGCGGCGCTCATAAAAGGCCGGGTAACGATGGCTTGGCCGGATGCGGCATATATTCATCCCGAAAGGGAAATATATGCCGCATTTTTTTTGCGCCGTGTTGATGCTGGCGCAGCCGCCCGAATATTGCCGGTCCCTGTTTTATGTGTCAGCATGGCGCTCGCCGATTAATCAGCTGATAACCTTTTCCGGAATACCGCATGCGCCCAGTCCGTCTCGCACTTGCCCTGTCCCTTGCCGGCGCCGCCGCGCTGGCCTCGGCCCAGACCACCCCGCCCGCCTCGGAACGTCCCGCCACCGAATTCCCCTATACGCCCGGACTGGACGTGACGTCGATGGACCGCACGGCCGACCCGTGCGTCGACTTCTACCAGTACGCCTGCGGCGGCTGGCTGAAGAACAATCCGATCCCGGCCGACCAGGCGCGCTGGTCGGTGTACGGCAAGCTGGCGCTGGAAAACCGGCGCTACCTGTGGGGCATCCTGGAAGACCTGGCCAAGCGCGAGGACGGCCGCAACGCCAGCCAGCAGAAGATCGGCGATTACTTCGGCGCCTGCATGGACGAGCGCGCCATCGAGGCGCGCGGCGCCGAGCCGCTGAAACCCTGGCTCGACCAGATCGCCGCCCTGAAGTCGCAGCGCGAGCTGGCGCCCTTGCTGGCGCGCCTGCACCTGGGCCTGGCCGACCAGGGCCTGTTCTTCGGCTTCGGCTCGAGCCAGGACTTCGCCGATTCCTCGAAGGTGATCGCCTTCGCCTTCGCCGGCGGCCTGGGCCTGCCGGACCGCGAGTCTTATTTCAAGACCGACGCCAAGTCCAGGGAGGTGCGCGCCAAATACGTGGCCCACATCGCGAATACCTTCAAGCTGCTGGGCGACGCCCCGGCCCTGGCCCAGCGCAACGCCACCCGCGTGATGACGATGGAAACCGCGCTGGCCAAGGCTTCGCTGTCGACCGTCGACAAGCGCGACCCGTATAAACTGTTCCACAAGGTCGATGCCAGGGGCCTGCAGGCGCTGACGCCGGGCTTCGACTGGAAGGCCTACCTGGACGGCGTCGGCCAGGGCGGACAAGCATCCTTCAACGTCACCGAGCCGGCTTTCTTCAAGGCCCTGGGCAAGCTGTGGAAGGGCAGCGACATCGAGGCGACCCGCAGCTACCTGCGCTGGCATGTGGCGCGCACCATGTCGCCGGTGCTGGCGGCGCGCTTCGACCAGGAGCACTTCGATTTCTTCAGCAAGACCCTGCGCGGCGTGCAGCAGCAGCAGCCGCGCTGGAAGCGTTGCGTGGCGCTGGTCGACCGCCAGCTGGGCGAGGCGCTGGGCCAGGAATTCGTCAGCCGCGCGTTCGCGCCCGAACTCAAGGCCAAGGCCCTGCACATGACGCACCAGGTCGAGGAGGCGATGAAGAAGGATATCGAGGAACTCGACTGGATGAGCGCGGAAACGAAGACCCGCGCCCAGGAAAAGCTGGCCGCGATCGTCAACAAGATCGGCTATCCGGACAAGTGGCGCGATTATTCCAGCTACACCGTCAAGCCGGGCGATTTCGCCGGCAACGTCGAGCGCGGCAACGCCTTCGAGACGCGGCGCGACCTGGCCAAGATCGGCAAGCCGCTCGACCGCAGCGAATGGGGCATGACGCCGCCGACGGTGAACGCCTACTTCAATCCGCAGATGAACGACATCAACTTCCCCGCCGGCGTGCTGCAGCCGCCGCTGTTCGACCCGAAGATGGACGATGCGCCCAACTACGGCAACACCGGCGGCACCATCGGCCACGAACTGACCCATGCCTTCGACGACGAGGGCCGCCAGTTCGACGCCAAGGGCAACCTGAAGGACTGGTGGACGAAAAAGGATGCGCAAGCCTTCGAGGAGCGCGCCCAGTGCATCGTCGACCAGTACGCGCAATACACGGTGGTGGACGACATCAAGATCAACAGCAAGCTGACCCTGGGCGAGGACGTCGCCGACCTGGGCGGCCTGATCCTGGGCTGGATGGCCTGGCAGACCGAGATGGCGAGCATGCCGCAGAAGGCCAGACCGGAACTGCGCGACGGACTCACGCCGGAGCAGCGCTTCTTCGTCGGCAATGCGCAGTGGGCTTGCGAAAACGACCGTCCGGAAAACCTGCGCGTGAGCGCGCTGACCGACCCGCATTCGCCGGGCCGCTATCGCGTCAACGGGCTGGTGGTGAACATGCCGCAGTTCCAGCAGGCTTTCCAGTGCAAGGCGGGGCAGCCGATGGTGAAGGAGAAGCGTTGCCGCGTGTGGTAACGCAGGCGTAGTCGATGACGCCGTTTCCGCCTGGAGACGGCGCTTTTACGCGCTGCGCGCACCGCGGTCGCTGCGGCGGGCCTGCATGTGGACCAGGTTGGCCTCGAAGGCGCGCATCTCGACGCCGATCGGACCCAGGTCGATGGCCGCGTGCTGCAGCATCGGGAACAGCGCGGTTTCATCGTCCCAGATATGGGTGAGGACGGCGGTGATCAGTTCGCGCATCAGGGTATCGGCGCGTGACGCGGCGGCGCCCGACGCAGCGGCGCCCGACGCAGCGGCGCCCGACGCTTCCCGTTGCGCCGCCTGCAGCGCCGCCAGCAGTTCGTCGACGTCCAGGCTTTCTTCCTCGAGGTGGGCGACCAGGTTCGGATCGACCCGCCGCACGCCGGGATAGAACACGGTTTCCTTCAGGCGTTCGAGGTTGTGGACGGCTTGCGCCAGCTGGGCGGCGGCCTGTTTTTTCACGACGGGGCTGTGGCTGTTCAGGTAGCGCTCGGCGAGCTTGCGCACCAGCCGGTGGTCGCGCATCAGGGCAGTGATCGGATTGTCGTCCGGGAACGCTGCAAGCGTAAACCGGCGATTCGGATCGTTGGTGGTCAACATGGATTCCTCCTGGGTAGGCCAGCGTATCCGCGATATGCCGGCAGGATGATGCTAGACCGCTACAGGTTACGCTTCTGTTCGTTTTGTGACGGAAGAGGCCGCTTAAACGCCTTCTGTTGCGGCGCAGCGAAAAAAAAAGCCGCCCGAAGGCGGCCTTGTGGAACGCAGGAAAGATTAGTGCTGGGAAATGCTGCCGCGCCAGCCGCCGGTTTCCTTGCCGCGCGCTTCGAGCATGTCCTTGAACTTCTGCAGGTTGCCGCGCGCTTCCAGGCGCACCGCGCCCAAGGCGTCGCCGATCTTTTCCAGCGTGCCTTCCGGCTCGTAATCCATCTGCAGGACCACGCGGGTCACGTTGTCGGCAATCTTGTGGAAGGTGACCACGCCGCCGTTCGGCACACCGCTGGTGCTGCGCCAGGCGATGCGTTCGTCCGGCGTCTGCTCGGTGATCTCGACATCCCATTCCTTGTCTTCGCCGGCCACATTGGCTTTCCAGTGCAGGTGCTTGTCGTCCAGCTGGCGGATTTCCTTGACGCTGGCCATGAACTGCGGGAAGTCCTCGAACTGGGTCCACTGGTTGTACGCCGTACGCACCGGGACATTGACTTCGATGGTTTCGATGATGCCCGAGCCCATGCCCGAAGCATTCTTTTTCAGTTTTTTCGACAGCATCATGCCGCCGACCGCCAATGCGGCGACCGTCACTACGCGATTCAGCATTCTTGCCTCCTGTACGCGATGAAGCGTATTGAATGTTGCAAAAATCTGCCTGCCGGCGATAGGCACGACAGGCTACCTGGATGACACATCTGCCTCTAAATTACGTCAATTCCGGTTTTCATGGCGCACACGAGCGTTATTTTCCGCGCTGGAACGATTTATCCGGCAAGCCCCCAATGGGCAGGCAAGGGTTTGCAATACTGTATATATGACCAGTAAAAATCCTGATGCATGGCTGCCGCCGGCCGTCCCCGACGGTATAATGGGCAAATGAATCTCCTCGACAACCTGAATCCCGAACAGCTTGCGGCCGTTACGCTGCCGTCCCAGAGCGCCCTGATCCTTGCCGGCGCCGGTTCCGGCAAGACCCGCGTACTGACCACGCGTATCGCCTGGCTGGTCCAGACCGGACAGGTGTCCCCGGCCGGCATCATGGCCGTGACCTTCACCAACAAGGCGGCAAAGGAGATGCTGACCCGCCTGTCGGCGATGCTGCCCATCAATACGCGCGGCATGTGGATCGGCACCTTCCACGGCTTGTGCAACCGCCTGCTGCGCACCCACCACCGCGACGCCGCGTTGCCGCAGACCTTCCAGATCCTCGATTCGCAGGACCAGCTCTCGATGATCAAGCGCATGCTCAAGGCGCTGAACGTCGACGACGAGAAGTATCCGGCGAAGGATTTGATGTACTTCATCAATAACGCCAAGGACAATGGCCGCCGCGCCGCCGATTGCGAAGCCTACGACCACATCCAGAAGCGCATGGTCGAGCTCTACGATTTCTACGACCAGCAATGCCAGCGCGAAGGCGTGGTCGATTTCGCCGAACTGCTGCTGCGTTCCTACGAGCTGCTGCAGCGCAACCATCCGCTGCGCCAGCATTACCAGATGCGCTTCCGCCATATCCTGGTCGACGAATTCCAGGATACCAACGACCTGCAGTACAACCTGCTCAAGCTGCTGGCGGGCCACCAGGAACCGGCCGGCGGCGCCATCTTCGCGGTGGGCGACGACGACCAGAGCATCTACGCCTTCCGCGGCGCCAACGTCGGCAACATGCAGGCTTTCGAGCGCGACTTCGAGGTCAAAAACCTGATCAAGCTGGAGCAGAACTACCGCTCGCACGGCCACATCCTCGACAGCGCCAACATCCTCATCGCCAACAACGCCAAGCGCCTCGGCAAGAACCTGCGCACCGACGCCGGCCAGGGCGAGCTGGTACGCGTCTACGAAGCCTCGTCCGACCTCGAGGAAGCCCAGTGGATCATCGACGAGGCCAAGAGCCTGATGGCCGAGGGCATGTCGCGCAGCGAGATCGCGGTGCTGTACCGCTCCAATGCCCAGAGCCGCGTGATCGAGCACGCGCTGTTCGCGGCCGGCCTGCCGTACACCGTCTACGGCGGCCTGCGCTACTTCCAGCGCGCCGAGGTCAAGCACGCCATCGCCTATCTGCAGCTGATGGACAATCCGCACAACGACTCGGCCTTCCTGCGCGTGGTGAACTTCCCCACGCGCGGCATCGGCGCGCGCTCCATCGAGCAGCTGCAGATGGCGGCGGAGGCGCACCGCGTGTCGCTGTACGCGGCCGTGCCGCACATGAGCGGCAAGGCCGGCACCGTGCTCGGCAACTTCGTCAAGCTGGTCGAGGGCGCGCGCTTCGAGACCCAGCAGCTGCCGCTGCCGGAAATGGTGCGCGTGGTGCTGGAACGCAGCGGCCTGCTGGCGCACTACGAGAACGAAAAAGAAGGCCAGGAACGCATCGAGAACTTGCAGCAGATGGTCGGCGCCGCCACCCAGTTCGTGCAGGAAGAGGGCTTCGGCACCCATGCCCCGGCCCACCTGGGGCCGCAGGCGGCCGCATCGAGCGGCGAGGCCATCGTGATGCAGGACGGCTTCGAGGTGCTGGACGCCGACGCGCCGCTGGCCGCCGTGATGTCGCCGCTGTCGGCCTTCCTGTCGCATGCCTCGCTGGAAGCCGGCGACGCCCAGGCCCAGGCCGGCCAGGAAGCGATGCAGCTGATGACGGTGCACTCGGCCAAGGGCCTGGAATTCGACGCCGTGTTCATCACCGGCCTCGAAGAAGGCCTGTTCCCGCACGAGAGCAGCTCGCGCGAGATGGATGGCGTCGACGAAGAGCGGCGCCTGATGTACGTGGCGATCACGCGCGCGCGCCAGCGCCTGTACATGAGCTTCACCCAGCAGCGCATGCTGCACGGCCAGACCCGCTTCAACATGAAGTCGCGCTTCTTCGACGAACTGCCGGAAGATTCCCTCAAATGGCTGACCCCGCGCGTGCAGACCAACTGGTTCGCCGGCCGCAAGTCGACCACGGCCTGGGACGACACCGGTTTCCGCGAAGGCGGCCTGGATAACCAGATCGCCAAGCAGATCGCGCAAAAGTCGGCCAGCGGCAACGGCACCGGCTGGCGCATCGGTGAAAGTGTGAGCCACGCGCGCTTCGGGGAAGGCGTGATCGTCAACATCGAGGGCGGGGCGGGCAGTGCGCGCGCCCAGATCAATTTTGGGGCGGCGGGGATGAAGGTGCTGGATCTGTCGGTGGCGAAGCTGGAGCGCATCGGACGCTGAGTCCGCGGCGGATCATGCAGGAGTTGAACGCGTGGACGGCACAGCCGTCCACGCGCACAACCGGCCCAGTCAGGCCGCGACCGGGCCTTTATCGAGCGGCTTGCCGAAAATGGTCCGGTAGCCCGCGTACATCGCGCACTGCAGCAGCAGCACGAACAAAAAGATCAGCCACATGATCACGACCCGCCCCAGCGCCGCGTCGCCGAACAGCAGGGCCGCCACGATGCACACCCCGAAGAACAGCGCGAACCACGAGGCCAGCATCACGATGAAGGGGCCGGCCGCGCGCATTACCGCGAAGAAGCTGTAGAAGGTGGCCTTGCCCGGACCCATCTGCTTCCAGTAAGTCAGCGGCGCCACGAAGCACAGGGTCACCAGCACGATCGTGTTCAGCAGGAAGCTGCCGAGAATGCGCAGCATGTGCGCGGGCGATATGTCGGGTGGGGTCTTGCCCTCGGCCGAGGCGGTGGCCATCTGTTGCAGCACATCGGTCGGGATCGCGATGCGCATGATGAACATCAGCACCAGCGACACCGCCAGGTATACCAGCCCCACCTTGCACAGCGCTACCAGCGCCGGCTGGCGGAAGCCCGTCAGCAGCACCTCGGGCGTGACCCGGTCGCCGTTCTCGATCATCAGGCAGGCCTTCATGAAGGCCATCGAGAACGAGGGGATCAGGATGATCGCCAGCACCGGACCCAGGTAGGGCAGGGCGGACATCCCGATGCTGAAAAGGATGTTGGCGAAAAGCAGCGTGGTCAGCGCCAGGGGTTGCTTGCGAAACAGGGCGCCGCCCTGTTTCAGCCAATCCCAGCCTGTACGTGCGGGCAAGTTGTTCATGCGGTCAAGTCCGGCGCGCGGACGGCAATACGCTCGCGCAAGACGCGTTCGAAGTGGGTGGGATCATGCGGCGTGAGCAGTTCCGCCGCGCGTGGTCGATACAGATCGTACAGGCGCGACAGCCAGAAGCGCAATGCCGCGGCACGCAGCATGGTCGGCCAGGCGGCGCGCTCGGCCCCGGTGAAGGGCCGCACCGCGTGGTAGGCGTGGGTCAGCGCACGGGCGCGGGCCTCGTCGAGGCGGCCGCTGTCCAGGTCGATGCACCAGTCGTTGACGGTGACGGCCAGGTCGAACAGCCAGGTGTCGACGCCGGCAAAATAAAAGTCGAAGCAGCCGCTCAGGCGCTCGCCGACGAACATCACGTTGTTGCGGAACAGGTCGGCGTGCACCGGACCGCGCGCCAGCTGCGCATAGATGTCGCCGGCGGCGAAGTCGCGCTGGTAGCCTACTTCGGCCTGGAGCAGCGCGGCTTTATCGGCATCCATGTGCGCGAGTACCTTGGGCATGGTTTCCAGCCACCAGTCCAGGCCACGCAGGTTCGGCTGCTGCAGCGCAAAGTCCTGGCCGGCCAGGTGCATGCGCGCCAGCATGGCGCCGACTTCGGCGCAGTGCACCGGCTGCGGGTCCATTTGCGAGCTGCCGTCGAGCTTGCTGACGATGACCGCCGGCTTGCCGCGCAGGACCACCACCAGCTCGCCGGCCTCGTTCGGCACCGGCGCGGGCACGGGAATGCCGCGTTCGGCCAGGTGACGCATCAGCTGCACATAGAAGGGCAGTTGCTCGACACTGAGGTTTTCGAAGATGGTGAGGACGAACTCGCCGCGTTCAGTCGTCAGGAAGAAATTGCTGTTTTCGATGCCACTCGAAATGCCCTGGAGCGCGAGGGCTTTGCCTAAGGGGAACTGCTTGATCCACTGGGAGAGGTCGTCCAGTGTGACCGAAGTAAATACTGCCATCGTGGTAGAAAGTGTGGTGGCTGTAGCGGCCGCGCGGGCGCGGCCGTGCTGCTGTCGGGCTTGCTTGTCGCTTACTTGTTGGCGGCGTTGCCGCCTGCGCTGGCGTCAGCCGGCAGCGGTGGCGGCGGCACATCGGCGGCAGCCGGGACGGCGTCGGCCGCGGCCTTGCGCTTGCCCGACAGGTCGAATTCGCCGACCTTCCAGGTGGGAGCGCGAATCGAATTGGTCTGGGCATTGCCCGGCTGGTTATTCGGCTGCAGGTAATAATGGCTGCCGCCGGAGCGTACTTCGACTTCGGTGACCGCACCGCCTTCGGCACGGTATTCCTTGATTTCGGTGCCGCGCTTCGGCGGAATGGTGGTCGCCGGCACGTCGCTGCCCGGTTCGATGCGCTCGAGCTTGGGTGGCGCCTGGTTCGGCGGAGCCTGCGTACCGGATTGCTGGGCCAGGGCCAGGCCGGCCTGCGAAACCAGCAACAGGGCAAGGAGAGCGGGGCGGGAAATTGGTCGCAGCATGATGGTCACCTTTGTCGTTTAGTTCATTGTAACAAACAGTGCCGCATCCTGTGAAAAGTGTCAGGCGTCCCCATCTTTGGATTAAGGCCGGCAAGCGGCCCAGCCGTGCTTTTCCCATTCCCGATTCTGCGATAATGGCGCACGATTTTGCGCCGTGCCGGCCCATTCCGTGCCGCAAGCGCTCCAACCAAGATTCTCGCCCTTTATGGACAATACCCTGCTTCTCGTCGATGGTTCCAGTTATCTCTATCGTGCTTTCCACGCGCTGCCCGATTTGCGCAGCCCGGACGGCCACCCGACCGGCGCGATGCACGGCATGGTCAATATGCTGCGCCGCCTGCGCAACGATTTCCCCGCGGCCTACATTGCCTGCGTGTTCGATGCCAAGGGCAAGACCTTCCGCGACGACATGTATCCGGAATACAAGGCGACGCGCGCCTCGATGCCGGAAGACCTGGGCAAGCAGATCGCGCCGATCCACGAGGTGGTGCGTCATCTCGGCTGGCCGATCCTGATGGTCGAGGGCGTCGAGGCCGACGACGTGATCGGCACGCTGGCGGCGCAGGCCACCGCGCGCGGCATGAAGACCGTGGTCTCGACCGGCGACAAGGACCTGGCCCAGCTGGTCAACGACAAGGTCATGCTGATCAACACGATGAGCAACGAGAAGCTCGACGAAGCCGGCGTCATCGCCAAGTTCGGCGTGCCGCCGAACCGCATCATCGATTACCTGACCCTGATCGGCGACACGGTCGACAACGTCCCGGGCGTGAGCAAATGCGGCCCGAAGACCGCCCTCAAGTGGCTGGCCCTGCACGATTCGCTGGACGGCGTGATCGAGAACGCCGCATCGATCGGCGGCGCCGTCGGCGAGAACCTGCGCGCCGCCCTCGAATGGCTGCCCAAGGGCCGCGAACTGATCACCGTGAAGCTCGACTGCGACCTGGCGGCCCACGTGGTGTCCTTCGAGGAAACCCTGATCGGCCGCCCGGAAGACAAGGAAGCGCTGCGCGCCTTCTTCGAGCGCTACGGCTTCAAGACCATGCTCAAGGAACTGGGCCCGGGCAACGCCGGCAAGTACGGCCTGCCGGGCGCGCCGGCAGCCGCCTTCCCCGCCGCGATGAATTCGCCGGAAGGCGCCGGCGCTACCCAGGAAGGCATGCCGATCATCAAGGGCGAGTACGAGACCGTCAGCACGATGGAACAGCTGGAACGCTGGCTGGCGCTGATCGACGCGGCGGCGCTCACCTCGGTCGACACCGAGACCACCTCGCTCGATCCGATGACGGCCGAGATGGTCGGCATCTCGCTGTCGGTGGAAGCGGGCAAGGGTGCCTACATCCCGCTGGCGCACCGCTATGCCGGCGTGCCCGAGCAGCTGAACCGCGAAGAGGTGCTGGAAAAGCTGCGCGCCTGGCTGGAAGATCCGGCCAAGCCCAAGCTCGGCCAGAACCTGAAGTACGACAGCCACATTTTTGAAAACCACGGCGTCAGGCTGCGCGGCATCGTCCACGACACCCTGCTGCAATCCTATGTGTTCGAGTCGCACAAGCCGCACGACATGGACACGATGGCCCTGCGCCACCTGGGCTACACCACGATTCCCTTCGTCGACGTGTGCGGCAAGGGCGTCAACCAGATCTGCTTCGACCAGGTGGAGCTGGGCCGCGCCACCGAATACGCGGCCGAGGATTCCGACATCACGCTGCGCCTGCACCAGAAGATGATCGGCTACGTCGAAGCCGACGAGGGCCTGGACTACATCTACCGCAAGATCGAGCTGCCGACCTCCGTCGTGCTGCAGAAGATCGAGCGCAACGGCGTGCTGATCGACGCCGAGCTGCTCGGCGTGCAGTCGAACGAACTGGCCACCCGCATCATGGCGCTGGAACAGCAGGCCTACGACATGGCCGGCGGCCCGTTCAACCTCGGTTCGCCCAAGCAGATCGGCGAGATCTTCTTCGGCAAGCTGCAGCTCCCGGTCATCAAGAAGACCGCGACCGGCGCGCCTTCCACCGACGAGGAGGTGCTGCAGAAGCTGGCCGAAGACTATCCGCTGCCGAAGGTGCTGCTGGAACACCGCGGCCTGTCGAAGCTGAAATCGACCTATACCGACAAGCTGCCCAAGATGGTCAATCCGAAGACCGGGCGCGTGCACACCAACTACGCGCAGGCCGTCGCCATCACGGGCCGCCTGGCCTCGAGCGAGCCGAACCTGCAGAACATCCCGGTGCGTAACGCCGAGGGCCGCCGCATCCGCGAAGCCTTCGTGGCAAGCCCCGGCCATGTGATCGTCTCGGCCGACTATTCGCAGATCGAGCTGCGCATCATGGCGCACATCTCGGGCGACGAAGCGATGCTGCGCGCCTTCGCGGCCGGCGAGGACATCCACCGCGCCACCGCGGCGGAAATCTTCGGCCTGGCGCCGGAAGAAGTGCAGAGCGAGCAGCGCCGCTACGCCAAGGTGATCAACTTCGGCCTGATCTACGGCATGAGCGCCTTCGGCCTGGCCCAGAACCTGGGCATCGAGCGCGGCGCCGCCGGCAACTACATCGAGCGTTACTTCCAGCGCTTCGCGGGCGTGAAGCGCTACATGGACGAGACCCGCCTGCAGGCCAAGGAGCGCGGCTACGTCGAGACCGTGTTCGGGCGCCGCCTGTGGCTCCCCGAGATCAACTCCCCCAACGGCCCGCGCCGCGCCGGCGCCGAACGCGCGGCGATCAACGCGCCGATGCAGGGCACGGCGGCGGACCTGATCAAGCTGGCCATGATCGCGGTGCAGGACTGGATCGAGACCGAGCAGCTGGGTACGCGCATGGTGATGCAGGTGCACGATGAACTGGTGCTGGAGGTGCCGGAGGGCGAGCTGGAACTGGTGAAGGCCAGGCTGCCGGAACTGATGGCGGGGGTGGCGGCGCTCAAGGTGCCGCTGGTGGCGGAGACCGGGGTGGGGCGGAATTGGGAAGAAGCCCACTGATCCGCGGTTCGGTGGGCGCGACATGCCGGCGCCGCCTGGACGCGTGGACAGCGAAGCTGGCCACGCTACCCGAGGAGCTGGCGTTGCGCTAGGGTGGACGGCTGGTCCGTCCACGCGTCCAGCTAGCCCTTGCGCCTCCGACCGGCCAGCACCAGCCCCAAGCCCGCCAACATCATTGCAAACGTCCCCGGTTCCGGCACCGGCGCCGCATGCGACTCCGCCACCGCATAGGCCGTAAACGCCAGGCGCCCGGTCACCCATTCCCCCTGCGATTGCGCCGTCACCGACAAGGTGCCGCGCTGCCTGCCGTCCTCGAGCCGGAAGCGGGACAGGAACTGTTCGTCGTCGTTAAAGCCCGGCAGCGAACCATACAGCTCGGCCAGCGCCGTCGGCCAGGACTGGCCCGGCGCTTCCGCCACCGCCCACATGTCGGCGTCCACATAAAAATGCACCTGGGTGCCCGGCGACAGGGTGAAGCGGAAGGCGCGGTCGGCGGCGGCGTAGCCGTAGCCGCTGTGGAGGGTCAGCAGCACGCCGGCCAGGTCCTGGCTGGCGTCGACGTGCAGGCTGGCGTAGTCGTTGTCGAAACCGGCCGCGCCGAAGGCGTCGAGGCGGGTGCCTTCGATTTCATTGCCCTGCTGGTCGTAGACGTTCGCATAGGCTTGGGTGGCATGGCTGTTCAGGCCGATCCAGGGCGCGATGCCGTCGTCGGGCGTGAGGTCGACCAGTTCGTAGCGGAGCTGGCCGACCGTGACGCCGGCCGTGTGCTGGGCCAGGGCCGGGGCGGCCATGCAGGCGCCGGCGATGGTCAGGATGCTTGCCGCCAGGGTGGATTTCTTGCCCATTGTTTCTCCATGATGTGGTTGAGACAAGGTGGCACTCTAGGCGCCAGGGTGGGCAAGGCCTTATGCGGCGTCAATATCCGGAACGCGTGAGCAAAGCACCCATGCGCACATCAAGGACTCGCTGCTAAGATAGCAAGTCTTTGTCAAACGACCGGAGGAGCAGCATGAAAGATCTCGTACAGGATGGCGGCAGCCTGGTGGCCGATTCTCCCTTCGCGGAGGGCGTGGCGCGCCGCGATTTCCTGAAGGTGGCGCTGGGCAGCGGCTTCGCCGCCGCCGCCTTGCCGGTCGCGGCGCAATCGCTCGTCAAGACCGACAGCGCCGGCCTTGCCGCCGGCACGGTCGAACTCATGGTCGGCGGCCAGGCGGTGCCGGTGTACCGCGCCCAGCCTGCCGGCAAGGGCAATCTGCCGGTGATCCTGGTGGTCTCCGAGATCTTCGGCGTGCACGAACACATCGCCGATGTCGCGCGCCGCTTCGCCAAGCAGGGCTACCTGGCGCTGGCGCCGGACCTGTTCGTGCGCCAGGGCGACCCCTCGAAGGTCCCGAACATCGCCGACCTGATGAAGCAGATCATCTCGCAGACCCCGGACGCCCAGGTGATGGGCGACCTCGATGCCTGCGTGGCCTGGGCCGCGAAAAACGGCGGCAACGTCGACAAGCTGGGCATCACCGGCTTCTGCTGGGGCGGGCGCATCACCTGGCTGTACGCGGCGCACAACCCGAAGGTCAAGGCCGGCGTGGCCTGGTATGGCCGCCTGGCCGGCGAGGCGACCGAAAAGCAGCCCAGGCACCCGGTCGACGTGGCGCCCGCGCTCACCGTGCCGGTACTGGGCCTGTACGGCGCCAAGGACACCGGCATCCCGCTCGAAAGCATCGAGAAGATGAAGGCGGCCCTGGCCAAGGGGTCCAGCAAGTCCGAATTCGTGGTCTATCCGGACGCCGGCCACGCCTTCAACGCCGACTACCGTCCGAGCTACGTCGAAAAAGACGCCAGGGACGGCTGGAAGCGCGCGCTGGACTGGTTGAAACAGCACGGCGCGGCTTGATGCAGATGCAGGCCGGTTGCACCAGCGCGGGCCGGGAGGAGTACAATGCCCGGTTTGCGCAGCTGCGTCGATGACGCCTTCCGGCATGCGTTTCGAAGAACAAGAGGCTTCACATCGACCCAGTACTCATCTCCATCCTGCTGGCCACCGGGCTGGCGGGCATGGTCAGCATCACGGCCGCCGCGGTCTTTTCCTTTACCTTGCTGTCGAAAGTCGTCGAGCGCATGGTCAGCCTGTCGGTCGGCATCATGCTGTCGACCTCGCTGCTGCACGCGCTGCCGGAAGCCTTCGAATCGAAGGCCGATCCGCGCACGCTGTTCGCGACCCTGCTGGGCGGCTTGCTGGCCTTCTTCCTGCTGGAGAAGGTAGCGCTGCTGCGCCATTCGCACCACCACGAGGGCGACGGCCACCATCACGCGCACGGTCATGACGCGATGCAGGCCGGGAAGGCGGGCTGGATGATCCTGATCGGCGACGGCATGCACAACTTCACGGACGGCATCCTGATCGCCGCGGCCTTCCTGGCCAACCCGGAACTGGGCATCGTCACCGGCATCGCCATCATCGCCCACGAGATCCCGCAGGAGATCGGCGACTTCATCGTGCTGCTCAACGCCGGCTTCTCGCGCCTGCGCGCCTACCTGTTCAACCTCCTGTGCAGCATGCTGGCGGTGCTCGGCGGCCTGCTCGGCTATTACACGCTCGACAAGGCCAGCGGCCTGATTCCCTATGTGCTGGTGTTCGCGTCCTCGGGCTTCATCTACATCGCCGTGAGCGATTTGATGCCGCAGATGCAGCGTCGCGCCACCGTGCGCGAATCGGTGCCGCAGGTGCTCCTGATCGGCGCCGGCGTGGCGATCGTGCTGTTTCTGACACACGGCAAATAAACTGCGACCCCTACTTGCGCAGGGATATTGACAGTTGATTACCCGCAACCTATGCTAAAGCCGTTACCTGAACGGAGGGAAGCATGGTTCATCGAATGATCGAAGCGCTGCGCGAAAAACCATCGCGCGCCGCGTATGTGCTGGGGTTCCTGCTGGTGTCGGTGGTGCTGTTCTCGCTGGCGGACTTCTTGCCCGCGCCCTACGATTTCAGCCGCTGAAGCTGGCGCAAGGTGATTGAAGCGGGCGGCCGCGCCGCCCGCATCCACGCGGCGCCCGTTCAGGCGCCGGTCTGCACCGCACGCGCCGGATCGGCGCTCCACTCGCTCCACGAACCCGGATACAGGCTGGCGCCCGGCATGCCGGCCACTTCCAGCGCCA
>Ga0265780_10005760_pt1 | contig 15586 bp, 17 predicted proteins | sample P1T30metagenome_FD_192432 | JGI IMG/M metagenome (GOLD analysis project Ga0265780, IMG submission 192432) | Plant litter microbial communities from East Loma Ridge, Irvine, California - P1 T30 | ecosystem: Environmental > Terrestrial > Plant litter > Unclassified | place: USA: California... | reverse complement strand
AATTTTTTCATATTATTTAAATGGTTTGTTTACATGAAACGATGGGAATTCGCTCAATCGTATAACAGGATTCTTTATTTAACGTAGTTTATTATTCTTTAAGATTAATTGGCAGTGCCGGTTATTTTTCTGAATTTTTTATCATCCGTTCTACAAATTCATACGCTGCAGGGCATATAACTGTGTTTTTAATCATCAGGTCATTGATCTGATAAATCTTTTTCCGGTCGGTATGAGGGTACTCCCTGCATGCTTTCGGGCGCACATCATAAATTGAACAGGTATTGTCTTCATTTAAAAAAAAGCAGGGAAGGTTCTGTAAAACTTTATCATTATCTTCATCTGTCCTCAGGAACTTCGACTCAAAATCAGCAGGTTTCATCCGGAGGTGCCTAGCAATCCTTTCAATGTCTTTTTCCGTATACAGGGGCCCTGTGGTTCTGCAGCAGTTGGCGCACTGAAGGCAGTCCACCTTTTCAAAGACTTCATCATGCGTTTCCTGAACAATATAATCGAGGTTCTTAGGCGGTTTCTTTTTCAGCCCGTCCAGAAATTTTTTATGTTCTTTCTGCTTCTGTAAAGCCTGTTTTCTGTAAAGTTCTACATTCATTATCATTATTCTTTCTTACGTCAGTGCAGAAAGATCTGCTTTCTGATAGTGGTTGATTTTATCCAGATCAAGAACTGTAGAGAGGTTCCGGCTGTCAGGATAATACATCGGGACAAATTTAGCTCCGTAGATAATTTCGCCGGAAATATAGGAAGACCTCTGGACTACTGTGTTTGAAAAAACTTCATCAAAAGCGCGCACATGGATGATAATCTCAATATCCGTATTTCTGAAATCTTCTTCACTAAAACCGTAAAACGGTGAATCTTCATCTATAATATGCACAACCGTCCAGTTAAGTGCCAGGCTGTTAATCTTGCTCAGTTGGGTTTTCAAGGTGTAAAAATGACTTTTCGGAATGTCTTTTTCCATTACTTCTATAGCCGCAGAGACAATTACCTCGGCATCTGTTAATGCATTGTTTTTATAAGGTGCAAGCCTGAACATTAAGGCCGCCTGTTCCTTAAAAGGAGCCACCAGTGCAATATCCGAAAATTTCAGGTAGGCTCTCGGCCTGGAAAACCTTCCGTAGAAAAGTCCGGTTGCAATGGCAAAGGTAAGCAATCCCAGGAAAGCCTCAAACGTAGCCACCATACTTGCCATGAAGCCTACCGGGGCAATCCTGCCGTAGCCAACCGTGGTAAAAGTCTGGGAACTGAAAAAAAATACATCAATAAACTCATTCATCGGATCGCTTTTGTCAATCCCGGTCAGGTGTTCCACACCGATGAGATAATAGATCAGGGCAAAGAAAATATTAACAAGAATGTAGGCAATAACCAGATAAGACAGAAACCTGAACGTCGAAAGTTCAAGCATCGTATGGTACCAGCTGAACCGGGTAAGAACGTTAACCCCTTTCCGGTTAACATTCGGGAGTCCGTTTTTATTGATAAACCGTCCCGGAGCATGCTCGCCGAAGCCACTGTTTTCCGTATTTTTCTGGTTGATTTTTTCCCTGAATCCTTTTGCCATTTATCTCATCTGTTTTATCTGTTTGTCTTGAGCTTATCGGAAGCTATTTAATTTTCAGCATACAGAACCTGATCAATTTTATTTCCGTGCTCCGCTCTTAATTTTGTGCAAAGATAAAATATTGTTTTCATGAAATTTATCAAAAACTTTTGATAAAGTCTGCGAACATTTGTAAACTAAATGCGAACGCAAATCAAAATAATAGAATCTAATTATTAAGTGGTTTTATGAGATTTTTAAAGTGATGGGATTTGGTCACTCTATTTTTTCAAAATAAATTCTCAAAATGGCGTATCAGTAAACAAAGTTTCATAAATTTACAAAGTATGAGTTAATGTAACAAATTATGATAATAGGATATGCCCGGGTTTCGACCAAAGACCAAAACTTAGATTTACAAATTGAAGCACTTGAAAAAGCTGGTTGTAAAAAAATTTATCAGGAGAAAATTTCCGGTACGACAAAAAATCGTCCGGAGCTCGATAAGATGATCGAACAATTTCGTGAAGGTGATGAACTTTATGTCTGGAGGCTGGACCGATTAGGGAGAAGCTTAAAAAATATCATTGATCTTGTTCTAAGTTTAAGTGACAAAGGTATCATCATAAAAGGTATCACTGATGGAGTAGATACTTCTACGATGAACGGCAGACTCTTTTTAAATATAATGGCATCCTTATCTGAATATGAGCGCGAGTTGATCCGGGAGAGAACCAATGCAGGTTTGCAATCTGCACGAGCAAGAGGTAGGTTAGGTGGAAGACCAAAGGGGTATACTCAAGAGACAATTTCCAAACTTTTGCTTTTACGTAATATATATAAGGATGTAACGAAACGTCCGGAAGAAATTTATAAACCGTTTGGATTGACCAGGGCAACATTTTATAGGTATGCTAAGATTCTGGATCATCATACGGATGACGAAATAAAAAAAATGGGAATTAGAAAATAAATATTTTAGGATAGGTCGATCTATATACTAGTATAATAAGTTAAAATTCATTAATAATAAAAAACGAAGTAGAAATATTGATTATTTGTAATTGAAATTCAAATTTATTTATTAATTCTGTGTAAAATATTAAATTATAACAAATTATTGATATTATATCTGTAGTCAAATATAATATCTCATAAAATGAGATGTTTTATAATACTCATATATTTGCACACTAATAGCCGTTCTTATGAATAGGATTAAAATAATTTTAGAACAAAATAAGATAAAGCAAGCTTGGTTGGCAAAGAAGTTAAATAAAAGCTACAATATGATTAATTCATATGCTCAGAACCGTCGACAACCGAGTTTAGAAACATTAAATCGGATAGCAGAAATCCTTGATTTAGATGTAAAAGATTTAATTGTATCAAATAAATTAAAACAAAAAGAAATTAATACAGATAATTGTATTAAAGTTAATAATGAATAAATTTCAAATTGAAATAGTTCCATCAGATACTCATATGGATCTATTAACTAATTATAATCAAAATGTACCCCACATAACTAAATATATGGGTTCTAAAAGAAGTATTTTGGAATTTGTAATTAGTAATATAAATGATGTATATAAAGAGGGACGTATCTGTGATCTCTTTGCGGGTACCAGCATATTATCTGGTGCGTTAGGAAAAATAATTCCATTTCATTCAAATGATATTCAGGAATATTCAGCTATCCTATCTAAAACTTATTTATCAAATTATGATTGGGACGAATATAGCCCTGAGTTATTAGATAATATCATTAGCAAAGCCACAGATTATGTAATAAATTTTAAAGAATCTTTTCCTGATCTTTCATTCAATTACTCTGTAAATATGACAATAGAACAATTTGTCGATTTAGAAGCGCAACAACGAAGCCTTTTGAGCTATAATTTTGATGGTATAGAATTTTATTTATTTGTTAAATATTATTCAGGAACTTATTGGTCTTTTGAACAGTGTTTATGGATAGATGCAATAAGAAGAGTTGCAGATGAATATATAGAAAGCCCGATTTATAATATAATTATTTCAAGTCTTATGTATGGAATGTCCTATTGTTCTCAGAGTACAGGACATTATGCACAATATCGAGATGCAAAAAGTGAGTCTTCAAAAAAAGATATTTTGATTTACCGTTTGAGAAGTTTAATTCCATATTTTGAAACAAAATTTAAACAATTGAGGCAATTCCTAAGCATTAATATACTTGAACATTCAATTACTTCACTTGATTATAGAGAATGTCTTGACATTATAGAGCCTGGAACATTAGTATATGCTGATCCGCCATACGGTTTTGTACATTATTCGAGATTTTATCATGCTTTAGAGACTTTAGTCAAATATGATTATCCAATAGTTAATCATAAAGGTAGATATCGGACTGATAGACATCAATCACCTTTTGGAAAAGGTACAGAAGTTAAAGAAGCCTTCAAGTCTTTATTTTTAAAAATTAAAGAAAAACAGGCAGACCTAATTTTAAGCTATAGTAGTACAGGAATGATAAAATTAAATGAAATAATTCAAATATCACAAGAAATTATGGGAGAGAATTATGACATTAGCTATAAACAAGCAGATCATATACATAGTACTATGGGACGGAGTGATGATAAAAGTAAAGATGTAACAGAATATTTAATTATTGTAAAAAGAAAATAAAATGACAACTAATAACCTTTCAAAACTAAAAACATCTTGGACAAAATTTGATACCGTTAAAGTAATTAGTATTATAGGTAATGATGAACTTGATTTATATTTAGAAGAAAAAAAGAGTATTGATCCACCGGTATTAAGAGCTTTTCTAGGAATTGATTCTTTTAAGAAGCCTGTTCCGTCGTATTGGAGTGAGGTTATTAGAAATTATCCTACTCATAGAAAAATGTTCACGTTATTAGCTGGCATATTCACTCATTATGAAAATATTCAAGATTTTGCTGAAAGATATTCAATCAAAAATATGGGAGGTATTTTCCTAATGGGCGAGGGGGGTAAGCGCCAAACTAATTTACGAAGTGCATTAGTTGAGGGAGGAGCCTCATTAACAAGTTATCGTAGAAAACTCGAAGTACCATTTCAATTTTCAAAAATTTTTGAACAGGAAAATATAGGAAAATTATTTAAGCAATTGCTTATTGATAGATTAGCTAAAGTAGGGTACAAGCTTCAGGAACTTGAAACTAATTTTTATCAGATAGCTTATGAAAATAGTCTCAATAAGGTGTTAGGACTTAATAAACAACAATTTAAAAGTTGGTTAGAGGGGAAAGCAATATCTCAAATCAAAGAATTTAATTACGATATAAATAGTTTTAAAGCTAAATACAAAGAGAACGTATGTTTTAAAATTAATCAATGGTTGGCTGAATGGGATCAAATTGATTTTGATTTACCTATGAGAAGAAAACCTGATGGGTATTTTTATATGTTTAAAATGGACATTAGGTTACTTAAGAGAATTTCGGATGTTCATCGTCGTAAAACTCAGAAACCGAGAAGTGAAGAGATTAATATTCAACGTGATTTAAAAGAAGATCGTTCTATAGAAATTAAAAATTATGTTCATAAAGGCTTTCCTCTTTCAACGCTTAGCGACAAAGATAGACTAAATGAAGAAAATAAAGCACTTCAAATGCCAGGTGTGCTTCCTACTGCAATCTTGATAAATATTCTTGGTCCAGATCAGAAAAGAGGAAATTCTATAATTAAAGAAGGGGACTTGGTGCACGTTGATAATAATGATATTAGTAATCCTAAAATTATTTTACCGGATGAAGTATTCTCTAGTACATGGAATCCTGAACTTAAACCTTTTGAAATTATAGACGGGCAACATCGTTTATGGGCCTTTGATGAAACGGAAAATATTGATGGAAATTACGAGGTTCCAGTGATTGCATATTATAATTTAGACCGAGCATGGCAAGCTTATCTTTTTTACGTGATTAATATTAAACCAAAAAAGATTAATACTAGTTTGGGTTATGACTTATATCCATTATTAAGAACACAAGAATGGTTAGAAAACTCAAAAGATGGTCTAAAAGTTTATCGAGAAACAAGAGCACAAGAACTCGTTGAAGCTCTCTGGAATTATCACGAGAGCCCATGGTATCGAAGGATCAGTATGTTAGGCGAGGAATCTTCTAATATTTCACAGAATGCTTTTATTAGGGCTTTATCGGATAGCTATTTTAAGAAAACAAGAAGAAAAATAAGTGGATTATTTGGTGATGTTTTAAAATCAAAGGATGAAGAATTGAAATGGGTGCGTCCTCAACAAGCTGCATTTTTGATATTATTATGGGATGAAATCTCAAAAGCTTTAGTTATTGACATTACGGGACCTGGAGAACAAGAATGGATAGATAATATTAGAAATGAAAATTTTTCTTTATCGGGATTTGAAAGAGATTTGAAACTAGATAAGTCTTTTGTTAGTAGAACATCTAATTTATCAAGAGATCAAGGTGTAACAGGTATCTCTTTATTTTCTAATGATTTCTTCTACGTACTTGCGAATGAGTCTGAAATAGATTTTAATGATTTAGAATGGGACAGTGATATTGATGAGCGACAAATTGAAGATAGCAGTATAGACTTAGCGATAAATAAGTTTATATCACACCCTATACATTTGTATATTCAACTTTTTGCAAGAGAAATAATTAAATTCGATTGGAGAACGTCTTCAGCAGAGTTTTCAAATACAGTACAAGCTGATATTCAAAAGAAGTATAAAGGAAGCGGCGGCTATCGTGAAGTATATAATGACTTATTAAAAATATTTATTTCCTCTGAAAATGAGAAGATAAGAAGATATTCTGAATTGTTAGATTTACAAAAATAACTGCATGCGTTTCCATAATTATATAAAAAATGCTTCGAGGGAAGCTGTTGTTGAAGGCGTTAGAACGATTAAACGATATCATATTGGGTCAAATAAAATTTTATCTGAAAGAAATCCACTTGTTTTAAATAGCATTAAATCAGTAAAAAAACATACAGATGCAACAAATTCCTATTTAATCAAGCAGTCTAATATTAATTCATTTCTAGCTGCATCATCTTTATCTCACTTGCTAGATGGATGGCAATATCTGTCTAATGCTTTCAATGCACTTTTAAATGGAGATGAATCAACTACAATACATTTAGCTTATTATGCTGAATTAAGAAGCGCAATGTCAATTTTAGCTACTGAAGGAATCGGAGTATTTAATGATAAGCATATAGGAGTTTATTCACCTAATATTAATAGAGAAATACCATACAATTATTATAAAGGAAATCCTCCAACTGCAAAATATGTTCAAACACGTTCTCCTACCCATACCTTTGTTTGGGATATGATGGAAAAATGGACTAATTCAGCGTATAAATCAAATAATGACATTCTGAAAATATTTAAAGTTCACGGAAAAGATTTCTATGATATTACTGAGTATTTTCATCCAAGTACTGCAGGTTCTACTTTACTAACTGTTAAAACTGTAAAACAATGGTTGAAAGAGTGGTGCTTTGACATTAAGCAATATAGAAATGATCGTGACAATAGAAATGAAGCAAGTTATCGGCCTCAGAGAATTATTAACTTTAATCAAACTGTAAATTTTCAAACTATTATTAGTGATTTAGAAAATTATTGGTCTATAATCAGCCCATCCGGAGCAGATAAGTTTAGTCTGCTTGATCGATATTTATTGAGAAAGTTATTTGATACTCTATATTCTCAAATAACTACTACAAGTTCTAAAAATGATTTAATTATTGATGCATTTACCCAGTTAGGAATTAATGATAATATATTATTTAATTTTCTTAATTATCAAGCACCTTTTCAGGATGATCATAAAATATTTCAACAAGCAGGTTTAAAAAAAACAACCACACTTTCTATTTTAGCCCGTGCAACTCTTTTATTAAGAATAACTATTGGCCTTGTATCGCAATTATATAAAGATGGAGGAATTCAGAGAGAAGAATTAAATTTTGTGTGGAATCAATATGCTTTGGATAGTGGGTTTTGGTCAAATGGAAATTTATATCATGATTTTAATAATCTATGGTCAGATGTAGAAACTTCAATTTCTGATTTAAAAATGGATATAAATAATGTACATATGAGCACTGATCTATTTTCAATAAAAAGTAGAAGACCGCAAGAAATTATACATTTTAGTCAGATAAATAGAGCATGTCTTTGGGGGCTTGATTTTTAAAGTAAAAACATAACTTTAAAAATCGTAATATTTTAGTATTTTTACGAAGTAAAATTTATTGTAGTTTCACCGTTACATCGTAAGTAAACATCGATGGGTTCCAATTATTTATATTACATACGACTTTATATAAATTATATGCATGCTGAATATTGTCAACTCCACTCAGTTTATAAGTTTCTCCTGTTGCATTATTAAAGTAAATTGCTGTTTTCATGTCAAATAGTAATATCTTCCTTTGACAAATATAAAACTTACTATTTTATAGTCAAAATCTAACTTTAAGAATTGCATTTATTTGTAATTTCCCCCGAAAAAGGAATATTTGATAATGTAGTTTTATATTTGAATATTCAAAAAACTATATGAATGAAATAACCAATTTCAATACAAAATAGTCTTAAAAAAGGATAAAATGAATAAAGAATTAATAATTAAGCATCTAAATAATTACGATTCAAATTAGGACAAGAAAAAGACCTGCTTTTGAAAATGAAAGATAAACCAACAAATGATTTGCACCAAGCTGAGATAGATCTAAATATTAATTATTACGATCAAGAAATTAAAGAAATTGATGAAATTGTTCGGGATTTGGAAACCAATAATTTGTAAATAATCTCAAAAAACGATTACTTAAAATCTAATAATACTACTGATTAAAAATAAAAACTAATATATGAAAAGTCAAGTTACTTTAATCGCTTTAATTCTAAGCACTTGTGCCTTTGCTCAAAATTCTGATAAATTTACACTATTAGATATTCAGCGAGAATTCAGACACAAAAAATATTCTGTTGAAGTTTTAAAAAAATTCAATACTTACCTTTTAGATAATAAATACTATAATATCTCCGAAGAAATTCCGGGCGAAATTATTTCATATACATATGAAAATGAAAATGGATCCATATCACGAGTATCACAATTTTTTAAAATTAATGGAGAAAAATTAGATCCAATAAAAATAGACCCTCGTAATGAAGAATTTGATATTAACACAATTTTTGATGAAAAAGTTGCAAAGTATGCTGGAAAAAATTGGAGGTTTGAAGATAGAGCTGGTTACTCAATTAAAAAATTTAAAAATGGTATTTACTTTATTTCTACACAATTTTATAGAGAAATTGATTCAAATATAGCACCAAGTGGATATCTTGATTATACAACAAAAGATTTCAAAAAATTTATTCCCTATAGAATTTCTGAAGATGGTAAAAATTGGAAATTAATAAAATAGAGATCTATGATTTCAATTAGGCCTAGACTATTAGAGAATTAATAAAAATTAACCTGACTAAAAGTAATCTGGTAGTCAGTACCAGAAGATTGAATCCAGTCATACTGGGTAAGTTCCTGAAGGGAGGTGTGCCGGCAGGACATCCAGCTAATCAGCTCCAGAAGATTGGATCCGGATATATGCAGGACGATGGCCGCACCAGGGATTATCGAAAGTTTCGGAGCTCCTAAAGAAACATAGCTGCAGAACATAAAAATTAAAAACGAATCTCAAAAGACGATAACAAAAATCTTTAAATTTTTATATTAATGTGTTCTCAAAAGTAGAAGTAATGACCATATGGAAACAAAAGATATAGTAACTTTAGTTGGAATAATTTTCACATTTCTTGTAGGTGCTACGGGCCTTTTTATTAGTCTATGGAACACCCGAAAAACTACATTTATAAATGCCATAACAAGTTCGAGAATTAAGTACATACAAGATATTAGAAATAGTATATCAGAATACTGCGGGTTATTTTATAGATATAAGATTCTTTTAGATCATGATTTAACACTTTCTAATGAAAAACTTGAAGTGCTAAAGTCGATAGATAAGCTGAAATACCAAATAATGTTATTCTTAAATCCAGAAGACGATACATGGGACAATAAGATAATAGCACTTATTGAAGAATTGCGATTGAAAATAGATGAAAATCCAGAAGCTCAAATAAAAGAACTTATTACAATAACACAATATCTTCTCAAACTTGAATGGGAAGGTGCAAAATTAGAATCAAGAAAAGGTCTTGTTACCAATAAAGAAAAAAGAAATCTTAGTAAGAAGTACTTTAAAAAATATTTAAACCATAAAAATGAAACATAAATTTTTAATAATCTTAATATCTGTGTTGATTATATTAGGGTTTTTACTTATTGGCATTTCAGTGGATATACTTTTAAATATGAATTATTCATTCCTAATAATAGGACTTGGAACTGGACTATTAGTAATTGCAGTGTATTTAGAAATTCTAAGACGAGATGAAGAAAATAGGAATTAGCCGGCAACCTCAGAACAATAAAGCGTTTAGATCTTAGATAAAACAAATCTCACAAAACGATGAAGCTTATGAATTGGATAGTGAACTATAAATACATAGATTTATAAATATCCAATTGATACTAAAATTATTGAAACAAAGCACCGGTTCCAATCTCAAAACATAATTTGGCACTAAATATGATTGATTTACAACATATTATTAATGTTAAATTTATTAGCTATGGGAATTAAACCAGGTCCGAAAAAAGTTGCGGAATCTACTGATAAGTTAGATCAACGCCAGAGAGATAATAAGGAAACACCCAAAAACAAGACTTCGCTAAAACCGCATAATCATAAAAAAGGTGATTAGGATATCGAAACGATATAGATGAAATTCTTAAAAATAATCCCGACGCCAGCCGGGATTATTTTTTATTACTGTAACATTATCTATTCTCTTACCACGGGCATTCTTGGGTTTTAGAATCATGGTCTTTACTTATAAACTTTTTTGAAGGTATGTTTTTATTTAGAACGGTATGAACAATCGTAGTCGCTGCTTCATCAGGCGTACCGGTGCCTTGATTATTGGTAAGGTCAGTTTTTATAAATCCCGGATCAATCAGATGAACCCGGAACTTCGGGAGTTGATTGCCAAGAGAAATTGAATACATATTCAGTGCAGCTTTGGATACGGCATAGACCATAAAAAGATTGGCATTTTCGTAATATTTCCATTTCGTGTCGCCGTGGAGTGTCAGTGATCCAATACTTGAACTGATATTAATAATGTGTGGTTCCTCTGATTTTTCCAATAGGTCTGTAAAAGATTGAACGACTCTTAAGGTTCCGTATAGATTGGTATTTAAAACTTTTTCAAACTCTGAAATTGTGGCATTGAGAGCATCTTGTGGTATACTTCCGGTAATGCCGACATTATTGATCAACACATCCAATCTTTCTGTCTTTTTACCAAGCCTGATTCGGGCTTCTTTTACAGACTCATCATCGGTAATATCAATTGGTACAATTTCACAGTGTGGTAACCCTTCTGATTTTAATTTCTCCAACGCCTCTAAGCCTCGATGCTCACTTCGACACCCGAGATACACATAAAATCCTTTTTGAAGAAGTTGCTTCGCGGTAGCGAAACCAATTCCTTTATTGGCTCCTGTAATGAATACTTTTTTCATTTTTTTATTGATTTAAAAATTTGATATTGCAAATTTGGATCAACAAAAAATAGAATTTTTTCACATTTGTGAAAAAGTGATTAACGGATACTTTTTCTCACTCTGCTTAAGGATGGCTGTTTCATCCCTAAGTAAGATGCTACGTAAGACAAAGGGATACGGTTGACCATATTTGGATAATGTTTCATGAAAGACAAATATCGTTCGGTAGTATTTCTTGCAATGAGAGAACTCCTTCTTTCCAATTTTTCCGATTTATGCCTGATAATTATTTTTTGAATGATGTCATTTAATCCGGCAACAGATTGTAATAACCCGTTCCAGTCTTTCTTTAAAAAAACAATAAACGAACAGTTTGTAATGGCTTGGAGATTTGCGATAGAAGTGGAACTTTTATCGGGATTATCCCAGTCTGAAAGCCAATGGTTTTCTTCCACAAAGTAATGCGTGATCTCATCTAGCTTATCGTTTTCGTAATAAACCCGCAGAATTCCCTCTCTAACAAACCCAACGTATTTTGAATTTTTTCCTGTTTCCCAAAAATAGTCACCTTTTTCAAGTTCTAAATTTTTTGATTTATCTTTGATTAATTCAATGTCTTGTTGGCTGAGATTTCCAAATTGCAACAGGAGATTTATAAATTCACTCATTCTGCAAAGTTATTAAATCTCAAAAAGAAACGATTTAACAGGAAAATTTTATAAAAGGGAAATATAATGGGGGTATTTTGTATTAATAAAAACATATACTGGAAATTTGAACCATAAAAATTACCAAAAGATGTCTATAAGCAGGACCATAATAAACGACATAAAAAGCATCATAGTAGAGTCAAAGAATAATGCTATCCGTACTATTGATCATCATCGGACTATGATGTATTGGCGTATTGGCAAGCGTATTTTTGAGGAGGAGCAAGAAGGAAAAGATCGTGCAGACTATGGTAAGTTTCTCACTAAATATATTTCTGAAGAACTGGAACCGGAATATGGTAATGGCTTTTCTAAAAGACAAATTGAAATTTTCCGTCAGTTTTACCGCACATTTCCAAATGCGAATACACTGTATTCGCAATTGAGCTGGAGTCAGTATAAAATTCTTATCAGACTGGACAATCAGGATAAAATAGAGTTCTATATTGCAGAAACAATAAAGAATAATTGGACAGTCCGTCAATTGGAAAGACAAATTTATAGTAGTTTATACGAACGACTTTTAATAAGTAATAATAAAGAAGGTGTATTAGCAGTGGCAAGAAATGAGAAGCAGCCCTCTGAAGCTAAAGAAATCATCAAAGACCCTATGATTTTGGAATTTCTAGGATTAAAGAGGGAGAATTCTTATTATGAAAAAGATTTGGAAAGTGCTATTATTACACATTTACAAGATTTTTTGTTGGAGTTAGGAAATGGCTTTTCATTCGTAGCAAGACAAAAAAGAATACATCTTGCAGGAGATGAATTCTTTGTAGATCTGGTGTTCTATAATAGATTATTACAATGTTTTGTTATCATTGAAATCAAAACACATAAACTTACCCATCAGGACATTGGCCAATTGCAGATGTATGTAAATTATTATGACCGCAAGGAAAAATTACCGTACGAAAATCCAACGATCGGAATTTTGCTATGTGCAGATAAGAATGATGCTGTTGTAAAATTTACATTACCAGAAGGCGAAAAACAGATTATTGCAAGTCAATATCAGCTTTATCTACCAACAGAAAAACAATTACTAGAGGAATTAAATAAAGAGTTAGACAGTTTTGAAGAAAAAGAAAATAAAACCGAAACTTAATTTTAAAGCTATGCGGAAACACATACATTAAAAAATCTCACAAAACGATCACTTGTAAAAACTAACTGGGATAAAATTTATCAGCTGATCAGTTCCGGGAGATAAGATCCAGAGATATCCAGGACGATGGCCGGACCAGAGATCACCCCGGATCCCAGGTTTGTTCCTACAGGAAAGTAAGTCTACAGCTCATCCAGCTGATTAGTTTTGGGATGATTTCCATGCCAGAGATTGTCATCGGTTCCGAAACTCCTAGATAAGCATAGCTTCAGAGAATAAAAATTAAAAACGAATCTCAAAAACGTAGTTCGACAATCATTCCGGATCTGCTGTTGGCCAGTTGCTTCCGGAACCATTTTTACGAATTAAAGCAGAACGGGCTTTACGGAACACTGCTGCCCAGGCTTTTCCCCGCTACGTTCAGAGTCCCTCAGGTAGGTGGACTTTTTATATTTGGTGAGCTTCAGAAGTAAAAGCGCAGTTAAGGTTTTCTATATTGCCCCATTGATAAAGATCCCTGCTGCCTTCCAGCTGCGTAAGAGGTGCTCTGTTTTTAGGGGAGCTTACAACACTACAAATAAACCACTGTTGAAAGACAGTGGTTTATTTGTAGTGACAAGATGTTTAACTTCATATTATCTTAAACATTTAGACAGAATAATTATGACTTACTAAAAGGAAAAATTTTTCTTTTATAGATCCTAAACGGAATTTCCAAGAAAATGATATATCCTGCCAGATAAAATGAGAGATTCATTATTGGATTAACTATCCAATAGATATTAATAATATTTAAACGTATATATGATGATAATTCTCTTCCTAAAAATATACTGTAATATATTTTTTCAAGATTGTTATCAGAAATAAACATTGGAGAAAAAGTGAATAGACATATCAAGATTATATACAATATGAGTATAAATGAGAAAATTAATTTATTTATAGACAATGAAATGATTAATAATATAATTATCAGGCTAATATAATCAATAAAAAAACGTCCAATATTGATATTTATATAAGAATGAGTTATTAATTCTAAAAATAGCAATATAATAAAAATGAACCTTAAAATTCTAATAATTTTCATACTGTAAAATTTACTTTGCTTTATTCCAATATCCAACCTTATGACCATATTGATTTTTCAAGGAATTTGTTGTCTCAATTTTGGGATTTGTAAATAAACCATTCTTTGAAAACGTATACTCTGTTCCATTTTTAGAGGAGCCAAGATAAGTAGCTGCATGATTTAATTCTGTTGTTCCATCTTTATTATCACCTTTAAAAGCAACTATTGTTTTTCCAAATATTTTGTCATTTGTTTTTTCAAATCCAGCCTTAATAAAACTTTCAAACTCTCCCGGAGACAATTCATAAGAAAAATTGTCTGATTTTAAACTTTCTCCACGTGCTGTTCTAAATGAGCAAGCAAAACAATTATAATTTTTATCCCAAAGCCAATTTCCATTATAATCTCCAGAGTTTACAATAGCGTCTGTAATGGCATCATTAATAGGTGCAGCAATACTTTCCGGAACATCAATTGAAGACCTGCCACTTTTCTCCATACCAGCAAATAATTTATCCGCTTGTTTTTGGTCTATATTAAGAGTTTTTGCAAGTGTTTCTGAAGTGTCACCCGTTTCCATTTTAAGTGCTAAATGCCCTCCTATTAATTTACCATCTTTATTTTTATCAAACTCAATTGTAGGAATCCACTCAGATTCTCTTCCATCGGGATCAATGGCATTAATTGGATTGTTAAAGACATAATTATAAGGGGTATGTCTTGTCATCTTTTCTGCCATGGGATCTACTACGCCCCATCTTCCGATATCCGGCATATAGAACCTCGCTCCATAATCATACATTCCACTTTCCGTCTGTAGTTCCTTTCCGTTGTATTTGTACTGGTAAGCCGAGTTTCCTGCCAGAGGGTTGTACCCTTCATGCTTCAAACCGAACGGATAGTAATTATTCTCTTCAAGAACTTCTGTGCTGCTCCCATTATTGAAATAACTTAAGCGTACATTTCCTAAATGGTCCACATAGCTGTAAATATACTTATTATTTTCAAAATTGTAATACCCTTCTGCGGTAGGCACAAATTTTAAAACACGCACCATCCTTAATGAAGAGCCTTGAGTTTCATACTGAAAACCGTCAAAATACTCTGTGATCTTTAAAACCTCAGACTGGTTTCTGCCAGTTCCATAGGTATAGAGTTTATTCATCTTTGCCCCGTCTGCCCTGTATAAGTATTTCGTATTGATATTACGGGTTTCCGTGGTTCCCTCGAAGAGATTCCTTACCAGGTAGGTTTGATCAAAGGTAATATGGTAAGGCAGGTCCAGGAAGTTATAATCAATATTCAGGATCCCCTTATCTTTATAACTCTTCATATTTCCTGAAGGGTCATCATATTCTATGGCTGTTCCTGAAGTATCAGGGTACCCTCTGTAATCCCACGAGGAATCGGTGACGGAAACAAGCCTGTTGCTTGCATTACCAT
>Ga0265780_10005759_pt1 | contig 15588 bp, 10 predicted proteins | sample P1T30metagenome_FD_192432 | JGI IMG/M metagenome (GOLD analysis project Ga0265780, IMG submission 192432) | Plant litter microbial communities from East Loma Ridge, Irvine, California - P1 T30 | ecosystem: Environmental > Terrestrial > Plant litter > Unclassified | place: USA: California... | reverse complement strand
AGAAGGACAGCTTCGACGTCGTCCTCGAGGCTGCCGGCGACAAGAAGATCCAGGTCATCAAGGAGGTCCGCGCGCTCACGAGCCTCGGCCTCGGCGAGGCGAAGGCCGTCGTCGACGGTGCCCCCAGCACCGTCATCGAGGGTGCCAACAAGGAAGCCGCCGAGAAGGCCAAGGGCCAGCTCGAGGCTGCCGGCGCCACCGTCACCCTCAAGTAGTCCGCGGGGCCCCGGCCCCTCGCGACCTCGGTCGCACGCAATGCCGAAGGCGCTGCTCCCCCCTGGGGGGCAGCGCCTTCGTCGTCCCCGCAGCACGGCGCACCAGCGGGACGGAGCCCTGGCGACCAGGCCGACGAGTGCCCTCACGCCGTCAGGCCCGTCGGGCCGCCACGTGTCGAGCCCGTCAGCCGCGGGCGACGACCGAGTGCCGGCGACCGTAGACGGCGTAGACGGCCGTCCCGACGGCCATCCACACGGCGAAGGCGGCCCAGGTCACCCAGCCGAGCGTCACCATGAGGAGCACGCAGGTGGCGAAGCCGAGCAGGGGCACGACCGGGTAGAGCGGCACACGGAACGTGCGCTCGAGCTCCGGCCTGTTGCGGCGCAGCCAGATGACCGACAGGTTGACGAGGGCGAAGGCGAACAACGTGCCGATGCTCGTCGCGTCGGCGAGCGCGCCGAGCGGGACGAACGCCGCGGTCACGGCGACGGCGCCGCCGACGATGAGCGTGCCGGCCACGGGCGTGCGCGTCCGTGGCGAGATGCGGCCGAGCACCGACGGCACGAGCCCGTCGCGCGCCATGGACACGAAGATGCGCGTCTGGCCGTAGAGCACCGTGAGCACGACGGAGGCGATGGCCGCCACCGCGGTCACGGCGAACAGGAACGCCACCCACGGCTGGCCGGTGATGTCGGCCACGATGGTGACGAGGGTGGCCTCACCGTCGGTGAACTCCTGCCACGGCCGCGCGCCGACGGCGGCCACGGCGACCAGGATGTACAGCACCGTGATGATCACGATCGAGGCGACGATCGCCCTGGGCAGGTCTCGTCTGGCGTCGCGCGCCTCCTCGCCGGCCGTCGACGCCGCGTCGAAGCCGATGTACGAGAAGAACAGGCGGGAGGCGGCCGCCGAGACCCCGGCTGCCCCCATCGGCGCGAGGGGCTCGAAGTTGCCGATGCTGAACGCCGTGAAGGCGACGGCGACGAAGAACACGAGCAGGCCGACCTTGACGACCACGAGCACGGTGTTGACCCAGGCGCTCTCGCGGGCGCCGGGCACGAGGACGAGCGTGGCGAGCACGACGAGCACCGCCGCCGGCAGGTTGAGCAGCCCTCCCTCGGCGGGAGGCCCGGCGACGACCTCGGGCAACGAGAGACCGAAGACCCGGAGGGCCTCGTCGACGTACTGGCCGGCGCCCACCGCGACCGCGGCCACCGACACGGCGTACTCGAGCACGAGGCACCAGCCGCAGACCCAGGCGATCCCCTCGCCGAGCGTCGCGTAGGCGTAGCTGTAGCTCGAGCCCGAGACCGGCACGCTGCCGGCCATCTCGGCGTACGAGAGGGCCGAGAGCAGCGCGGCGACCCCGGCGAGGACGAAGGCCGCCCAGACCGCGGGCCCGGCGAGCGGCACGGCCGTGCCGAGCACCACGAGGATCCCCGTGCCGAGGGTGGCGCCGATGCTGATCGCGGTCAGGTGCCAGACGCCGAGCGTGCGACGGAGGCCCCTGCCGTCGCGCGCCTCGGCCTCACGGGCGAAGGACTCGAGGGGCTTGCGGCGCAGCAGCTGCACGCCGAGCGGAGGGCGGACGGAGGCGGGGGCGAGGTCGTCGGGCACCGCGAGAGGCTACAGCACCGGGAGCGGCCGACCGCAGCCGTCAGTCGTCGTCGACGTGCAGCCCGAGCTGTCGCACCCGAGCGATCGCCTCACGGCGGGAGGACGCCTGCAGCTTGCGGTAGATGCTCCGCACGTGGCTCTTCACCGTGTTGACCGAGATGAAGAGCTGGCTGCCGATCTGCCCCAGCGTCTGTCCCGTGGCCAGGTGCCGCACGATGACGAGCTCGCGGTCGCTCAGCGGCTCGGCGAGCGGCGGGACGACGGGGCCCTCTGCCGAGTGCAGCCGGGCGAGGACGCCCTGCGTGACCTGCGGCTGCTCGCGCTGCACCGCGCGGGCGACGAGGTGGTCGAGCAGGGGCTCCGGCAGGGTGCCGAACACCCAGGCGGCGCCGGACCGGCCGGCCTCGAGGAGCGCCCGGTCGAACGCGATGTCGGACTGTCCGGTGTCGCCCTGGGCGAGGTGCGCCGCGGCGGCGACGGCGTGCACGTGGCCGATCGTCCGCTCCGAGTGCAGGTCGCCGAGGGCGAGGCAGGCCTCGAGGTCGTCGAGCGCGGCCTGCGGCTCTCCCGTGGACAGGTGGATGAGGGCCAGCACGCGCGCGGGGCACTCGATGTGGCGGTCACCGGGCGAGAGGGGCTGGGCCAGGCGGCGCGCCTCCTGCGGCTGACCGAGCTGGAGCATGGTCTCCGCCCTGACCGCCGTGGCCGCCCGGGCCAGGGCGACGTCTCCCGTGAAGCCCTGCACGAGGCGGGCGATCCGGCCGAGCAGGTCGAGCACCTCGATGGAGCGTCCCTGCGCCAGCAGCACGGTCGCCTCGGCGAACCAGCCGAGCGCCTCCCAGTCGCTGCCGCGGGCCGCGCCGTGCACGTCGTCGACGAGCTGGTCGTGGCCGCCGGGCGCGTCGTCCCGCTCGAGGGCGAGGTGCAGCCGCGCGATCAGGCCGAGGGCGCCGAACGAGCTGGTCAGCAGCTCGGTCCCCTCCGCGAGCTCCGCCATGCGCTCGAGGTGCTCGTCCGCGATGGCGAACTCCCCGAGCAGCACGGCGACGTAGGCGAGGGCCGAGGCGCACTCGACGCGCTCGGCGATGCTGAGGTGCTCCTCGCCGAGGCCCGACGCGAGGCCGAGGGCGAACTGTGCCTGGTCGTACTCGCCGTAGTGGAGCCGGATCAGGCCGAGCTGCAGCGAGAAGGAGGCGCTGAGGGCGATGCGCGCCGTGATCGACTCCGAGAGGTCGTTCTCGATCATCGTGCGGGCGACCTCGAGGTGCTCGTGCGCCACGACGAGGTTGCCGAGGGTGCGCAGCGCCGCGCCGAGGTGGACGTGGTAGCCGGCCCGCACCTCGAGCGGCAGCCCGGGGTCGGCGTCGATGGCCTTCGCGACTCCGCGGAACCAGGGCAGGGCGGCGCTGCGCGAGCGCGAGCCGACGGAGCGGTAGCTCGTGGCGAGGGCCAGGAGGATGAGCGGACGGCCGCTCCACTCCTCCTCGGGCGTCGAGCGCACGGCCTCGCGCAGGCGGGCGCCCTGCAGCGGCGCTATCTGCGTCCAGGCCTGCTCGATGGCGTCGAGCGATGCCCGCGCGTCGGCGGGCTGCAGCTCGACTCCGGTCGGGTCGGGGGATGAGTCGTCAAGGGTGTGCACGGTCCTACCTCTGCCGCATCGGGTAGTTCCCCGTCGGGCAGGGGAATGCGGCGTCAGGGCGTGGTCAGCCACCCTGCTTTCCCCCCAGCATAAATGAGCGATGTTCCCGTCTGCCCGTCTGGCGGTCAGATTGCCCCAGGAGTGGGGGGACGCGCCGCGGGCGTAGCCTCGCTGCATGAGCAGGATGGACTCCGTCGCCGCGGGCGGCGGCATGCGCGGCGGCGGCACCGGAGGCGGCAGGTCGGGTGCCGGGGGCGGGGGAGGCGCAGCTCCCGTCGGAGGACGCGGCGGCCGGGTGTCGAGCGGCGACGCGGCGGCCCAGCGTGCGGCCAACGCGGCCGCGCCGAAGGTGCCCGACCTGTTCCGGCGCATCCGCGGGCTGTTCTCGCCGCACCGCCGGGCGCTCGTCGTCACGGTCGTGCTCGTGTTCGTCGGGGCGGCCGTCAGCGTCGCACCGCCGCTGCTGACGAAGCAGGCCTTCGACCTCGGCTTGTTCCCGCCCGGGGGGCCCGACGTGCCCGTGCTGCTCGAGCTCGTCGGCGCGATGATCGGCCTCTGGGTGTTCTCCGCCGGGATCGGCGTCTGGCAGACCTATCTGACGGCCACCGTCGGCAACAGCGTGATGGGCGCCCTGCGCATCCGGCTCTTCGGGCACCTCCAGCGCATGGAGCTCGCGTTCTTCACCCGGACGAAGACCGGCGTCATCCAGTCCCGCCTGCAGAACGACGTGGGCGGCGTCGCGAACGTGCTGAGCAACACGATCTCGAGCGTGCTCGGCAACACGGTCACGGTGATCGCGGCGTTCGTCTCGATGCTCGTGCTCAGCTGGCAGATGACCGTCGTCACGGTGATCCTGCTGCCGCTGCTCGTCGTCGCCCAGCGCCGCGTCGGCCAGGTCAGGGCCCGCATCGCCACGAAGACGCAGGAATCGCTGTCGGACATGACGGCGATCACGCAGGAGGCGCTCAGCGTCAGCGGCATCCTGCTCGCCAAGAGCTTCAACCAGCAGCGCAGCGAGGTCGAGCGCTACTCGGCCGAGAACCGCACGCAGATCGGCCTGCAGGTGCGGCAGCAGATGAGCGGCCAGTGGTTCTTCGCGGTCGTCCAGATCTTCCTGTCGGTCATCCCCGCCCTCATCTACCTCGTCGCCGCCTGGCTCATCCTCCGCGACGTGCCCGTCACGGCCGGCACGATCGTGGCGTTCACCACCGTGCAGGCGCGGCTGACCTTCCCGCTGATGGGGCTCCTCCGGGTGGCCCTCGACCTGCAGACCTCCGGGGCGCTCTTCGCGCGGATCTTCGAGTACCTCGACCTGCGCCCTGCCATCACCGACGGCGGCACCACGCGCGCCGTCGACGAGGCCCAGCTCGGCCGTGTCGAGTTCGACGAGGTCGAGTTCGCCTACCCCGACGCCGAGCCGGGGCAGCGCACGCTCCGCGGCGTCTCGTTCGACATCGAGCCCGGCCAGTTCGCCGCGTTCGTCGGACCGAGCGGGGCAGGCAAGACCACGGTCTCGTACCTGATCCCGCGGTTCTACGAAGCCACGGGCGGCAGCGTCCGCTTCGCCGGCACCGACGTCCGCGACCTGCAGCAGGAGTCGCTCGTCGAGGCCATCGGCATCGTGAGCCAGGAGACCTACCTGTTCCACGCCACGATCGGCGACAACCTCCGCTACGCCCGCCCCGGCGCGACCGACGACCAGCTCGTCGAGGCCGCCCGCCAGGCGAACATCCACGAGACCATCGCGTCGTTCCCGGACGGGTACGACACGGTCGTGGGCGAGCGGGGCTACCGCCTCTCGGGCGGTGAGAAGCAGCGGATCGCCATCGCGCGCGTGCTGCTCAAGGACCCCGCGGTGCTCGTGCTCGACGAGGCGACGAGCGCGCTCGACACCGTGTCGGAGCGCGTCGTGCAGGAGGCGCTCGACTCGGCCGCGAGAGGGCGCACGACCATCGCGATCGCGCACCGTCTCTCGACCGTGCGGCACGCCGACGTCATCTTCGTCGTCGACGGCGGCCGCGTCGTCGAGCGCGGCACGCACGACGAGCTCGTGGCGCTCGGCGGCGTGTACGCCGACCTCTACGGTCAGCAGGTGGCCTCGACGGCGTGACCCGCGCCTCCTGCGCTGGTCCCTGTCAGAGCGGCTCGTCCCTGTCGGCGCCGTTCAGCCGCGCAGGTCGAGCATCGCGCGCATGGCGTCGACGTCGCTCTGCTGCGTCATGATCATGCCGGTGGCGAACGCGTCGACCTGGGGGTCGTCGCTGCGTGCCAGCACGGCCTCGGCCATCTCGATGCCGCCGAGGTGGTGGTCGATCATCAGGGTCAGGTACAGCCGCTCGGCGTCGACGCCGTCCGTGGCACGCAGCTCGCCCATCTGGGCAGGCGTGGCGAGGCCGGGCATCGGCTCGCCGGGCACGTGGCTCGGGGCGGGGGAGCCCGACTGCGCGACCCCGTGCTCGTGCCCGGACAGCTGCCCGTCGAGGGTCGGCTGGGTCATCCAGGTCATCGTCGGCTGCGACGGCGCCTGCGGCACGCCCCAGACCTCGAGCCAGGCGTACATCTGGCCGGCCTGCTGCGACTGGGTCGCGGCGATGTCGTAGGCGATGGTGCGCACGTCGTCCGAGGTCGAGCGGTCACGGAGCAGGAACGACATCTCGACGGCCTGCTCGTGGTGCACCTGCATGTCGCGGGCGAAGCCGGCCTCGACGCTGTTCGTGCCCGGGACGACGGGGGCCGACGACGTGAGGCGGCCGACGGCGACGCCGACGCCCAGCACGAGCAGCAGCGCCACGGCCGCTGCGAGCACGAGCCTCAGCCGACGACCCGAGGAGGCGCCGGTCGCGCTCGCCCCGGTCGTCACCTCGTCGAGGTCGTCCGTCACGACACCTTGCCGGCGCCGTCGATGCCGCCGCTGCAGGGGGCGCCGGGCTCGGGGGCGTCGGAGGACTTCCAGTACTTGGTGACGAAGTCGGAGACGGCGTCGGCCTCGGGGTCGTCGAAGGCCAGCTGCGCGCCCCAGGCGCTGACGGCCATGGGGGAGTCCATGCCCTCGTACGGCGAGACGACGGAGTAGGTGCTGGGCGCCAGGTCGGTGATCTGCTCGATCTGCTCGTCCGTGACCTGGGCGGGGTCGTAGGTGAACCAGACGGCGCCGTGCTCGAGGTCGTGCACGGCGTTCTCGTCCGGCACGGGCTCGGTGTAGACGCCGCAGTTCAGCCAGACGGCGGCGTGGTCGCCGCCGGCCGGGGGAGTCATCTCGTAGTCGACGGCGCCCGAGACGTGGTTCGCCGTGATGTCGTCCCAGGTCTGCACGCCGGCGACGTCGATCTCGCTGCGGTCGGCCCGGGGCGTGCCGCTCGTCACGACGACGGTGACGATCAGCGCCACGGCGGCCGCGCCGGCGACGGAGGCGGTGACGATGCCGATCGTCCTGTTGCGCTTCGACCTGGCCTGCTCGCGCTTCAGCGCGGCGACCTTCTCCTGCCGGCGCGCGTCCCGCTGCTGCTTGACGGTCATCGAGCTCGGGTCCGGCGTCGAGCCGGGGTTCTTCTTGTCGCTGCTGGCCACGGTGGGGTCCTCTGGTGTCGGGGATCTCGGGTCTGACGGTGCGGGCCCAGTCTGACTCCGGGAGGCGCCCCCGGCGGGAGCGCGCGCCGGTGGCGGACGGACGTCGTGGATGCGTCACCGATTTGTCCCACACCTGTCTGTGAAGACCGTCACAGGTCGCTCGGCGTCGAACGGCCCGGCGGTCGACGAGGCGCTCCGTCCCCCGACCTCCCCCGTCATCCGGCGAGGGCCGCCGGTAGACTCGGGGGCCGGGGACGACGAGCCCCCGCACCCCACCCGCCACCTGATCCGCGTGCCCCACGACGGCGCCGGAGAACACCGGAGCAGCCGTGAAGTACGCCGAGACAGTCCTCGACCTGGTGGGCGACACCCCGCTGGTGAAGCTGAACAAGGTCACCGAGGGCATCACGGCCACGGTGCTCGTCAAGGTCGAGTACCTCAACCCCGGCGGCTCCTCGAAAGACCGGATCGCGACGCGGATCATCGACGCCGCGGAGCGGGACGGCCTGCTGCGTCCCGGCGGCACGATCGTCGAGCCGACGAGCGGCAACACCGGGGTGGGCCTGGCCCTCGTCGCGCAGCAGCGCGGCTACCGCTGCGTCTTCGTGCTGCCCGACAAGGTCGGCGACGACAAGCGCAACGTGCTGAAGGCGTACGGCGCCGAGATCGTCGTGACGCCGACGGCCGTCGAGCCGTCCAGCCCCGAGTCGTACTACAGCGTCAGCGACCGCCTCGTCAGCGAGATCCCCGGCGCCTTCAAGCCGAACCAGTACGCCAACCCCGCCGGCCCGCAGAGCCACTACGAGACCACGGGCCCCGAGATCTGGCGCGACACCGAGGGGCGCGTGACGCACTTCGTGGCCGGCGTCGGCACCGGCGGCACGATCAGCGGCACCGGTCGCTACCTGAAGGAGGCGTCGGGAGGCGCCGTGCAGATCATCGGCGCCGACCCCGAGGGCAGCGTCTACAGCGGCGGCACGGGTCGCCCCTACCTCGTCGAGGGCGTCGGCGAGGACTTCTGGCCCTCGGCCTACGACCCCACCGTCGTCGACCGGATCATCGCCGCCTCCGACGCGCGCTCGTTCGAGCTGACCCGCCGCCTCGCCCGCGAGGAGGGGCTGCTCGTCGGCGGCTCGTCCGGCCTCGCCGTCGCCGCCGCGCTCGACGTGGCCCGCGAGCTCGGCCCCGACGACGTCGTCGTCGTGCTGCTGCCCGACGGGGGCCGCGGCTACCTCGGCAAGATCTTCAACGACGCCTGGATGCGCTCGTACGGCTTCGCCGACAGCGTCGACGAGCGCACGGTGCGCGACCTCCTCGCCTCGAAGACCGGGTCGCTGCCCGAGCTCGTGCACGCGCACCCGTCCGACACCCTGCACGACGTCATCGACATCATGACGACCTACGGCGTCTCGCAGATGCCCGTCCTCTCGGCCGAGCCGCCCGTGGTGATCGGCGAGGTCGTCGGCGCCGTCGCCGAGAAGACGCTGCTCGAGGCGGTCTTCGCCGGGGGAGCGAGCATGGGCGACCCGCTGTCGACCGTGGTCGGCGCACCGCTGCCCCTCATCGGCATCAACGAGTCCGTCGCCGTCGCGCGGACGGCGCTCGAGACGACCGACGCGCTGCTCGTCACCGACGACGGCAAGCCGGCCGGCGTCGTCACGCGGCACGACGTGCTCGCGTTCCTCTCTTCCTGACGCCCGCGCCGGGCACCACCAGACCTCCCCGCCACTGAAGGGCACCGCCATGAGCACCTCCGACCACGGCTTCTCGACCAGGGCCATCCACGCCGGGCAGGAGCCCGACTCGCGCACCGGCGCCGTCGTGCAGCCGATCTACCAGTCCTCCACCTTCGTGCAGGACGGCATCGGCGGCTTCCGCGACGGCTACGAGTACGCCCGATCCGCGAACCCCACGCGCGACTCCCTGCAGGAACTCCTCGCCTCGCTCGAGGGCGGCACCGCCGCCTTCAGCTTCGCGTCGGGCCTCGCCGCCGAGGACGCCCTGCTCCGGTCGGTGCTGCGCCCCGGCTCGCGCGTCGTCATGGGCAACGACGTCTACGGCGGCACGCACCGTCTCGTGAACCGGGTCTGGACGCCCTGGGGGGTCGCCCTCGAGACCGTCGAGATGACCGACCTCGACGCCGTCCGCGCGGCCGTCCGGCCCGGCGAGACCGACGTCCTCTGGGTCGAGACGCCGAGCAACCCCCTGATGAAGGTCAGCGACGTCACGGCGCTCGCCGAGATCGGCCACGCCGCCGGTGCCCTCGTCGTCGTCGACAACACGTTCGCCTCGCCGGCCCTGCAGCAGCCGCTCTCGCTCGGCGCCGACGTCGTCGTGCACTCGACGACGAAGTACATCGGCGGGCACTCCGACGTCGTCGGCGGCGCCGTCGTCGTCCGCGACGACGAGCTCGCCGAGAAGATCGGCTTCGTCCAGTTCGGCGCCGGCGCCGTCTCGGCGCCGATGGAGGCCTGGCTCACGGTGCGCGGCATCAAGACCCTCGCGGTGCGCGTCGAGCGGCACTCGGCCAACGCCCTCGAGATCGCCCGTGCCCTCGAGGTGCACCCCGCGATCGAGCGCGTCTTCTATCCCGGGCTCGAGTCGCACCCCGGCCACGAGCTGGCCGCCCGTCAGATGAGCGCCTTCGGCGGCATGCTCTCCGTGTCGTTGTCGGCCGGCGCCGCGACCGCCCGTCGGTTCGCGGAGTCGACGGAGCTGTTCCAGCTCGCCGAGTCGCTCGGCGGCGTCGAGTCGCTGATCGGCTACCCCACCGAGATGACCCACGCCTCGGTGCGCGGCACCGAGCTGGAGGTCCCCGACACGGTCGTGCGGCTCTCGGTCGGCATCGAGGACGTCGCCGACCTGCTCGCGGACGTGACGCAGGCGCTCGACCGCGCGCAGGCCTGAGACCGGCCGACGGCCGGGGCGACCGGTGCCGCCCTCGGACGTCGGCGGCGCGACCTAGGGTGAGAGCATGACCGCCGCCCGCGAGAGCACGCTCCCCGTCGGCGGCGTGCTGTCGCCCGCGTACCGCCTCGCCACGCTCGGCATGGTGGCGCTGATCGGCATCGCGGCCTTCGAGTCGCTGGCGATCACGACGGTGATGCCGATCATCGCGCGCGAGCTCGACGGCGAGGCCCTCTACTCGGTGGCTTTCGCGGCGCCGCTCGCCTCCGGGGTGGTCGGCATGGTGGTGGCCGGCAACTGGGCCGACCGCAGCGGGCCCCGCGTCGTGGTCACCGCCTCCATGGTCCTGTTCGCGATCGGCCTCGGCATCGTCGGCACGGCGCCCGACATGGTCGTGCTGCTGCTCGGACGCCTCGTGCAGGGGCTGGGCAGCGGGGCCGTGATCGTCGGCCTCTACGTGATGGTCTCCCGGCTCTACCCGCCGGCGCTGCACCCGTCGATCTTCGCCGGGTTCGCGGCCGCGTGGGTCGTGCCCGGGCTCGTCGGGCCGGTCGTGGCCGGCACCGTCGCCGAGCTCGCGAGCTGGCACTGGGTGTTCCTCGGCGCCCTCGTCGTCGCCGTGCCCGCGTTCGCGATGATCCTCCCGAGCCTCCGCCGCATCCCGCCGACCGTCCCCGCCGACGGCGAGGCCCGCGTGCCCTGGAGCATCGGACGCATCGCGTGGTCGGTCGGGGCGGCGCTCGCGGTCATGGCGCTCAACCTGCTCTCCGAGCTGCCCCCGGGGGCCGCCGCGGGAGTGCTCGCCGCGTCCGTCGTCGTCCTCGTCGTCGCGCTGCGGCCGCTGCTGCCCCGCGGCGCCCTCGTGGCCGCCGCCGGCGTGCCGGCCCTCGTGCTGCTGCGCGGGCTGGTCGGCGCGGCGTTCCTCGGCAGCGACGTGTACCTGCCCTACATGTTGTCGGCCCAGTACGGCTTCGCGCCGGCCGCCTCTGGCATCACGCTCACCCTGGGGGCCGTCGCGTGGGCCGCGGCGAGCTGGGCCCAGGGCCGGCTGGGCGACCGGGTGCCGCAACGGACGGGCATCCGCGTGGGCATCGTGCTCGTGCTCGTGGGGGTGCTCTCCGCCGGGGGCTCGGCCCTCTGGCACCTGCACCCCGCCGTGGTCATCACGGGGTGGGCCCTCGCGGGCGCGGGGATGGGCTTCATGTACCCGCGCTTCTCGGTGCTCGTGCTCCGCTGGTCGGGCGACGACGAGAAGGGCTTCAACAGCTCCGCCCTGACGATCGCCGACTCGTCGGGCTCGGCCGTCGCCCTCGCCGTCACCGGGGCGGCCTTCCTGCAGCTCGGCGGCGCCGACGAGCCGCGCGCGTTCGTCGCGTGCTTCGCGGTGGCCGCCGTCGTGGCGCTCACGGCTCTGCTGGTCAGCGGCAGGGGAGCCCCGCGCGGTCGCTGAGCGCGGCTCCCCGGCCCTCGGTCGAGGGACACGCGCCCGAGTCTGCATAATGGTCTGCAGCGCGCGATGTGTACGGTCACATCGCCGATCAGCGATGGAGCGATGTGAAGCACGAGGTCGACAAGGTGCGCGCTCCCAACATCCGCGACGTCGCGGCCCTGGCGGGCGTCTCGTACCAGACGGTGTCCCGAGTCCTCAACGACAGCCCGAGCATCCGGCCCGCCACGCGCCAGCGCGTGCTCGACGTCATCGACCAGATCGGCTACCGCCCGAACCAGGCGGCGAGGGCCCTCTCGACCAGTCGCTCCAAGGCGATCGGCGTCCTCACGCTGCAGAACGTCCACTTCGGGCCGCAGACGATGGTCAACGCGATCGAGGTCGAGGCGAGGGCCGCCGGGTACCGGCTCAGCATCGCCAGCACGTCGCGGGCCGACGACGACGTCCGCGCCAGCGTCGACCTGCTCAGCAACCAGGCCGTCGAGGCGATCATCGTCATCGCTCCCCAGCGCAAGTTCTTCGCCGTGCTCGACGAGCTCGAGCTGCGGGTGCCGATCGTCGCGCTCGACTCGTCCCCTCGCACCAACGCCCACAGCCTCGCCGTCGACCAGCACGCCGGGGCGCGACTCGCGACGCGGCACCTCATCGACCTTGGCCACAAGCACATCGTCCACGTCGCCGGGCCGCAGGACTGGATCGAGGCCGACGAACGGATGCAGGGGTTCCTGTTCGAGATGGGCGAGGCCGACCTCGCCGTCGAGCCGCCCATCCTCGGCGACCTGACGGCCGACTTCGGCTATCTCGCCGGGCGCGAGCTGCTGAGGCGTCGCGACTTCACCGCGGTCTTCTCGGCGAACGACCTGATGGCCGTGGGGCTGCTGCACGCGTTCCGCGAGGCGGGGGTCGACGTGCCGCGCGAGGTGAGCGTCGTCGGCTTCGACGACTCGCCGACGGCTCCGCACCTCTGGCCGCCGCTGACGACGGTGCGCCAGGACTTCGCGCTCATCGGCCGCCGCGCCGTCGAGCTGGTGCTCGCCGAGCTCGAGGGCAGGCCCGTCGAGGGGCGGACGCTGATCGCTCCCGAGCTCGTCGTGCGCGGCTCGACCGACAGGCCCTGGTTCCTCTAGCCGACCCGCGCGCCACCGGGCCGCGCCTCCGCTCGGGACCGCCCCGCGCCTCCGCTCGGACCGCCCCGCGCCTGCTCCGTCGTGCACGGCGACACGCGGTGGTCAGAGGCATTTGACAGGGGACCCCGCCGGGATTAGCTTTGCTCCAGTCGCGGTGTGAACGGTCACATCCCGCGTGCCAGGAGCCTTCCCGAAGGGCCCGGCCCGGGGCGACGAGAGAAGACGATGGTTCCCGCCGGCCCTGGCCGACGGTGACGACGACGAAGTCGATACATGGAGGTCAGCGTGCGCGCAGCACAGATCACGATGAGCGGGAACCGCGGGGGTGCCGGCCGTGGCCGTTGACTCACCCGTCATCCTCGAGATGCGCTCCATCACGAAGGAGTTCCCCGGCGTCAAGGCCCTCGACGACGTGTCGATGCAGGTCCGCGCCGGCGAGGTGCACGCGATCTGCGGCGAGAACGGCGCCGGCAAGTCGACCCTGATGAAGGTGCTCTCGGGCGTCTACCCGTTCGGCACCTACGCCGGCGACATCGTCTACCAGGGCGAGGTGCAGAAGTTCCGCGACATCAAGTCGAGCGAGTCGGCCGGGATCGTCATCATCCACCAGGAGCTCGCGCTCATCCCCGAGCTGTCGATCACCGAGAACATCTTCCTCGGCAACGAGCCGACGCGCTTCGGCGCGATCGACTGGCAGGCAGCCAAGACCCGTGCCGTCGACCTGCTCGCCCGCGTCGGCCTCAAGGACGACCCGGACACCTCGATCAAGAACCTGGGCGTCGGCAAGCAGCAGCTCGTCGAGATCGCCAAGGCCCTGAACAAGAACGTCAAGCTGCTCATCCTCGACGAGCCGACCGCGGCGCTGAACGAGGCCGACTCGCAGCACCTGCTCGACCTGATCCGCGGGCTCAAGGGACGCGGCATCTCGTCGATCATGATCAGCCACAAGCTCAACGAGATCGAGGCGATCGCCGACTCGATCACGATCATCCGCGACGGCAAGACGATCGAGACCCTCGACGTCAAGGCCGACGGCGTCAACGAGGACCGCATCATCCGCGGCATGGTGGGCCGCAACCTCGCCAGCCGGTTCCCCGACCGCACGCCGTCGATCGGCGAGGTCTTCTTCGAGGTCAAGGACTGGTGGGTCCGCCACCCGCAGACCGCCGAGCGCTTCGTCTGCAAGGGCTCGTCGATCACCGTCCGCAAGGGCGAGATCGTCGGCCTCGCGGGCCTGATGGGAGCCGGTCGCACCGAGCTCGCCATGAGCATCTTCGGGCGCTCGTACGGCCAGTTCGTCTCGGGCGAGATCGTCAAGGACGGCGAGCGGATCGAGATCAAGAACGTCCGCGACGCCATCGACAACGGGCTCGCCTACGTCTCGGAGGACCGCAAGGTGCTCGGCCTGAACCTGCTCGACGACATCAAGCGGTCGACCGTCGCGGCGAAGCTCAGCAAGATCTCGCGCGCCTCCGTGGTGAACACCTACGAGGAGCACTCGATCGCCGAGGAGTACCGCAAGAGCCTCCGCGTCAAGACGCCGACCGTCGACGAGGGCGTCGCCAAGCTGTCGGGCGGCAACCAGCAGAAGGTCGTCCTGGCGAAGTGGATGTTCACGGACCCTGACCTGCTCATCCTCGACGAGCCCACCCGTGGCATCGACGTCGGCGCGAAGTTCGAGATCTACAACATCATCAACCAGCTCGCAGCCCAGGGCAAAGGCGTGATCGTCATCTCGTCCGAGCTGCCCGAGCTGCTGGGGCTCTCCGACCGGATCTACACGATCTTCGAGGGCTCCGTCACCAACGAGATCGACGCGGCGGACGCCGACGCCGAGACGCTCATGCGCACCATGACGTCGAAGAAGAAGGAGCACGCCGCATGAGCGGAATCAAGGACCTGAAGAAGGTGTTCGGCGGCAACACGTCGAACGCGCGGCAGTTCGGCATGATCGCGACCCTCGTCGTGGCCATCGTGATCTTCCAGTTCCTCACGGGCGGGCTCACGCTCGAGCCGACCAACCTGATCGCCCTGGTCAGCCAGTACTCGTACATCCTGATCCTCGCCATCGGCATGGTGATGGTGATCGTCGCCGGCCACATCGACCTCTCGGTCGGCTCGGTCGCGGCGTTCGTCGGCATCATGGTCGCCACGTCCATGACGACGTGGAACTTCCCGTGGCCCGTCGCGATCGTCTTCGGCCTCGTCGTCGGCGCCGCGATCGGCGCCTGGCAGGGCTTCTGGGTCGCGTACGTCGGGGTGCCCGCGTTCATCGTGACGCTCGCCGGCATGCTGCTCTTCCGCGGCGCCAACCAGTTCGTGGGCAACGCGACCACGCTGCCCGTGCCCGAGGCCTACACGGTCATCGGCGCCGGCTACCTGCCCGAGTTCGGGCCGAACACCGGCTACAACAACGCCACGCTGCTGCTGGGCCTCGTCCTCGCGGTCGTCGTCGTCGTGCGCGAGTTCCGGCTCCGCCGGGTGCAGCGCACCATGGGCTCCGAGATGGCGCCGCTCTGGGTCAGCCTGGTGAAGATCGGCGTGCTCGTCGCGATCATCCTGTACGCGGCCACCCTCTTCGGCGGCGGTCGTGTGGGCACCTCGTTCCCCGTCTCGGGCATCATCCTCGGCGTCCTGGTGCTGGTGTACGGCTTCGTCACCCAGAACACGATCTTCGGTCGGCACATCTACGCGGTCGGCGGCAACTCGCACGCCGCGGAGCTGTCGGGCGTCAACGCGAAGCGCATCAACTTCTTCGTGATGATGAACATGTCCGTCCTCGCCGCCCTCGCCGGCATGATCTACGTCGCCAGGGCCGGCGCCTCGGGCCCGCAGGACGGCCTGAACTGGGAGCTCGACGCGATCGCGTCCGTCTTCATCGGCGGCGCCGCCGTCGCCGGCGGCATCGGCACCGTGACCGGCTCGATCGTCGGTGGCTTCGTCATCGCCGTCCTCAACAACGGCCTCCAGCTCATGGGCGTCGGCTCCGACAAGGTGCAGATGATCAAGGGCCTCGTGCTGCTGCTCGCCGTGGCCGTCGACGTCTACAACAAGAGCCAGGGTCG
>Ga0265780_10005757_pt1 | contig 15590 bp, 20 predicted proteins | sample P1T30metagenome_FD_192432 | JGI IMG/M metagenome (GOLD analysis project Ga0265780, IMG submission 192432) | Plant litter microbial communities from East Loma Ridge, Irvine, California - P1 T30 | ecosystem: Environmental > Terrestrial > Plant litter > Unclassified | place: USA: California... | reverse complement strand
AGCGGTGGCGTGGTGAGGTGCATTGGGGTGACTCGGTTGAACGCTCTGTGGTTCGGTGTCTGCTGCTGCTGCGTGGGGGCACGTGAGGGGAGGCCTCTCGGGTGGAGTGGTGGCGGCCTAGGGAACTGCCGGGGGTGTTTGTGGTACTAGGGATGTAGCTTGAGGATGGGCGTTGGTCGGTTGAAGCTCGGCTTGAGGGTTTGCGGGGGCGGTATAGACCTCGCAGACCGTCTGGTTGGCGGTCAGGAGCCTGAGGGGCAACGGTGTGTGCTCGTGGTGGGGAGATCTCTGCTGCGTCCATCAAAGACAGCGGACGTGGCTGGTCGATTTGGCGAACGTGCTCTCGACGTCTTGAGGGGGTGGCAGATCTGTCATCCGCTACGATGGAAGGAATCTGTCGCTGGTGGGTCGTAGGAACTGCGGGAACTTCTTCTGGCGTTGGAGAAAGAGACGCATCGCGTAGTGCCTTCAGGGATACTGCAGACATGCGCTCACTCAGATCACGAGCAGACCGTCGTCGCTCTTCCTTAAGATCAAGGAACTTCTTCGACCGTTCTGAAGGCGTAAACGACCTGATCGACGCGCTGCTGTGCTTGGCTTGCGGCGATTCAGGCTGGCTGTAGTAATCCGAGTCGAAGTGCGAAGTAGACGGCCGCGACTCGTCCACACTGAAGACGCGAAGTGGGAATTTGCCCGGGCTGTTGACGAGCGTGCTAGCAGGCGAATGGCTTTCTATAGCCATGACTCGCTGTTTGAGTTGCTTGACTTCTTCTGAAAGCAACTCCTTCTCTGCCTCCATATTGATGATGTGCTCGGCAGCTTCTTCGATGGCGAGCTCGTGATCCGTCCAGTGTGCCGCGCTCTCGCTTGCTATAGCGGTGAGCTCGATGTTGGTCTTCCGATGCTCCTCGTCGATTTCTCGCAGCTTCGTCATCTCTTCATCCATCTTTTCCATTTTGAGTCTGAGTTGCTTGTTCTCCGCACTCAGCTCGTAGTTCAAATCCTCTAGTGGCTCCATCCGTTCGATTTGTTCTTTGGCGGCAGTCAAATCATGCTGCAGCACCTTGTTGTCCTTTCTCAGCAGCTCCACTCGCATGTTGGCAGTCATGAGTGTCTGCTTCAACTTGTCGATCTCGTCTGTGAGTTCTCGACTCGTCCTGGACTGCGGTGGGCGAGCATCGCTGGGCCGACGTCGTCGGATGGGCGAAACCGGGGTCATTTGTTCTTCCGTGAGGGCGAATTGATCAAAGATATCCGGCGAGGTCTTGGGTGTGCATATCTCCAGAGGCTTCTGTGCTGGTGGTGGGGGCACTTTGATATCCTGAGGTGAAGGAGTTGGCGTACCCTGTGCCCTCCGTGCTTGAAGCGCATGCCGTAGGTATTCTGATTTCGGCGCCAGGGAGTTCGATCGAGAAAGCGTAGGTCTGGTTTGGTCGGGGGTAGACGGCCTAAAGTCTATCCCACGCGAGGAACCATGTGAGGAAGAGGTGTTCGACATGTTGGTGTGGAGTTCCGGTGAATAACTGCGACCGGCAGTATTATAGGCAGAGTTGCAGTGTTCTCCAGCCAGCAGAAACAACCCTTTGTTCGCGAGAGAAAGGTGGTCACCGACAATGCGATTGTATAGTCCAAGTCCTGTGCGCGAACAATGTATGCGCCTCCAGTTCTAGCAATCGTCACGCGACCAAGACGGGCGATGTCGTGCAGTCTGTCGGGTAGGTGTAGGGCGAGATATTACGTAGGATATGCGAATCGAACGTGAGGTTTGCGGCTATGCGAGGGTTGTTGATAGCAACGGCGCTGGAACAGTCGCGTCGCGTGCGAAGATGGGTGGATAGTCGCTCGAAAGCGGGTCGTTCTTGGGGTCCATTCGCGCTATGGCAGGGACAATGCTACATTCGACGTATTGCGCAACTGTTGGCGTCCTGGGTTGTCGTGGTAAAAGAAAATGAGCGGTGACAGTAGTCGAGTGCACGTTGCTGGGATCGCGTAGATGGCTTCGATCGTGACTTCACGGCAGGCGCATTCACTGGCGGAATTGAGTGAAGGAAGTGAAGAGGTGGTAGTATTAGAGAGACTTGTGCGCGTGAAGAGGACTCGAAAATCACGAATTGTCTCAGGGATAGCGAACAGTCGCGTCGGGCAGCAACTCTCAGTGGATGGGGGAGGGAGGGCCAGAAGGGAAGACTTGACCGAGATAGGGCAAGTGAGAAGGGGCACAGCGGGAGCCCTTGGCCGGCGCGACCCAGCACGGCGGATTGCACGTCGCGTCAACACTTCCTATTCGTGCTTTTGGGAGATGAGTGGGGATGAACCTGGTTGAGCCCCTTGTCTGGCCGACTTGACGAGTGCGGTTCCTGGGATTGCTGCATGAGCGACGCATGTCGTCACAAGAAACATCACGAACGAGACAATGCGATTGCGGGGGATGTGAAAATGGTTTCGAGGCGTGCTCTGCTTACCTACCTACGATAAATTCAGCATCTACGAAAAGAAACACCACAGTGCGAAAGCGCCTGCGAACCCGAGTGCGGCGCAGTGTGGCGCGCTCCCCGACCATCCAGACTATGCCCAGTAGCGCTGCCTCCAACGCAGGTCAGTCCTGTCGTTCGTCGGTCGTCGCCGAGGTGATTTGTGATGAGGCACACTGTTATGTCCAGGTCTCCGTGGTCTCCCAGCTTTCATCATTTACTTTCTTTTCCTCCCAGATCTGCGACCGAGTTGACGTAGTCTACCACGATTTCAGTCATCCATCCAAGATCTCTGTCGACCCGGCCTTGTCCCTGCTGTGTGGCCGTCAACCTGCATACTTCAGCTGTCAAGCTCAGGCCTCAACCTTCATGTTGCCCAAGCATTCGGGCTCCCCTCCGACGAGCGATCGCCCGGCATAATGTCGGTGCCAACACTGTCATTCCGGCATTTTTTTGCTTGCTAGCTGCCTTCTTGGTGGTTTTGTCACGTCGCAAGTAGACGGTGAATTGCTGAGTAAATTGCTTGGCCGAACCCTGTGCCCCGCTGCTCTGCATGTGGGGCGCAAGAGAGAAAGTTTATGTCTATCGTGAAATATTAAAGATATACAAATAGTGTGTGGCCTCTTGCATGTGGGGAGCGGGGGACGGTGATCATTCCATCTCCACTGCCATGCCAGCCTGTCGCAGTCGGTCCTCCCACTCGACGCGCAACCTCTCCATCTCCTCCCAGCACTTCCTCCCAGTGTCTGTGAAGCGCTCTTGGCTCTCCTTGGTCAGGTCTTTGGCGTATGGATCCCTCCCCTTCCTCTTGTACTCTCCCAGCTTGCCTCCCCATCCCCATCCTGCCACCTCAGTGCGATCTACACGCTCCTGACCCCAAACATCCGCCGCGCTTCCCCACTTTCCTACGCCTTCCTTTGCCTCCATGTTGTCCAATGTGCTTTGACTTGCAAGCGCCAGCCAAACCATGGCAGTCGCGCCCTTGTCGACCGAAATGGTATGCCAATCGCTGCCGAGAAGGCGCGCTATGTAGAAGGCCGCAACCATGGCCCATTGGAGGATGAGGGGAAGGGGAACGATCGAAGTGGCGCAGATGCCAGGATGTGTAACGTAGAGCCGTGGCTTCGTGGTCTTTTCCGTATCTTGGGCGTGCTCGAGGTACTGGTCGACAGGCTCCGTGGTTGAAGGTAATCTAGAGGTGATGGCCAGGACGTCTGTCAGCCTCTTCGTGGCCTCATATGGCATATGCGAGGTGATGCCTTGTATGTCTTCTGTGTCGAATACGTGCTCGTACGCCTCCAAGCTGCTGACCCAAATCATCCTGCCCCTTGTGCCCTCGTTCCTGGGATGTTTCGCCAGTAAGGGTGCGAGATAGTGTCCCAGCAGATAATGCCCAAAGACATTGGCGCAGAAGACCTCGCCTAAAGGAGGCTCCTTTTCCTTCTTCTTGTCCGCAGGTATTTGTTCCTTTGCAAGCCATTCGCGACCAGAGATCTTGTACGTCGGCCAGGTGGTGGCCTGCAACCACTTTGTGCAGACCGACCAGACGGCGCGCGGCCAGTCAATACCCGTCCACCCGCCTATGCCAGCATTACAGATGACTGCATCGAGCTTCGGTGTTGTTTCCCGGAGTTTCTTGCTCAGCTTCTGTACCGAGACCAGACTCAGCAGGTCCAGTCGCTCCTGCCGGAAATACACGCGATTCTGCAGCACCTGCGCAATACCCGGTAGCTTTTGCTCATGGCTGCGTATGACCTTGCGCAGATGCTGTTGTAGCGTCTCGATCGTCGCGTCGCCTTTCCGTTGGTCGCGTGTCGTGATGATGAGGACGAGGGATTCGTTCTGGGGGCGCGTCTGTAGGAATTCGTCGATCAGGCGGGTTCCGATACCCAGCCCCAGGCCGCTATACACGAGTCAATTAGCCATATATGAAAGAAGAGTAGATGTTCTTACCTATTTGCGCCCGTGACGAGAACATAGAAGCCATTGTCGGGTGTGGGAATGTCTTCGAGACGCGACATATTGGCTGACGTGATGGAGGATGAGCGATGCCTGTTCCTGAATTCGCTACGGCAGAAGGCGCGCTTTGACCAATCACGACCTACATCAATCTTGAACACGACTTTTGGTTGGATACTTCACGTATGCATGTTTTGAGCCTCGAGACAAAGTTTTATACGACTGTTCAGCATGAAAGTATGGTTGCTACATAGCAACTGCAAGTTTGGACAGAATGCAAGTGTGAAGTGAAACGTGGATGTCATAGGATGAAAGCGCAAGCATGGAGAGCACTTGTGTGGATAGTCTAACATGGGCTAAATCTATCGTGCTCTGGGTCCTAAGATCATCTCTTGTGCTCATGTTAGTCTTCAATCGCCTTTCGATACACAGAGAACAACCACACCGCACCACTGAAACCCAGTATGCTACTAAAGCAGTTTGAAGGACCGAGTAACAACAGCGTCTTTCTACGGAAAAGAACTCTCCCCTCTAGCCTCCTCAAAAATTCTCATCCATAGTTGTAGCAGTCAATAGTCGACCGGCTGATATCACCTTGAGCCACCGCCTGTGGCTCTCCAGCAAACAAAGTTTACGACTTTACACGGCGCCCCATCCCCCACATTGACCTCGTCACGAGACAAAGCAAACCACCAAACAACCAAGTCCCACACGGCAGACGCAAATAACCCAACGTTTTTGCACTTGAGATAAACTTCTTCAAACTCTATTGCCAATGTGGGTTCAACATTGCATTATCTCGCTTTCGTTCCTCGTCTCGATACCACACTCCTTGTAGTGTAGTAGCAGTAGCGCAGTTGATGCGCAAAGTCCAGTATGCCAGGATGTACCATGTGTAAACCAAGGGATCCACGACATGGACTTACGCGCATACGAAGGGTATGACAGACAGTCTGTGTCATACACTTATTCGGATATCAGAGAAACCGTCCGCTAATCATGAGTGTGACCCCAGACACGAGTCTGAGGAAGCCAAGACGGCGTGCGTATGCTGGAGCAAGGGATGCATACGTAGACAAGACTGTTGTCGTCAGCTTTGTAAACCCCCCATGCTGCTGCCCTAGATCAACATATCCGGCAAGGATGTTTGCGCGTGCATCTCGGTAGCCTTGGCGGCGCGCAGCAGGGTCCTGGCGGAATGTCGCGGATATGCATTGCCTTGTAGGTGATTGTTCACATGAACCCAAACCCTGTAAGTCAGTCAGCCTTACCGCCATCAACGCCGCGCCCTGAGCGAAGCGACTATCGGTGAAAACGCCGAGATACGGCACAGACGTGATCACCCGCCGCCTCACAGCACGACAGTCTTTCGTACATATGCTTCCGCCGAGGGTCCGACCGACGCTTGAGATTCGTCCGTAGTTGGGTTGTCCTTGCTACACCTACAGGGAGGGGATGTGGGGCCTGTTTGCGGTAAGACCACGCGGTTGACATCGTCAGGTTAGGTATGAACCTCATACATTGCTTTCTTTGCAGCGGCCCAACCCAGAACAGGGCTGACGAGATTGGTGATCACCAGCTCCAAAACGCGTATCAGTGTTACTGACAAATCATGCCCTATGCTGATCCCGTTTGTTCGAACTATTGGGGTAGGGACTGCGAGGTTATACAGAACATTGTGCGTTACCAACCGGATGGTGAAGCGGAGGTTGAAAGTATATGGCCGAGTAAGGGCCGCCGTCTCGACGCGCCAACGAGGCATATCGTCGGTTTATGCCGGTTATCAGATTGTGGAAGCAGAAGCGACAAGCCGGATTGGGGGTCAATGTAAGTGTTGCTGAACCCGAGCTAATCTTGACCAAATCTAGACCCTGAATATACTTTTCAAGGTTGCGTCTGTTCTGTATAGCGAGCTGTCTCCGCGCGCGCCCACGGGCGTGGAAACAATGCTAAACCTCCGAAAGGCGATCCACGACTAGCTCTGCAGTCGTTATGCACGTCATACCTGTAGCCTTTTAGCTGCGTCTCAGATCGTGCTAGTGAAAAAGGCCAGACTTTGTGCCGTACCGTGTCCGTAGCGGGGCGGAGATGGCTCCGCTGTCCTAGTAGGGAGCGGACAGTCTCACGCGCCGTTACGGCCGCGCTGGCTATTCGGTGTGAACGCTCCGACCGACCGAGGCTGAGCAGGATGTATACGTTATCCGTTTATCTACTCCAAAACGTTTGCGGTATGTTCCGTTTGAGGAGTTCTCTTGGAAGAAGGTTTGCGATGGCGGTAAAACATGCGGTGCTGCGTCCCCCACCGCTTCAACCCGCGATTCTGCTCTTGCGTAAGCATGGGATCCCAGTCGCCGCGGCGGAGCTCCAACTCTGTCGAGCTCTCCGAGATATGCAGCTCGTGCTGATCAAGAGGTGACAAAGAGCGGTGGATGTTTACAGAATACATTGATCGGGCCGCTGAACCCAAGGTATATGCAACGCGAGAAAAAGCAAAAACAGGCGACTCTCGCACTGGTATTGATTTCTGGTGACAGCCCGGGCCGTGCCGGATAGGCCACCAATGCGGATCCTCAGGGCTCAGGCACCAGGCATGAAACATGATCCTCCTCGACTGTGTGTCACCTGTCAGGCTCGTCGTGACAGTCACAGACCATTACGCGTTGCAGAAGGTCGATACGAGTTATGGGTCGGAAGTACCGGCGCAGGTTGCAAGTGCCGGCATGGAAGACTAGCCACCCTCCGATCCGCCGTTGGCTAGGAGGATTACTCCGGCGTTTCCTGCAAAGGACGAGGGAGAAAAAGGCCGTGGTAAGAATATGACGGTAGAGAGATGCGGTGGGCTTCCAACCAAGACGTTTAGTCAGGTGCGATCGACGAACCTAATACATTATCTCATCCGCTCCGTGTGCTCCTGATCCTATAGAGACTAGCCTGTGTGTCGTAAGCACAACCAGGAGGTGGCATGTACCAACGTGTTACCGTGGGTTGACGACACTCCTAGTGTTGATGGCGATGCAATGCTGGTCGTCGACCGTGCCCACTGAGGTGCGCACTGTACTGTGACGAGGGTACGACGGCTGCAGATAACATGACCGCGCATGCATGCGGGAATCGTACCACTCCAAGCATTGGTGGCACCCTGCATCAACGTTAGCATATTACTGTTATATCCAGTCGCAACACGTCTCTTCGCCAATTTCAACTCACCTGGGAGCCGGACGTTTATCCACGCGAATCGCTACGAGTCACATCCCGTGCCCGGACAGGACCCACATGCCCTTCGCGCAATTGCTGCCATGGCCGGGTGCGTAATTGCCCGCCAGCAGCTAGCCATTGTCCCAACGTCGTTAGATGTGCCCAAATCAAGCTCATCCGGGCCCCGGCCCCATGTCAACTCAGAATTAGGTTCCTGCTGAACGCGGGGCGGCGGAAGGGTATGCTTATATCACCGAAATAGTCCGTGACAAACCGCGCAAAGGTAATGTTGGGATATTGGTACGATAGAGACATATCACTGGCTTCTGAGATTGCCATGTCGTGACCGGAAGTAACAACAAGCTGCCTCGTCGCGACGTCCAGTCCTGTCATTGAATTGTTGGTTTCAAGTTCCGTTGGGCGATTGGAACGGGATTGGCAGCCGCAACCGCTGGATATCAGGACGCCAGGAGGATTGCAGTGGAGTAGTAATTGAGGGACTTACTACGCCTCCCTTAGTGTTGTCTTACGAGTTTTCAAGGTCGTTTGTGGCGGGCGGGGTGGTGGGGAAGTTGTCGTCGGTTGCGAGTCAAGCCTGTGCCTCTTTGGGGGTTCACGATGCAGCTTCACGCGGGTCAGGGTGCAGTCTATCAGTAATTCCACGCCACTGCGTCAGTGTGTATCTACCAAACTGGTAATATATGCATTACTTCTTATCGTATTCCGTGGAGCTTGGGAAATTGGTAGAAAAACAACAGCAACATGCTACGCCGTCTGGACTGCTCCTGGCCCATCATTCGGTTGGACGATGAGTCAGTAGCGCAGATCATCATCCTCCCGTGAAGCCTTGAGACAATCATGATTCGCCTTCCAGAAGATTTCCAGAGTGGACCGTAGGCAATGCTCTCTCCTGGCCCACTGCGCTTGGTTCTGGACGAGGTCTTTGAATCCTCTCGGCAGTCCTGCAGTGGTCGCAAAGGCCCCGCAATTGAGTTGAACTTCGCAAACCGCGTCAAGGCGGAGAACAGAACCTCATCTTGAGTGTCGATGAAACCAAGGTGGCGTCATGCTGCTGGCCATTCCCACATTCCAACAAGCTCCCCACACATACGAACCGGGTAACTGTATGCGTGCGTCAATGGCAATATTCGTCGTGTTCCAAGCTGCGGAGTTGCCGATGCAATGAGTTGTCAAGTAACGTGGTTGGCTCGCATTGCTCGACTCAAAGGCCGTAACCAACGTATTGACTGATGACCCTGATCTACTCGTGGAGGAAGAATGAATAGTGGGCAGGACTGACTCTTGATACCAGCGAAGCCTCAGCCTGGTAAGGAGGATCGTGACTCCACGTCACCAACTTCATGGCAACATCCTTCGAGCTATACATAGCTGCATCGAATCGTGCATAGGTCAAGTCGCTATGCGATGCGACGTCCAGTTCAAGACTTTTTGACATGCGGTTGCGAAGGCACGACCCGACCGTGCCTCTGGCGAACCAATTTCCGTGATTGGCCAGGCCGAACAATGGGCAGAAGGATTTTACTGGCCTTACCAGCTCTTTTATCACGCTCCAGGGACGTGGTAAGCCACACCAATTTGGCAACCTGCATAAGTCCGGCGTAGCTGCAGGTAGCGAGCTGGCGCTACGATGCGAGGAGCCTGTATTAAAAAAGCCAAAAGCGGGTATTCGGCCGATCCATATCTCGACATCTTTCCAGTCTAACTTGTGATGAATGCGAGAAACTGCGAAAAGCGAACCCGACGCAATTTGGAGTCAGGCACTGCCTGGGATGGTGCTCGAGAGTTTCTGAAGCTGCGAAACTGAGACAGGTAGAGAGGCGACCGACATTGTGCCGACGCGCTCAGCTTACCTTATGCTTGGGATAGTTTGGCAGGTCGGAACAGACGGAATGCTGTATTGAAGGTATGTTCCTCCGGTGCGCGTTCCGTGTTTTGTTCACGTTCCACGTAACTGGCGCCTGGTTTGGTGGCCGATTGCGTGCTTCGGAGTTGTCGCCGTCGGGTAAGATCCTGTGTGTCACCTGCGATTTGCTTTGGCTAACGCAGTACCGCCAAAATCACATAAACTTTGATTGGAAACCGGACCCTTTTTTAAACGTCAAGTTGACTTGGGCTATCGTATTTTTGCGAAAGGTTGTCGGCAGATGGATGCAGCTCCGCCATCGTGGCTGGTGACCAACGCCGGACATTGGTGAGTATAATTTCGGTTAAGTGCCATAGTCGGTGGAGCAGTATTGGACGGAGTACTGAAAAAACGACTTTTGAAATTGACAGTGATGATACATTCGACTATCCAACAAGGTAGGAAAACATTCAAAATGGGGTATTGTGCAGCTTTCCGCCGTGTTCGCCGTGTACGCCGTGCTATATTGCAATCGTGATGATAAGAAATGATGGAGAGGGGCAGGTTCGTGTCATCGTCTGCAATCGCCTGGCGTCGTGTTAGGGTTGTATTCTTAACGGACATCGTGACATGGGGCAACGAACCACAGTTCTCATTGAGTCTGTATTCTCTGGACGGACAATCAGTTTAGGAAAATGGTAGATGGAACGAACACCTACACTGCCGTGACATTGGCCGGACACCGTACATGCGTTTGTTGGTACTTGGTACACCAGGCTTTGACGACGTAGCGGACGTGAGTGCACTTGTATTGAACTTGCGTATAGTCGCACATGATGGTAGGAAAGGAGAGGCGCGAGGCGTTAGAGGTGATTGACGAGTAAAAGCTCCAAAAGGGTAGCACAAGCAGTAATGGATGGCAAGCAAGCGATTTTGTTGGTACGTTCGATGAAATCTCCGGATTAGCATGCAGCGCGACGGTCCGTTATGTTATAGTAAGCCAGACAGAGCAGACAGACGTCAGTGCGATCAGGTACCCGTGAGAGCTATGCAAAGTTAGCCCATGTCCATAGAACCTGGTTCGTCAGTTGACATGCATCATGGTAGTGGCCGTGAATGTTCAACGGACCCGGGAGCCCGAGAGTGGTCGAGCCCTTTGCACATCATAGACGTGGGTGGGGACCTTCATGTTTGAAGTCCTCTCGCTTCCATGAACCTTGAGGGAGGTAAGTGGCAGCCCAACCCGGATGCCGAGAGGGACTACAAGGGCCGCTGGCCGTATTTGAACAAGATGCTTGCACGCGTCAAGATCCTCGGTCTTGCTCTCAGGGTAGAATAGCCAGCGGACGGGCAATGGCAGCCCGTGAGTGGCTGAGGGGGTATAGGATTTAGAAGTGCGCCAATCCGCCTCGTCGTTAGTGTGCACTAAGTTCAAAGTTATCAGACGTGCACAGATCAAGTTTGATCTGCGACTACGGTTCCACGTTAAGGTGGCGCGTGGGGTGGTGCAGCCGTTGGAAAATCCTTGACTGTGGCAGACACTAAGCTTCGGAGGCCAGGGTTACCCTTCCTGCAGGTCGCGAGACAGGTCAACGATATACCAAATATTAGTTATTGCTAACGTTTACACACTGCTGGAATAAGGCGGTCGCTGCATCGTGGCGCCTGTTTCATCCTGGGCGTGCCTTTCTCGGCAGTACTGCACCGGAGTTTCCACCGATGTGTGTCCTTTATGCTTACTTTCCCGCTTCCCCGGCCCCAGTCCATATCGCGAGAGCATCCGGAGGTCGAGTGTTGCGCAATCACCATATGCCGTCCCGCGTACGGTGAGCGCGGCTGCGCGACATGATCCCACCTGCACCGTTGGTGGCTGTCGGCGGGTCCCTGGTCGCTGGCCTCACTTTCTGACGTCGCGAGCATAAACGCGCAAAATGCGTTGCTCGCAGGATGGAATGGGAATGGGTTTGTGTTTGAGTTCTGGGGCGTGATGTGGTGTTGTAAGCGTTTGATGAACCCAGTGCTGTTGTCGGGTTGGGTCTCGCCCGCATGACGCCATTGGGTCCGGACGTCCGCCTCAAGTTCACAACTGTTTACTCATGCTACCCTACATTTGAGCCTGCTATATGCCAGCGGCACGGTCCACACCTTTGTACGGCACAGCCATGGGGCTTCACTATGGACCGTAGGCTTCTCGCATTGGTGGACCGTGCCCTAGCGCTGTGCCGTAGCTGCGTGGACGAAGAGGAGCAACTGCGATCCGCACGGAGATCCTCAGCAACGTGTGCATATACATATACGTATACCAGGAACCTGGTAACGTCCATTTGCAGAACGGCATTCTTACGCGGTGTTCTTGCGATAACGGGTCAGACTGCTGCATGACATAGGTAAAGACAATGCGCATCGGCTCGAACAAGGCGGCCAACTACAACCCTGTTCGGTTGGGGTACGTTTGGTCAAAGAACTGGGCTACCAAGAATGCGGCTACCGAAAACGGGATATGGCGACCTCGTGGAAAAGTTGGGATTTTGCCGCTTCGCCTGCGCAAGACCAATGCAGGACGTCGTCTCATACGGCGACAAAAGTGTGAATGCCCGCAGAACGTACCAGGATCGCGACCCCTGGAGTGCATGTCTTGCCTATGCTCAACACTATTCGTTGCTGATCGGATAAGTCCGTCCATTCACATTCGCTCGACACTTCAGACGCGAGCTTATGACGAGCCGAATCACCCACGAAGCGAACTTCGTAACGATAGACCATGACTGCATACAAACGCGTCATACGATTTCTATCGAAAAGTGGAGAATCGATAGGACGTCTCTCGTACCATGAGCATGTGGCACAGCTCTACATTCCATACATGTGGGCAAGTGTATGTTGGCCTTTGCAGCTTGACTATCGACGCCACTGTTGATAGGGGGATCTGTGGCTCGAAGCGCCTCTCCCGCGGAAGCCGGGCAGAACCCAGGCCGTATAAGACGCCATTTACACCCACAGCTTTTGTCAGAGTATTATAACTTGTCGACGCTTTATTGGGTCCTCCTCGAAATCTCCACCTGGTAGGCACGCAATCCGTCGTTCATTGGCAAGAACCACGGACATTCAGGCTGAACGTGAGACATGGATATCAACATCAATGCCACCAGAACGGTGAACTGACTGGGCAGACTATATATGTGGATCCGAAACTGCCCCGCGTTGCCAAACCGGCGGTAAGGCCAAAAGCAGTGGTGTGGCTATAGCACTGAGTCTTATAGATATTGGAGACTGTCAGCCCACCTGAGGCATAAACCCTGTGTAAGGGACGGATAGCGGACGGCACTGGAAGACGCAGCGGCCCGAGTGTATACAATTCACCGGGATGCGTAAGCGCAGGTGTCTTCGTTAGAAATAGTTCGTTATTCTCCATACGGCGATGCAGAGAAAAGCATCACACCAGTTGTGGATATCTAAGGCTCCATTGCACGTGTTGATCATGAGAACTCTCCATTGGCCTCCCCGGCATCTAGCCAGCCGCGGCACATCTCGACTGCCTAGTAAGAAATTCAAGTCAGCAACTGTCACTCTTGGCTCTGGTTCGTGGAATCTGCTTACCCTTCCCCACTTCTTGAACATCTTCTCGCCCACCTCCTTGTCGACATTCGGCTTGAAGACCATGCGGTCTTTCTGGTTAATCTCCTTCAGTTCGTCAAACTCCTTCCAGACGTCGACCGCAAATCCAGCTGCGATGGCTGCGCCCAGGGCTGTGGTTTCGCGCATGGCGGGACGGTCGACGGGAATGCCGATGATGTTTGCTTGCGTCTATCGAAAACAGTTAGTGGAGGCCGCGTATACGGGCACATGTAGGGAAGATCACGTACCTGCATGCAAAGGTTTGAGTTACTCATGCCGCCATCGACTGCAAGCATGTTGAGCTTGTGGCCACTGTCAAGCTCCATGGCGTCCAGAATGGCCCTGGTCTGGAAGCAAGTCGCTTCCAAAGTCGCACGAGCGATGTGCCCCCGCTCGGTGAACTGGGTGATACCGAATATAGTGCCCTTGGCATCGTCAATCCAGTAAGGAGCGAACAGACCACTGAAGGCTGTCACAAAGACACATCCACCGTTGTCTTCCACAGACGCTGCCAGGTCACTGATCTTGTGCGAGTGCGTGATGAAGCCCATGTTGTTCATGAGGAACTTGACACCACTGCCTGCGACCGCGATACTGCCCTCAAGCGCATACACGGGTTTCCGCTTTCCGCCAAAGTCGTATGCGACGGTTGCCAGAAGTCCGTGCGACGAAATGACCGGCTTTTCGCCCACGTTGTACAGCAGGAAGCAACCAGTACCGTACGTGTTCTTGGCAGAGCCGGGCGTAAACCCCTGTTGACCGACCAAAGCTGACGATTGGTCACCTAAGCACCCTGCGATGCGAACGCCTTCCAGTATACCGGTGCGCAGGAATCCAAAAGCGTCTGGTGAAGAAGACGGCACGATCTTTGGCAACTTAACCTTGTTTTTGTCGATTCCGAAGAAATCCAAGAGCTTGTCATCGTACTGAACGGTGTGCCTGGGGTTGCATGAGCGGGCTTTTTCGCTTAAGCAGAAGCATGCAAAGGATGACCTACAGGTTCATGAACATGGTTCTAGATGCATTGGTAGTATCCGTCACGTGAATTCCGGCCTCCTTTCCACCATTCAGGTTGTATAATATCCAAGAGTCGATAGTACCGAAAGATAGTCGGTTCTCGTCGTATGCTTTGCGAACGTCGTCGTTGTGGTCTAGCAGCCACCTGAGCTTGACCGATGACGGGTAGGTCGACAGGGGAAGTCCACACATCTGGAGTAGCTCGTCGGCGCCTTCGCGATCTTTCAGTTCACGGACCAGTCCCTTGGTTCTGGTATCTGGCCTAGAATCGCCTGAAGTCAGTCGCGTTGTGCTCGTCTTTGGGGTAATCTTGTACGTACCATGCGATCGCATTGCATAGTGGCAGCCCACTATTGGTATCCCAGACGACTGTTGTTTCACGCTGGTTGGTGATGCCAACTGCCTTGATGTCTTCAATTTCGTGTCCGTTGTCGAGGAAGATGTTCGTAGCCCTATCGATACATTGCTCCACGGTGTTGATTATCTCCCATGGGTCATGTTCATGCCATCTACGCTAATTAACCCATGTAAAATCACGAGACATGCGCAGTACTGACCCTGACTGAGGATATTTTTGGGTGAACTCAATCTGATGTTGAGCTACGGGCTCACCGAGACCATCAAAGATGATGAAGCGGGTACTCGTGGTTCCTTGGTCTATGGATCCAATGAAGAACTGCCTCAACCTCCCCTCGTCTAGATGCGCCTGCGATTCGTCTCCAGCTTCTTCTCCCTTGGGGACTGGCTGTGGCTCAGTGTTGTGGGCGGAAATATCTTGTGTCGCCATGCTGAAAGTTGCGCTGGATGGTTTCAAATGTGTATGCGACCCGTTGTACTTATACGGAAGATGTCTTCCGTCCGCGGTCGGGGCTGTGGAATAGGTGCGACGGGTGCAGCTGTTGGTCGCGACGTGTTGCTTCCCGAAATTCGGCACCAAGAACGGTACTGGGTATTGCGAAGGTACGGAAAAATTTCTAATCAAGCCAATCAGGTCTAAAAACCGATTCGCTTCTCTGCAGTGTCCGCGCTGAAGGATGTCTGGATTGCGCTGGGTTGCGTGTGAGTGTGCGGTGCCGCAGCAAAGCGCAATTGCCGATGACGTTGTTCCGAAGGTGCGGTGCGAAGGAGGTTTCGCGACAAAGAACACCGAATTTTAGGTGTATAAGCTTATGAGTTGAAATTGAGGTGGTAGAGAGAGAATCGCCAGGAGAGCATCGTAGGAGAACGAAGGTTTCGGTGTTTAATCGGCAGCGGAACCCGGGCGCGTGCCTTTCCTATGCGGTGTCTGCGGTATGACGCTCGAAGAGGGGTGGTTTTGCCTTTAAAGCGGGGGAGGGGAAGCGCTCCACGACCAACAACACGACAGCAAAGTCGCCCAGCCTCGTCACATGGAGCCTCAAATCTTTCAGCCTCTTCCGAGCTCGAGAGGCAAGCCGTTGATCGGTCTCAGCATCGTCGATCAGGCCAAT
>Ga0265780_10005756_pt1 | contig 15591 bp, 15 predicted proteins | sample P1T30metagenome_FD_192432 | JGI IMG/M metagenome (GOLD analysis project Ga0265780, IMG submission 192432) | Plant litter microbial communities from East Loma Ridge, Irvine, California - P1 T30 | ecosystem: Environmental > Terrestrial > Plant litter > Unclassified | place: USA: California... | reverse complement strand
GACCAGCGGGTGATAGACCTCGTAGGCCTTGAATTTTCGCTTGATGACTTTTGCGCGTTCGATGACGTGTTCAAACTCGTCGAGCGAGAAATCGGAGAACTGCAGGAAGTGCTTGATCGGGTTTGTACCGGGCATGGGAAAGTCGTCAGTCGGATGAATGTCCGTTGAATTATAAGGGTTTTCTTGCCAGGCGTAAAAACGCCTTGGCCTGGCGGGTCAATACAGTGTTTGGGCCGACTCGTGCAGCAACTGCCCGTACAGCGTGTGGCGGAATTTGGCAATTTTGCCCTCGGCGACAGCCGCCAGCACCGCGCACTGCGGCTCGATCAGGTGGCGGCAGTTGTAGAACTTGCAGCCGCCCAGGTAGGGCTTGAACTCGACGAATGCGCGCTCGAGCATGCCTTCGCTGAGGTGGTACAGGCCGAATTCCTGGAAGCCGGGCGAATCGATGATCGAGGCGCCGCCGCCCAGGTCGTAGAGGCGCGTAAAGGTGGTCGTGTGCTTGCCGGTATCGAGCGCGGCGGAAATTTCGCGCACGGCGATGTCGGCGTCGGGCACCAGCAGGTTGATCAGCGACGACTTGCCCATGCCGGACTGGCCGATGAAAATCGACGACTGGCCTTCCAGCAGGGGCATCAGGGTGGCCACCGCATGCTCCGGGTTGGTTCGCGCCGACACTTCATGCAGCGGATAACCCAGCGCCGTGTAGACGCCAATGCGCTCGCGCGCTTTCGGCAATAGATCCGTGACATCGGTCTTATTCAGGATCAGGTGCGCTTCGATGCCGGCTGCCTCGGCGGCCACCAGCGAGCGCGAGACCAGGTCGTCGGCAAAGCCCGGCTCGGTTGCCACGACGATGAACAGGCGCGTCAAATTGGCCGCCAGCAGTTTCGATTTGTACTGGTCGGAGCGGTAGAGCAGCGTGTCGCGTTCGGCGATCGACTCGATGACGGCCTGGTCTTCCGACGTCATTTTCAGGTTGACCTTGTCGCCCACCGCGACATTGGTCTTCTTGCCGCGTGTAACGCATTGCAGCTTGCGGCCGTCGACATCGGCCAGGTAGTGGCGTCCGTGGGCGGCGATGATGGTGCCGGAAATAGCCGTACTCATGCGCCAGCCTGCGGATGTTGGCTGGAATAAATTGCGTTGGCGCGCGCGGCGCTGATGAAATCGTTGGAAGAAATGGTATTGCCTGCTGAATGGGTGGTGTAGCTGACTTTGCAGTGGCGAAAGCTCACTGTCAGGACGGGGTGGTGGTCCTGCGCATGGATCATCGCGGCCAGCGCATCGACGAACACCATGGTTTCATGGAAATTGCGGAAGGTAAACACGCGCGCCAGGTGGTGGCCTTCGACGCCCCAGCCCGGCACGCGGCGCAGCGTTGCCAGCACGTCTTCCGGGGCCATCGGCGCGGCGCCTTCGCGGCACTTCTGCTGGCTCAAGTCGGTATTCATGCGCCCGCCAGCTGAAGTTGCGCAATCCGCACGGACGCCGGCGGATGCGAATCGTAAAAGGTTGAGTGCAGCGGATCCGGCGTCAGCGTGGAGGCGTTGTCGTCGTACAGTCTGACCAGCGCCGATACCAGATCGTTGGCATCACTGTGCTGTGCCGCAAATGCATCCGCTTCGAATTCGTGCTTGCGCGAACTGATCGACGTCAGCGGCGAGAAGATAAACGTAAACACCGGCAGCACCAGCATGAACAGCAGCAGGGCCATCGCATCGTTCGGCGCGCCCAGCAGTGGCGTGACGCCGAGGCCGGTATAAAACCAGGCTTGCTCCTTGAGGAAACCCAGCAGCGCAAGGAAAGGCAGCGACATGGCGAAGAACGTGGCAATTTTCTTGACGTTGTGGCGAAGCTTGAAGTGACCCAGCTCGTGGGCCAGCACGGCTTCCATTTCCTGCGGCGACAGTCTCGCGAGCAAGGTATCGAAGAACACGATGCGCTTGCTGGCGCCAAGGCCCGAAAAATAGGCATTGCCGTGGGCGCTGCGCTTGCTGCCGTCCATGACGAACAAGCCTTTTGAGACAAAGCCGGTCCTGGCCAGCAGGGCCTCGATGCGGGCAGCCAGCGTAGCATCGTTCAGCGGCGTGAATTTGTTGAAAATCGGGGCGATCAACACCGGATAAATGATCATTACCAGCAGCTGAAACGCCATCAATACGAGCCAGGCGTACAACCACCACAATGCTCCGGACCTGGCCATCAGTGTCAGGACGACCCACAGGAGCGGAAACATCAGTACGATCGCCAGACCGGTGTTTTTGACGAGGTCGACCAGCCACAGGCGCTTGCTCATCGTGTTGAAGCCAAACCGCTCTTCCAGTACGAACTGGCGATACCAGTCGAACGGCACATCGAGCACGCCGGAGATGGTGGCAAACGCCGCGACCAGCGCCAGTTGGTACGCCATGCCGCTACCGGTGTAAGGCATCAGGTGGTCGGACAGCCATTGCAGGCCGCCCAGCAAGGTAAAACCGATCAGCACCAGGCTGTTGAACAGCAGGGCGACCAGGCCGAAGCGGGTCTTGGCGACTGTGTAATCAGCTGCTTTCTGGTGGGCGTCGAGCGGGATTTTCGCGGCGAATTCGGCAGGTACGGCGGGTCGGTGGCGCATGACGTGGCGCACCTGGCGGTTGGCCAGGTAAAAGCGCAGCGCGAGCGTGGCCAGGAAGAAAGTCACGAACAAAACTGAAAACCCGAATGAATACATGCTGTGCCTGTGAGAAAATGCAGGATTGACGATTAGGCTGAAAGAGAATTATGTCACAAGAGACCACAAACCAAGCCCCTGCAGAGGCGAATGCCAAGCCGGCGCGTCCGAACGACATGAACCTCGTCTGGGTCGACATGGAAATGACCGGCCTCGAACCGGATACCGACCGCATCATCGAAGTGGCCGTCGTCGTGACCGACATGCACCTGAACGTTTTGGCCGAAGGCCCGGTGTTCGCCATCCACCAGTCTGACGAAACGCTGGACAAGATGGACAACTGGAACAAGGGTACGCACGGCAAGTCCGGCCTGATCGACCGCGTGAAAGCTTCAACCGTGACGGAGGACGAAGCGCAGGACAAGCTGATCGCCTTTTTGAAGCAGTATGTTCCGGCCAACAAATCGCCAATGTGCGGCAATACGATCTGCCAGGACCGCCGCTTCATGGTCCGCGGCATGCCGAAGCTGGAAGCGTTTTTCCACTACCGTAACCTGGACGTGTCGACATTGAAGGAACTGTGCCGCCGCTGGAAGCCGGAACTGGCGTCCGGTTTTAAGAAGCACCAGAAGCACACGGCGCTGGCCGACATCATCGAGTCGATCGAAGAGCTGAAATACTATCGCGAGCACTTCATCAAATTGTGATGTGCAGGCTGTGAAACAAACTCCGGCACCTGCCGGAGTTTTGCCTTTCGAGCTGGAACTGATGGCAACTTACGGCACGCGCGTGTAGTTCACCGGAATCCAGCGATAGCCTTTGCCCTGGGTTTGCAGGCGGCCCATGCCCGGGAAGGGCAGGTGGGCGCCGGCGATCAGGTAGCCGCCGGCGGCTGCCGCATCGAACTCCTTCTTGCGGGATGCCGCCGCCGTGCGCGCATCGCTGTCGAAGCCGATGGTGACGGCCGGCGCATCCATTTGCACGGCGGCCACGTGGATCAGGTCGCCCACCAGCTGCAGTTTCTGGCCGCGGCTTTCGATGAAATACGTGGTGTGGCCTGGCGTATGGCCCTTGTCCGCGTGCGCGGTGATGCCTGGCACCAGTTCGACGTCGCCCTCGAAAGCCTTGTATTTGCCGGCCTGGACATAAGGATTGACCGAAGCCATCGCGCCCTGGAAGAAACCTTTTTTGCTGGCGTCTGCCTTGCTCATATTGCTGTCGCTGAGCCAGAAGTCCGATTCAGCCTTGGCGGCGCGCACGACGGCATTCGGGAATGCCGGTTTGCCATCCACCATCAGGCCACCGACGTGGTCCGGGTGCATGTGGGTAATGTAGATTTCGTCGACCTGCTCGGGCTGGTAGCCGGAGGCTTTCAGGTTGGCCAGCATCTTGCCCAGCGTTGGGCCGAACAGCGCGCCGGCGCCGGTGTCGATCAGGACCAGCCTGGTGCCGGTATTGACCAGGTACGTGTTATCGGACGTTTCCAGTGGGCTTTTCAAAAAAGATTTCGCCAGCGCCGCATCGACGGTGGCTTTCTTTTCCTGCAGCAGGGTATCGACCGGCAGGTCGACCGTGCCGTCGCTGACGGCGGTCACTTCAAAGTCGCCCAGCATCGTGCGGAAATAACCCTGGCCCTGGGTTTTGGCAAATGGCGCAGCGGCAAACGCCGGTGCGGTGAGGATCGCGGAGAGAACGGCGGCGATAGCCACCGGACGCATTGGTACAGTCATTTTATTATCCTTGGTAAGTGGCGCCAGCCCGCGGCCGGCGATATGCTGTTTGGCACTGTTTCTAATCGTACATGAATCGTGCGCGACTTGCCGGGAGGCGGTCGAGCCGGCTGCAAAGCGCTTACCATGACGCTGTTTTCATTGAATCCTGGAGCAAGCCAAGATGAACAACGCACGCGCCTGGTTGCGCAGTTTTATTCCACAGGCACAGGCTGCCGGCACGCGCGAACGCGCGCGTGCCGCGGCCGGAGCGTTCATTGGACTGGGCCTGGCGGGCGTGCTGAGTTACTGGTCGACTGGCGGCAGCATCCTGCTGATCGCACCGATGGGCGCATCGTCGGTCCTGCTGTTTTGCCTGCCCGCCAGTCCGCTGGCGCAACCCTGGTCCGTCGTTGGCGGCAATACGGTCTCGGCCCTGGTGGGCGTGGCGTGCGCGCAGTGGGTTGCCGACCCGATGCTGGCCGCGCCGCTGGCCGGCTGCCTGGCCATCGCTGCCATGTTCCAGCTGCGCTGCCTGCATCCGCCCGGTGGCGCGGTGGCGTTGACGGCCGTGCTGGGCGGCTCTGCCGTGCACGCGGCCGGCTTCGGGTTCGCGCTGGTACCGGTGGGCCTGAATTCGGCGCTGATGGCGCTGGCGGCGCTGCTCTACAACAATCTCACGGGACGGCGCTACCCGCATGCGCCAGCGGAAAAAAGCGCGGCCGCCCATCCCGGCTTCACGGGCGCCGACCTGGACGCGGCCCTGGCGCAGTACGGCCAGGTGCTCGATATCAGCCGCGACGACCTCGAATCGATCCTGCTCGATACCGAAATGCGCGCCTATGCCCGGCGCGCGAGCGTCGTGCGCTGCGCCGACATCATGGCGAAGAAGCTGGTGACCGTGGGACCCAACGATACGCTGGCGCAGGCGTGGCGCCTGATGCGCCTGCATCAGCACCATGCGTTGCCCGTGGTCGATGGCGCCGGCCGCCCGCTCGGCATGCTCAGCCAGGGCGATGTACTGCGCCGCGCCGGCCTGGACGGCTACAGCGGCTTGCGTGAACGGCTGCGCCTGCTGTTTGCGGCGCCCGGACAGGGGCAGGTGGGCGCCGCCATGACGAAGCATCCCGCTACCGTTGCCGCACAGGCGCCGATGAATGCGCTGGCGCCGTTGATGATGGGCAGCGGCATCCACCATGTGCCGGTCGTCGATGAGAACGGCGTGCTGGTGGGCGTCGTCACGCAGTCGCATTTGCTGGCCGCCATGGTCGAGACGCGGCACGCGGCATGAAACGAAAAACGCCGCGCGAGGCGGCGTGTCAATCTGGGCAGGATGAGATTATTTCTTTGCTGCAAACGCCTTGCTCAAGCCGTCTGCCGCAAACTGCTCGGCATCCTTGGCTTTCGGCACCACGGCGCCCATGCCGAAGAACTCGTGGGTCACGCCGTTATACAGCTTGTAGCTGACGGGCACGCCGGCCTTTTTCAGCGCGTCGGCATAGGCCTTGCCTTCCGACAGCAGCGGATCGATCTCCGCCGCCACGATGGTTGCCGGTGGCAGACCCTTCAAATCCGCGTTCTTCAGGGGCAGCGCCATCGGGCTGGATGGATCGGCGGCGTAGTGCTTGAAGAACCACTCCATCATCGGCTTGTTGAGCGGCTTGGCGGCGGCATTCGTCACATACGAAGGGCGCGTCATGTCGTTGTCGACCACCGGGTAGACCAGCAGCTGGTGCACCGGCATCATGGCTTTCTTGTCGCGCGCCATGATCGACACGACCGTGGCCAGGTTGCCGCCGGCACTTTCTCCGCCGACTGCCACGCGGGTCGGGTCGCCGTTGAATTCCCTGGCGTGCTCCAGCGTCCACGTGTACGCGGCATAGGCGTCGTTCGGTGCGGCTGGGAACTTGTTTTCAGGGGCGCGGTGGTAGTCGGCCGAGACGATGATGGCCTTGGCCATTTTTGCCAGCGCGCGCGGCGAGGCGTCGTAGACCTTGGTGTCGGCAATGACGAAGCCGCCGCCGTGGAAATAGACCATGACCGGGAACGGTCCCTTGCCTTCAGGCGTGTAGATGTGGACCGGGAAATCGCCGGCCGGACCCTTGACCGTCATGTCCTTGACCGTCACGCCTGGCTCGGGCGCGGTGCTCTTGCCCTGGTCGGCCAGCACCTTTTTGACGGCGTCGGCGGGTGTCGGCTGCTTGCGCGCTTCTTCCGGGCTCAGCGTTTCGATCGGTTTGCCGCCCAGCGAGGCGAGCGCATCGAGCACCTTTTGCATGTGGCTGTCCGCTTTTGGCGGTACGGCAGGCGCGGCCATGGCAGCACCGGTGCAGAGCAGGGCGGCAGCGAGGGTGGACAGCTTGAAAACACGGGTCATTGATAACGCTCCTGAATGATGATGACGGTGGCGCAGGGCGCGCCGTTGTCAATTCGATCATTCAAGAATAGGGTTACAGCCGAGTCCGGTATGTGCGTTCACGAACTTTCTCACGCACGCACGTGAGAAAGTGTGAGATTTCGTGAAGAAATTACTCGGTAGCGTCCGCGCCGCAGCACTTCTTGTACTTCTTGCCGCTGCCGCAAGGGCACTCATCGTTGCGGCCCACTTTTGGCTCGTCACGGCGCACGGTTTGCACGGCGGCCTTGCGCAGCGGTACCCAGAAGCGGTGAATCGCCGGCAGGTTGGCTTCGATTTCAAGCGCCAGCTTGTGGCCCAGGACCGGGCTGTCGACTTCCTTCAGCTCTTCTTCCTCGATCTCGTCGGCGCCGAGCAGGTAGATGGGGCGCATCAAGGGCGCCAGCTCGGATTCCCAGATCGGATCCCACGATCCCGGGCGCAACTCCATGCCTTCCCAGAAACCCCAGCACCATGCTTCGCCATCGACCAGCGTGGCGTCGCCGTGCTCGGCCTCGCAGAACAGCGGCTCGAATTCCTTTGGCGCCACTTCGAAGGTGACCAGCACTTCGTTCATGAAGCGCATGATCAGGTTGACGATGGTCTCTTCTTCCTTGGCATTCTTCCACTTTGGCGCATCCTTGCCATCCTCGCCCCAGACATGCGGCAGCCATTCGGCTGGCATGATGGTTTCCGGGCCGATCGCAATGGCGGTCAGGAAACCGTGCAGCGTGTCCATGGTCATCGCATCTTCCGGGCTGCGGTCGGACAGCAGGAATTTGTCGAGGGTATTGAATTCTTGTTCGGAAAGGGGCTGGTCGAGTTGCATGGGTGCTTTTCAGGTAAATAGTGCGGAAGGCGCCAGTGTAAAGCCTAATCATGCGTGCAGCGTACGAAACTTCGGGGCGCGTCATACAATGAGGCCATGAACCCTGACCAGACCGACACCGCCGCCAGGCATCCTTTCGAGCAACTCGATCCCGACTGCGTGCTCGATGCCGTCGACAGCGTCGGCCTGCACGGCGACGGCCGCCTGCTGGCGCTGAACAGCTATGAAAACCGCGTCTACCAGGTGGGCCGCGATGGCGGCGACCCGGTGGTCGTCAAATTTTACCGGCCCAACCGGTGGACCGATGCGGCCATCCTGGAAGAGCATGCTTTTGTCGCGCAACTGGCCGAGGCGGAGCTGCCCGTGGTGGCCCCCAGCGTGCTCAACGGCGCAACGCTGCATACCTTCAAGGACTTCCGTTTTACCGTGTTTCCGCGTCGCGGCGGGCGCGCGCCGGAGCTGGGCGACCCTGCCACGCTGGAGTGGATGGGCCGTTTCATCGGGCGCATCCATGCGATCGGGGCGCTGGCGCCCTATGCCGCGCGGCCGTCGCTCGACCCCGCTACCTTCGGGCACCAGCCGCGCACTTTCCTGCTCGAAAATAACTTCATTCCGGACGAGCTGGTGGCGGCCTACGCCAGCGTCAGCGCCCAGGCGCTCGAAGGCGTGGCACGGTGTTACGCCCGGGCCGGCGATGTGTCTTCAATCCGCCTGCACGGCGACTGCCACGGGGGGAATGTGTTGTGGACGGACGACGGGCCCCACTTTGTGGATTTTGACGACAGCCGCATGGGGCCGGCTGCGCAGGACATCTGGATGCTGCTCTCCGGCGAACGCCACGAAATGGTCGGCCAGCTGGCCAGCGTGCTGGCCGGATACGAAGATTTTTGCGATTTCGACCCGCGCCAGCTGTATTTGTTCGAAGCGCTGCGCACCCTGCGCCTGATCCACTACTCGGCGTGGCTGGCGATGCGCTGGGACGATCCTGCGTTTCCGCGCGCCTTCCCCTGGTTCAATACGCAGCGCTACTGGCAGGACCGCATTCTGGAACTGCGCGAGCAGGTGGCCCTGATGGACGAGCCACCGCTGTGGCCGGTGTAGCCTGAGCCAGCTCAGCAATTGATCGCGCGAATTGGCAGGCTTTCGCCACGCTGATCGGCGCGCCGCTCAGCTGCCAGCCGCGCGATAATGGGACCAGACGATGCATGGTCCGAGCAAATAGTCATTTCAGCCGAGCGAGAACACGATGGAACCGGTACTGCCACCCGACGACGACACCAACCTGACGATCAGCCTGCCTTCACCGCGCGGGCCGATGGACGTGAATGCCATCAAGGAGGCCATTGCCCGGGTCGAAGCCGAAGCCAAGGCATCGTTTGCGGCCGAAAACCGGGTGCACGCCGAAAACCGCGCCCGCACGATGGCCGAGGAACGCGCGGCCATGGATGCCCAGGCTGCCGCCGCCGCGCTGGCCAGTGCCCAGGCGTCGGAAGATGCCATCGAGGCCGACCGTGACCGCCTTGAAACCTTGCGGGCCGCCGCGGTGGCCAGCGCCGAGCGCCTTGAGGCAGTACGCCAGGAAACCGCCGAGCTGCGCGCCCGCGTCGAAGCCGATACGCAGGTACGCCTGGCCGCGGAAGCCCGTGGCCGCCTGGAAGAAGAGTCGCGCCGCCGTGCTGCCGAACTGGCCGAAGCCGATGCCCAGCTCGCTGCCCAGGCCGCGCACGCCACCAATGAACTGATGGCTGAAACCGAACAGGCGCGCCTGCAGGCGGCCGAACGCGTCGCCGCGGTCCACGCTGCGCGCGAAGAGGTGCTGCACGGCGCCAGCGCCGATGCGCGCGTCGCCATTCTCGCGCGCGAACGCGAGCGCCAGGCCAAGGGCGCACGCCAGACGTCCGAGATGCTGGCGCAGGCCGAAGCCGAAGCGCTGGAGTTGACGGTCCAGCGCGAACGCGCGGACCAGGTGGCCCTGTCCGCCGCGTTTGCCCGCGCCGCCGCCGAAGCCCGTGCGCTGGAAGAGGCGCGCGCGCTGGCCCACCTCGAGCAGGAGCGCGAAGCCATCGCGCTGGCGCAGGCCGAGTCCGAACGCGCCGCCGCCACGTCGCTGCATTTGCGCCTGGAAACCGAAAAAGAGCTCCGTGATGCCGCCGTGCACCGTCAGCGCCTCGAGCAGATGGCTGCCGCGGGCGCCGAAGCGCGGCGCGCTGCCGAGACCCATATCCTGGCTGCCACCGAGGCGCGCATCAGCGCCGACAAGCGCCTGCGTGAAGTGGCGGTGGTGCGCGCTGCTGCCGAGGAAGACGCGAGCGCCCAGGTGCAGGCCCGCATCGCTGCCGAAGAGCTGGCCGCCGAGGAAGCGCGCCAGCGTGGCGCCGCCGATGCGGCCGCTGCTGCGGCGGCTGGCATCGAAGAGGGCGAACACCAGCGCGCACGCGCACTGGCGGACGAGCGCGCTGCACTGGCGCAAGCCGCCGCCGCCGCGCTGGCCGAACAGAACGATGCCGAACAGGCTGCCGTGGCTTCTCTGGCCGCGCAAGTGGCCGAGCAGCAGGCGTTGGCCGGGCTCGCGCGCGACCGCGCCGCGGCTGCCGAGGTTCTGGCGCAAGCGGAACGTGAACGCGTCGCGGCCGAACATGCCGCCGTCGACGAACTGACCGCCCGCCTGGCCGCGGAACAGGCGCTGACGGCTGCCGCGAACGAGCGTGCCCGGGCCGATGCCGAACAGGCCGATTTGCTGCGGCGCCAGGCCGAGGCGGAACAGCGCCAGGCCGCCGCCAAGGCCAGCGCCATCGAAGCGGCGCGCGCTGCCGCGCTGCATGCCGAGCAGGAAGCCGAGCACCAGGAAGCGGCGACCGCTGCGCTGGTCGGCCAACAGGAATCGGCCGCCGAGCTGGCGCGCGTGCAGGCCGAGCGCAAGCACATGGCGGAGCAGGCGCTCGCGTTGGCCGAGGAACAGCTCGCTGCCGACTGCGCCGCGGCGGACGCCGAAAAAGCCGCCTTGCGCCTGATTGCCGAAAAACTGGCCCAGCAACGTGAAAAAGCCGCGTCCGACCTGCGCGCCAACCAGTCGATCGCCGACCGCCTCGAGGCCGAGAAAGCCAGCGCGGCGGCTGCCTTGCAACGCGCTGCGCTGGAACAGGAAGGACGCGAGCTGGCCCAGCAGCGCGAGGCGGTCGAGCAGGCTGCCGCCCAGGCTGCGCTCGACAAGCGCAATGCCCAGCGCACCTTGCTGGAAAACGCCCAGGCCCACGCCGAACTGCAGCAAAAAGCCGCTGTCGCCACCGAAGCGATGGCCGAGGCGCGCGCGAAGCTGCTGGCGCTGGAAACCGCCAACCACGAGCAGCAGGTCGCGGCGCTGGCCGCGGCGCAACAGGCCATCGGCGTGCGCTCGGAAGAAGCGCAGTACCGCGCGGTGTCGGAAGACCTGACGCGCAAGGTACTGGGGAAAATGTCGCAGTCGGCGCAGTCGTCGGCCGGGCAGGCCGTCGAGCGGCTCAACGATATCCTGAACGACGACCGCCAGAAATAAAGCCACTAAAAAGCAGCGCAGGCAAAGAAAAAGCCGTCATCCCGGTGGCGGGCATGACGGCTTGTTGAGGTTGGCGCCTGCTGATTGGCGCCGGCTGCTACGGCAAGACCGCCGCCTTGGTGGCGAAATACGCGGTTTCGCCAAAGCACTCGGTCGGTACGCCGCGGTGTTCCTCATACGACAGCTGGATCCGCTTGCCCATGCCGCCTTGCAGCTGGCTCACGACAGCCGGATCGCGTACCGAAAACGCAAAACGTTCCGGGATCGCGCCCGGCATGCTCGACAGGAGCATTTCGCCTTCCCATGTTTTGCACAGCCAGCCCTTGCGCGAAAACTTTTGCAGGTAGCCGGCGCGTTCGCCGTCGGAGTAGGCAAAGCTCAGGCTCATCCAGGTGTAGAGCACGAACAGCGCCACGGCGGCGAGGATCACGCCAATCAGGATGGCAATGCCACGTTTCGGGAGGGTTGTCGCCATGGGTTGTCATCAGCTTTCAGTGAACGGTGTTGAGTGGCAGGTGCGGCGTATTCTGCCACGTATTGCTCACTTGTCAATCAGGCGTTGACGCCATACGAACGGGCCAGCGGACCCAGGCCGCCCTTGTAGCCCTGGCCGACGGCGCGGAATTTCCATTCGCTGCCGGCGCGGTACAGTTCACCGAAAATCATCGCGGTTTCGACCGAGCCATCTTCGGACAGGTCGTAGCGGGCGATTTCGCGCTCGCCGTCGGCGTTCAGGCAGCGAATGTATGCGCGCGAGACCATGCCGAAGTTCTGCTTGCGCGGCTCGGCTTCGTGGATGGTGACCGAGACGGCCAGGCGGTCGATTTCAGCCGGCACGCGCGACAGGTCCACTTCGATGCGCTCGTCGTCGCCTTCGCCGGCGCCGCTGCGGTTGTCGCCGGTGTGCGTGACGGAGCCGTCGGTGGATTTCAGGTTGTTGTAGAAGATGAAATCGCTGTCGCCGCGGACCTTGCCGTCGGCGCGCAGCAGGAATGCGCTGCCGTCGAGGTCGAACTCGGCGCCGTCGGTGGCGCGCGGGTCCCAGCCCAGGCCGATGATCACCTTGGTGAGGCCCGGTGCTTCCTTGCTCAGGTTGACGTTGCCGCCTTTTTGCAGACTGATTGCCATACTATTTCCTTTATTATCAAATTGAACGAAACTGCTTGAAGGGTGCCTGTGCCGCTGTCACTTTTCCAGCAGCGCCTGCTCTTTCTTGTACCGGATCGACGACCATAGCGACACCAGGATGAAGGCGACGCCCGACAGGCCGGTGATCCACTCGGCGATTTCATACTGGACGCTGGCAAACATGATCAGCGCCAGGATGCCGATCGCATAATGGGCGCCGTGCTCCAGGTAGACGAATTCTTCCAGCGTGCCCTTGTGCACCAGGAACACGGTCAGCGAACGCACGAACATTGCGCCGATGGCCAGGCCCAGCATGATGATGACCACATCGTTGGTGATGGCGAAGGCGCCGATCACGCCGTCGAAACTGAACGACGCGTCCAGCACTTCCAGGTAGATGAAGCCGCCGATACTGCCCTGGGAAACGACCTTGCCCAGGCCAGGCGCCGATTCTTCCTCTTCCAGCAGCGAACTGATCCAGTCGACGCCGACATACACCAGCACGCCGACCACGCCGGCCACCAGCACCGAGCGCTGGCGCGCCTCGGGCATCAGGCTCATCGCGGCAAACACGGCGCCCAGCGTCAGCAGGATGGCCAGGCCTTCGGTGCCGTACTGTCCTACCTTTTCTTCGATCCAGCCCAGCCAGTGGAGTTCCTTCTCGTCGTCGAACAGGAAGTTCAGGAATACCAGCAGCAGGAAGGCCCCCCCGAAAGCGGCCACTTCGGCATGGCGCTCGGTCAGGTGGCGCGAATACTCCACCGGCGTGTTGATGGCCATGTGCCAGACGTCGACCAGGCCGAGGCCAGTGGCGACCGACACGATCACGAGCGGGAACAGCAGGCGCATGCCGAACACGGCCACCAGGATGCCGACGGTCAAAAACAGCTTGCGCCAGAATTCGTTCCAGTGGCGCAGCACCGACGCGTTGACGACGGCGTTGTCGAACGACAGCGAGACTTCGAGGATGCCCAGCACGGCGGTGATCCACAGTGCCTGGAGCAGGCCGCCGACGCCGCCGTGGGTGTAGCCCCACCAGCCAGCCAGGGCCATGAGGATTGCCGTGACGGCAAAAGAAAGCTTGAAATGTTGCATGCAATGGTCCCTTGAGTTGGCGAATTCGCCACAATGGCAAATATTACCTGTTTCCAGCCCATCGGCGGGTACCGTTAATACTTTTCGGCACGGTCATCTGAGATAATCTCGCTCGGCATTTTGGCCAGGCTGCCGGCCTTCGTGGCCGATTATCGATTGGAACCCCGCATGGATCTGTCTTACCTTCTTACGCCGCTGCTGACCTGGCTGGTCGTCGGCCCGATCAAATTCCTGATCACGAGCGTGCGCCAGCGCCGCCTGGCCTTCAACCTGATCGGCAATGGCGGGTTTCCCAGCAACCACAGCGCAGTCGTCACCAGCATGGCCACCCTGATTGCGCTGCACGAAGGAATCGGCCATCCTGCGTTTGGCGTCGCGGTGACGCTGGCCTTCATCGTGATGATCGACGCCAACAGCCTGCGCCAGCACGTGGGCCGCCACGCCGCCGCCATCAACCGGCTGGCCGGCAGTGCGGCGGGGACGCCGGGCGAGCACACCCATCTGCGTGAACGGATGGGACATACGCTGGTCGAAATCGGTGGTGGCATCGTCACCGGTATCCTGATGGGGCACCTCGTGTATTGGGTGCTGGTGCCCCGTTGATGTTCCAGCGCCGGCGCGGCGGACACCCGTAAATGCAGTTCGTCGCGCCAGCGTGCAGTTCAGGCATCCAAATCCGCAGTATGCATTCCCGTCAATTGACGAGAAGTAACTACTGAAACATACTGCGCGCTGCTCACGATCGCCACTTTCATCCTGTTTCAGAGTCCATTCTCGGAGAACACCATGCTGCGCAAATCCCTTCTCGTTCTGGCCATTGCCTCGGCGCTCGTCGCCTGCGGCAAACAAGCCAAGGACTCCGACAAGCCGGCCGCCGCCAGCGCCAGTGCCAGCGCTACCGCCGTGGCCAAGCTCGACAAGGACGGCAAGCCGGTTGCACCGGTCAAATTGCTGGTCGCGCCCGAAGACTTGTTGACGGTGTCGTCGAGCCAGCTCGCTTCCGGCCCGGTCGTGACCGGTTCGGTACAGCCTGAACGCAAGGCGGATCTGCGGGCCGAAGTTTCGGCCATCGTGCTGCAAGTGCTCAAGGAAAATGGCGAAGTGGTCAAACGTGGCGATGTACTGTTGCGCCTCGACGACACGTCGATCCGCGACAGCCTGTCATCCGCCGAAGCGACCGTGGTGTCGTCGAACCAGGCCCTGGAGCAGGCCAACCGCCAGCTCGAGCGCCTGAAAACCCTGCGCGCGTCGGGCATGACGTCGGCGTCGGCCTTCGATGACGCCGAAATGCGCCGCAACAGCGCCCAGAGCGAAGTGTCGGCGGCGCGCGCCCGCGCCGTGCAGGCGCGCCAGCAGCTGGCCCGCACCACCGTGCGCGCGCCATTCGACGGCGTGGTCAGCGACCGCAAGGTCTCGAATGGCGATACCGCCGCGATCGGCAAGGAACTGTTGAAAGTGATCGACCCGACCAGCATGCGCTTCGAAGGCCACGTGTCGGCCGATACCATCAGCGCGGTGAAGATCGGCCAGCAGGTCAATTTCCGCATCAACGGTTACGGCGACCAGCAGTTTGCCGGCATCGTGAAACGCATCGATCCCGCCGCCAATGCGGTGACGCGCCAGGTCGAAGTGCTGGTCGGCTTCGCCAATTCGGTGCAGCCGAAAGTGTCGGGGCTGTACGCGGAAGGGCGGATCGACGCCGACACCTCGGCGGCGTTGATGCTGCCGGAAGGCGCCTTGGTCCGTGCCGGCGACCAGCCCTATAGCTGGGTCGTCAAAGGAAACAAGCTGGTCAAATCCACGCTGGTGCTGGGCCCGCGCGATGCCCGCAGCGGCAACTACGCCGTGCGCAGCGGCCTGGCTGCCGGCGACCTGGTGATGCGCAATCCGAATTCGAGCATGAAGGACGGCCAGCCTGTCGAATTGGCCGCCCCGAAGGTTGCCAGTGCAGCCGCACCCCTGACGCAAGGGAAATAAGCCATGTTCCTGTCCAACTTCAGTATCAAACGGCCGGTCGCGACGATCGTCCTGATCCTGGCGATGATGTGCCTGGGATTGATGGCGCTGAAAAAACTGCGCGTCAATCAGAACCCGGACGTCGAGGTGCCGTTCATCCTGGTGACGATTCCCTATCCCGGCGCGTCGCCCGACACCGTCGAGCGCGAAATCGTCAACCGCCTGGAAAAATCGATGCAGAGCATCACGGGCGTGACGGAAGTGAACTCCAGCGCGGACGAAGGCTCGGCCACG
>Ga0265780_10005754_pt1 | contig 15593 bp, 18 predicted proteins | sample P1T30metagenome_FD_192432 | JGI IMG/M metagenome (GOLD analysis project Ga0265780, IMG submission 192432) | Plant litter microbial communities from East Loma Ridge, Irvine, California - P1 T30 | ecosystem: Environmental > Terrestrial > Plant litter > Unclassified | place: USA: California... | reverse complement strand
GTCTCATGGGCCGAAAAAGGGACCGGATCAAGGTGGATTGACTGACAAACCCACGACAACGGAAGACAAGGCCCTCAAGCCGATCTCCCGCGAAGGCCCATGGTGATGAATACTGACGAACGCCACATCACCTGCTTGATTGGGCAGAACCACCTCAGCCCGAAAGACCGAACCGAGGAGGATGCATGGGCCGTGGAGACAGAGATGGAAGGTTGAGACCGAGGCGCACTGAGTTGGTCGGCCGTGCCAAGACAATCTCACCCTTATCAGATAAAAAAGAGGGTTCGGCCGATGGTGTCAATCGCGGTCTAGTCCTGATGTGAGTCCAGGTATGACTATAAGTATGGTTCCAGGAAGATGGCGATATTGCTCTACCCCTGCTCACTCCGAAAGAAATCCAAGCCAGCTACAATGTTGAAGATCACTTTGACTTTGATCGCTTTCGCCGCGGCTGTTTCTGCTCAAAAGTGAGTCCACTAAAAAAGTAGGCGTACTTACAAACAGTGTAGAATGGAATGAATGTCAACAGAGATGTCTCGAGGAGGGAGGAAGTACGGGGTGTACTACTGCTTGGTAACTCATCATCTCAAAGCAAGGATCTGACACTCTAGGAACGAGACCGAGTGCTTTTGCTCTACTGAGCAATTCGCTACCGACGTCAGACATTGTTTCTACGAGTGAGCCTCTCTATCGGTATGGTGATAGATGACTGAAAAGTAGGAACTCTTGTTGGACCGATATTCAACCGTTTTACGAAGGTCTGTCTCCCGCTCAACAATCTGATAGAACTAATAGCCAGCGCGGGAAGCACGATGTGGTGATCTTGCCAGGGATGTCTCTTTCGAAGATAGACCTGGAATGGGCGGCAGCAACGTCATCTCCTCGACCTCCTCCGCAAGCAGATCAGCTAGCGCCAGTACGACTGCAAGTGCAGCTACTAGCTCCAGCTTAGCTGCCAGCGCTTCCCAAAGCCAGGCTGCTAGTGGTGCTGTCGGTTCCGGAGCCACCAACACCGAGAATGCCGGTAATGCCGTAGTACCTACTTGGAGCTCCAAGGGTCTGGCATCGGGCGCGATCACGATCGCAGGAGTGATCGTAGGTGTAGTCGTGCTAGTTTAAGCCTGGCCAGTACTTAGAGTCGATGGAAGTGGTGATCAGTCAAGTAAGAGCCAGATGAATGCAAGTTAATGGTGATTGGTGTTTTCTTGTCTCTTCCGTTCATGCGTGGGAGGCTCCCCAGAACAGGCGTGTACTATTCTTCCACACTGCTTCTGCCAACTCCTCATACGAGAGCCCCTTGATCTTTGCGACAACATGCGCAATGACGCGAACCTACCCATCAGCCTTTGGCGCATAGAACACATACCTCTGCAGGTTCCATACGTCCTTTCACAGCGAATCCCTCTTTCCACTGCTGAACCTTCGAGACCTTGGGCAGCAATAGAGGCGAGTCTTTTTCGGGCAAGAATTGACTAGACGCGTGTGATGTTGTTATACTACACCAAGGGCCGTCTGATTTCAGCTTAGGTACTTGGCGACTGCCTACCTGTCTCGAGCAGCAGTCTATCTAACGGTATCGTCTTGACCATCTCGACATTCTCCTCGGTCTTTAGTGAACATCCATTTATTCCGATGTATAATCCCATATCCACCTTGTATCAGCTGATCAACTTCCAACATGGATTAGCTAACATACCAGCTCCTTCGCCTCCTCAATCGTACCAGTAAAACTATGTACAACCCCTCCAGGCCATGTATCATCCCAACTAGCCTCTTTCAAGATCTTGACGAAATCGATATGTGCTTCTGATGATCTCGAATGCAAGAACAGGGGTAGGCGAAAGGTTTTGGATAGAGCAAGTAATGGGGGGAAGTGCTTGAGCTGGACTTCTTTTGGAGCATAGTAAAGTCTGTCATAGTCTGCCATTAGGATTTGCTCTTAGTCACACGCGAGACACGCACCAAGCCCAACCTCGCCTATCGAGATAATCCTTTTCGACCCGCCCTCTCCTCGATCTTCTTGGATTATTTCGCTCAATTCCGACAAATATGCTCCCTGCCCTCCTTCGTATGACTCGATCTCAGTCGTAGATGTAGGATGACATCCAGCAGTACAATGTAAATCTATCCATCAGCTTGACCAATAGACTTGTACATACTGTACTTCTGCGCCATCTCTAGAGCATCCCGCGTTTCCTTGATGGATGTTCCAGTGATTAGTATGCGATCGACTCCAGCTTCGCGGGCTCGCGTTACGACTTGATCCAGGTCCGAGGTATGTCGAGCCTTGCCGTGGTACTCGCCCCGGTACATCGGGTCTGTCAGGTTGACCGCTATATCTGCGTGTGTCAGTAAAGTAAGATCAGTAAGAAAGGTGGGCTGACCGGCAAAGCGTGGTGGTGACATTCTATGAGTATGCAGCTGCCTCCCCGTATTTGAGAGACTTCGAAATGACCTCAGCTTGCTGGATGAATGAGGTGGTTAGGTGAACAGAGGCACAAGATAGAGTGGACATACAAAGTGGAGGTGATTTCAGGTAATACCGCTTATTACCGTAATGTGGCACTTGAATGCTCTGTCTTTCAAGCTACCTCTCTCTACCTATACCACACATCTAACTAGACTATACATACATCATGGCGGCTTCAACATCTTTGGTCAGCGACTTGTCCGCTCGCTTTCCATTGACCGTCCCCATTCCAACACCCGTCAGCCACCCACATCTCATCGCTTCTGCGGATTTAGCGACAGAAGAGGACCTACTACACAACCCCGAGAATCTACGTTCATGGTTATCCTACATTGCACAAATCAAGGACCGTCTAGAGAAGCTCGAACCGCCAAAAGCATCACCTCCATCACCAGAAGATCAGCTTCTCGGTCCCCTGTCGTCGCCAGTCTCGAGAGAAGGATTACAACAGCTAGTCTGTATCTATGAACGAGCATTAGCGGTCTTTCCTACGAATTTCAAGTTATGGAAATCATACATTCTCACTCGACAGCAATACGTTCTAGGAGAACTCACGAGTGACGGGAAAAAGGCTCGGACGCAAGCCGCCAAGCGTGGTGCTGCGTACAAGACGAATGTTAACGAACTGTTGGCAGGTGCGGATGAGGCTCATGAATGGGATGGAGGATTAGATGGCGTGGTGGGATACGAGGAATGGAGAAGTCTGATTGCCACTGGCGAGAGGATGCTGGGCTGGTTGAGTCATCTACCGGCGACTTGGTTACTCCACATCTCGGTTTTATTCCACCCAAAATGTCCTGCGGTATTCAAGCGGACATATGCCCGGAGAACGTTCGATAGGGCTTTACGAACTTTACCACCAAGTCTTCACGGCAGAATCTGGGGGTTGTACCTCAAGTGGGCCGAGACGATAGGTGGAGACGCAGGAGAGAGAGTCTGGAGGCGTTACCTCAAGGTATGTCAATGACCGTTTGTAGACACAAAAAGACTGACGTACAGATTGACGCATCCCTGACGGAACGACACATTACCTACCTCCTCGAATCAGAGCCACCTCGACCTTTAGCAGCCGCGAAATACCTTCTGCTATTAGCGCGTCGAGCCACCAAAAACCTTTATTCGTCACTGGAAGGCAAATCCCCATATCAGCTATTTGTCGATTTCCTCGAATTGGTTGAAAAGTACGCAGAAGATGTAGGAATGGATGAGGACGAAACATTGGCGTTGCAGAATTCGACGAATCAGCTACAAGAGGCTGTCAATGGGGAGGATGCAGACGAGGAGACACCTGCAGGAGAGGAGGCTGCGAGTGTCAGTGGGAGATTAATGAGGATTGCCGGACCACCGATACCGACTGAATCTGGTGTCATCTACAAGTCCATGGCTGCCAAAAAGGCCGACAAGGATACCGATACGGATGTACTGGAGAATGAGGACACGGATCCTTCAAATCCAAGACTACTAAATGTAGAAGGCATCGTCCACACCGACGGATTGTCAGTATACAAGGATCAGGCCGGTCGACTATGGACTGGATTAGCGACATACTGGATCAAGAGGGGTGAATTCGATCGAGCTACCGCAACATTCGAACAGGGATTAGCGACAGTCTTGACCATCCGAGACTTTACGCAAATCTTTGACGCATACGCCGAATTCTCTGAAACAATGATCTCCACCTTGATGGATGCTTTGGCAGATGAAGACAATTTGGAAGATGAAGACTTTGATGCCGAGGATACCGAGAAGGACCTGGATGAACGAATGAAGGCATTCGAAATCCTCATGGACCGCAGACCGTTCCTCGTCAACGAAGTTTTGATACGTCGGAACCCACACGAGGTCGTCGAATGGGAGAAACGTATAGCGTTATACGGCAACAATGACGAGAAAGTAGTGGAAACGTACATCAAAGCATTGGACACGATATCTCCACGTAAAGCCACTGGACCTCTTTACCCGCTCTACGTCAATTTCGCCAAATTCTATGAAGAGGGTGGATCAGTTGATCCCGAGACTGGCGAATCGGCTACAGAACCGAATATCACGGAAGCTAGGAAGATCTTTGAAAAGGGATCAAGAGTTCAGTTCAAGACTGTCGATGAGCTTGCGGAACTGTGGTGTGAATGGGCCGAGATGGAGTTGAGGAATGAGTGAGTCCTCTCGATAAGCCTCATTTGGGCGTGGTCTGAGCTGATGAACAGAAACTATGACGAAGCTGTCCGTCTGATGCAGAGGGCCACAACTTTACCTAGGAATACCAAGGTCGACTATTACAACGATGTAAGCTGTTCCCCTCTCTCGTCATACCCAGAACTGACGTAGAGACCCTCCCACCTCAAGCACGTCTATTCAAGTCTCTCAAGCTCTGGTCATTCTACACAGATATGGAGGAGTCCATCGGATCCGTTGAGTCGACAAAGGCTATCTACGACAAGATCATGGAGCTCAAGATTGCCAACGCCCAAGTCATTGTCAATTACGCGACGTTCCTCGAGGAGAACAAATACTGGGAAGAAAGCTTCAAGATTTACGAAAGAGGTATCGAGCTCTTCAACTTCCCCATCGCGTTCGAGATCTGGAATATCTACCTGTCGAAATTCGTCAAGCGATACGCTGGCAAGAAGTTGGAACGAGCACGAGATCTATTCGAACAAGCTCTTGAGAACTGTCCCGAGAAGTTCTGTAAAGTCTTGTTCTTGATGTACGCCAAGTTGGAAGAGGAACATGGTCTCGCTAAACGTGCAATGGGAATCTACGATCGAGCAGCCACTACCGTCCAGCCATCCGATAAATTCGACATGTTTAGTATCTATATCGCTAAAGCTACCGCCAATTTCGGACTACCAGCCACAAGACCAATCTACGAGCGAGCTATCGAATCATTACCTGATAAGCAAACTGCAGAGATGTGTAGACGATTCGCAAAGATGGAGAGGAAGTTGGGCGAGATCGATCGTGCTAGGGCGATCTTGGCACATGCCTCGCAATTCTGTGATCCTAGAATCGAACCTGAGTTCTGGGCTGAATGGAATGCCTTTGAGAGTAAGTCCGCCCTTCTTGTGACGAGGGCTATGCTGATGAGTAGTCGATACTGGATCTGAAGATACCTTCAGAGAAATGTTACGTATCAAACGAGCAGTCCAAGCCTCTTTCAATACCGAAAACTCTTTCATCGCAGCACAAGCAGCAGCAGCCGCAAAAGGTTCGGAGAAACCAACAGAAACAGCCAAGCAAGCTGCCAAAGATGCCGCGGACCCAATGGCAGCCATGGAGAGGGATATGGCTAATGGTAATGGGAACGGAAAAGCGAAACCACCAGGAGCACCGATGTTTGTCGCTTCGACTCAGAACAAAATTAATGCCAATGGTATCGAGGGCGGAGAAGAAGCTGAGGATGTTAATCCCGATGCTATTGTAGTCGATGAGGATGATATATAGTCTTGTAATGTCGATGTATATCTGAAGAACAAAAGGAACATGAAATAGAGGCCCCAGTGCCACGACGCGACGTGGAGTGGAGTGAAAGTGATTTCTGGAAATATCCATCATTGCACACCTGTACATCACCTTGTTAGCTAGATATGAGATTGAGAGCGGTACTGGTAGCTGCTCTAGGGGCTCTACTCCCTTTTGTATCCTCTCAAGCAGAAGAATCACAGACGTATAAGTACGAAGTAAGCCATCTCTCTCTCCCATCTAGCTGTCCCCCACTTACTGACCTACAGTCCGATATCAGCCGCCTTCGTTCCCTAGTCATTCACTCTCTGTACTCGCATAAAGATGTGTTCCTTCGAGAACTACTTTCGAATGCCAACGATGCGTTAGAGAAGCTCAGGATCACAGCTCTCACGGATAGGGAGGTGATGAGTTCAGGAGAAGCGAATGTCACTATTGAAGTAAAGATTGATGAGGATTCAGGTGGAAAGACAGGAAAGATTATCGTCCGAGGTGAGTCGTCTCGATGGAGGGCTTCTTGAGAGATCGTGTCGGGAAAAGAGGGGTAGAGCTGATGGTAGATACTGGTATTGGAATGACTAAAGATGAATTGGCAAAGAATTTGGGTACTATCGCTAGATCTGGGACTGGCGAGTTCTTGAAAAAGGCTGAAGAGAAGGGTGGGGCTGATGGTAACTTGATTGGGCAGTTTGGTATGTCTCCGTCTATTCCTCTAGAGACAGAAGGTGCTGACTATCAGGTCTTGGTTTCTACAGTTGGTGAGCTGACAGTGACTGTGGCACAGAGTAAAGCTGATGATCAGTTTCTTGGTCTCCAATACTGTCGAGGTATCCTCTTTACCACCGCCTACAGCTCAGAACCCAAATCCAGAACAATACACTTTCGTATCGACCTCTTCGGGAGACGAATTCCAGATCTTCCCCGACCCCCGAGGAAATACTTTAGGCAGGGGAACCGAGATCGTGCTCAATATTGAAGAGAGCGAGAAGGAATGGCTTAGTGTTTTCAAGCTCAAGTCTCTCATGTATGTCCCCTTATCTGACGTCGAGTGGAATGGGATCCGAGCTAATGAATAGTGATAAGCATTCTACGTTCTCTACCACCTTCCCAATTTACATCCTCGAGAGGAGTACCAAGGACATCCCGGTCGCTCCCAAGACCCCAGTAGGCGACGGTCCAGATGAACTAGAAGATGATCTGGCCAGCGATGATCAGTCCGAGAAAGAAGTCAAGACAAAGTACGAATGGGTCTCAGAGTGGGTTAGGGTCAATGATAAAGCTCCTATCTGGATGAGGTAAGTCAATCGCCCTCTTCATGAGATGATGCTAATAGTAGGGATCCGGCTGAGGTCAAGGATCAGGAATACAGGGATTTCTACAAGGGAGTCAGCAAGGATGATAACGCCGAGACTCTAGGATGGGCCCATTTCAAGGTCAGCTTTCGCCCTCGTGTTCTTGAGCCTGGGCTGACATCGCAGGGAGACACTGGATCTGGTGTCTCGTACAGGGCAATCATGTACATTCCTGCTCAACTACCTAAAGATTTCTGGCAGAAGATCGCTAGCGGACTCAACAATGTTCGCCTGATGGTCAAGAGGGTATTTATCACCGACGACATGGGTGAAGCGTTCATGCCCAGGTGGCTTTCATTCTTGAAAGTGACAGTGGACGCAGACGACCTTCCGTGAGTTGTCATTGGACTATCTGTGATCGGAGCTAACGAAAGTCTAAACGTTTCTCGAGAAACCCTTCAGAACCACCGATTCTTGAAGCAATTACAGAGGATCCTAGTCCGAAAAGCTATTGATCTATTCACCAAATTGTCTATGGAATCTGAGGAGAAATACCAGGAAATCTCGAAATTGTACGGAAACGCATTAAGGATTGGAATGTTGGAGAGTGATAAAGATAAGATTAAGATCGCCAAACTACTAAGGTTTGAAAGTACCAGGACGAATTGTACTTCGCTTGAAGAGGTAGGTTCCATTGTCATTTGTTGAGCTGGCCTGACTAGTAGTACGTCGAAAACCGAAAAGAGGGTCAGAAACAGGTTAGTCACAATCAACTGGGAGGTATAGGAACTAATGATCAGATTTACTTTATGGCTGGTGTAGGAGAACGAGCCGATGATCTCGCTCGATCACCTTTCGTCGAGAAGCTCCACGCAAGAGGGTACGAGGTCTTGTTACTCAACCTCCCATCGGATGAGCCAATGATGGGTGCTCTTGATATGTTCATGTAAGCGACTTGGTCCCTCTCATCGCGAGTGAATGCCACTGATCATCAGGGGAATGAAGACTCAGGATGTTTCGAAGAAAGGTCTGAAATATGGAGATGAAGATGAAGATGCTGCCGAGAGGAAGGAGTTGAATGCTCAGAATATCGCTTTCGGACCATTGCTCAATTGGCTCAAGAGGGAGCTAAAAGCACAAGTAAGCGATGGTACGTCTCCTCCCAGCCTCTATCTCTTTTTCTGTACCTCGCCGGCGTACGCTGACAATCAGTGGTCCTCACCAACAGACTGGTCACTTCACCTTGTACCATCATCGTCGATTCCATGGGTTGGTCAGCCAATATGCAGCGAATCATGGCTGCCCAGGCCGAAGCGGAAAATGACCCAATGTACGACATGATGAAGAACTTGCCTAAAGTCTTGGAAATCAATCCGAAATCACCGTTAATCGAGGGCATGCTTGAGAGGGTCCTTGATTTGGATGAAGGAGAGGTGGATGAGAAGGAACTGGTAGAAGCTGTCAGGGTTTTGTTCGATACCACACTCGTTCGAAGTGGTTTCAGTGTTGCCGATCCAGCCAGGTCAGTTATTTTCGGTCCTAATCGCACAACGAACTGACGAATAGCTACTTTGATCGAGTAGAATCGATGTTGAGGCGATCTATCGGTGTCTCGCTCTCCGCAAAGGGTAGTGCGGATGTGCGACCAGCACCTCCAATCGCGCATGGTCCACTAGGCGAGGAAGGCGTTGCTGGCGATGATCAAGACGAGGAGAAGTCGGACGACGAAGATTTCGTAGACTGGCACGCATTGAAGGATCAGCTCACTCACGATGAGCTGTAACGTGGCAGTCGAATTGGAAGTCGAGAGCAAAGAACATACTCATACAAAAGCATACATGCATACCAAATACTGCCAAACTACAACTTACTCTCGACGAGAGCTTGGAGGGCTTTAGCAGTAGCTCCCTTCTCCTCTTTAACAAGCCCAGCGAAAGGCTTGAAGATCGAGCTGGAAGCATCGCCTACTCGTCAATTATTACTCATCAGGGCAGAGCATTACGACTCACCGACTAGCTGGAATAATAACGATTCGGAAGTAGTGACAATAGCCCCTGCCTGCTTCAACCTCTCTAAGGCAATAGGGATTTCCTGTTTGTTACAAGATGAAACCCCATCCGCTAAGACGTAAGGTGTAATTCCGCGGCGGAGGAGGTCGAGGGTAGTTTGCATTACGCACACGTGCGACTGATATTAGCTTTGCCTCTTTCAGAGAAGAAGTGTACCTCTATGCCCACTATAATGGCTGATTTGAATTCATGCTTCTCTACTTCGGGGATCATCATGGAGAACTGGCTTCAGCTTGTCCGTTCTCTGCAGCATACCTTCGTCTTGGGATGACTGCCCAGATTGAGTTCCTCCGGAAGGTCTGCTAGTTCTACTTCTGAAACCGTAGCACCGAGCGCTGTGGGTCAGTATCAGCTGGTCTCGACGTGAAAAGGCGGACCTTTTGGGTTTTGCTCGGTTGCAATAACTCGGATCTGTACGTTGGCTGAGGTCTTTGTGGGAGATGATGTTGACCTACCTCTAACAGCTGATTTATCAGCTCAGTCACAATACATGAATATCTTAATTGCTAACCTTTGCTGCTTTGACCAGTTTAGCGATAGTCCCAACCATAGCGTCGAATTCATGAATTGCGGTTCCTGCTGTCAGCTCTCTTCAATCAGAGATAAGGACATACGGAATCTCTCTTGCACGTCACATACTAGTAATACCGTAGTCTTTGGATCTGGGTGTTGTAGATATGAGCTTGACATTGTTGCTCTAATCTCCGTATTAACCAGTGAGTACTACGTCAAGAGGGTGAATAGGTGGATCAATCGGATCAATGACTAGCCGGCAAGAGTGGATATGACGTGGCATTTGATCACAAGGCGCGTCCATCTGTCTCTACTCTCTGTTGATCAACCGTGTCTATCTACTAGATTATACTCAACTCGACCAACCACCACGATGAACCCAGCATACCCTCCAAACGCATACCCAGGCTATAGGCCAAATACGCAGCCACCACCCGGAATGCAGATGATGGACCCGAACATCGCTCAGATGGCTCAACAACGATATATGCAACAGCATCAACAACAGCTCGCACAAATGCACGCGGCGGGTATGATACCTCCTCAAGGTCAAGGTCAGAATTTCCAAGGAGGTCCACTGGGACAAGCACAAGGACAGGTACCGGGCCAGGGGATGAGGATGCCACCTGGTATGCCTATGGGAATGAATATGGGACAGGGAATGATGAACCCGAACATGAACATGAATATGGGAGGTATGAATATGGGGATGGGAATGGGAATGCCGCAGGGTCAAGGACCACCACAACATGGCCAAGGACAGGGACAAGGGCAGGGTGGACCAAGCTCAATACCTCATCAACAGCAAATGTATCAGAACCAACACGCACCTCAACCGCCTAAACAAAAGAAGAAACCAGGTGTAAGCTAGGTCGCTTTGGGTACTCTGATAGAAAGCTGACACTCAGCCTCAACCAAAACATACTCCAGCAAGTCAAATGATTCCTCAAAGAGCAGCCCCAACATCAGCCGAACAATACATGAAGAACGCAATGTTACCCCCTTCGAATCCAGAGGCAGAACCATGGGCAGATGCACTGGATGAATTGGATCCTAGGGAACTTGCCATGAACCGTTTCAGGACAAGGAATGAGATGCTGGAAGAGGTCTTCGGGCCTGAGCCTATCAGTAAGTCAATCTTTTCACGAGAATTTGATGAAGGACGGGACAGCACTGACGAGACAGAGAGTATACCGCTTGGTAAAGGGGACGCTTGGGAGGGATTAGGCATGGACGGCGAGACGTTAGAAGCTAAAGTCGTACGTTCACTTCGGATAGGGAAGACATTCGCGCTGACGGTCCAGGCGGCACTGGAAAAGGAGAATCAGGACTTAGAAGCAACAATGGACGAGAGATTATCATCGTGGACTCAACATCTAGCATCATTAGAAACAGGCGAGGCAGGACCTGCAGTGACGACAGCCTAGTTTGCGCAATGGATTCAATCATGTCAATCCGTATAATCTGTCTCTTGCACAGCCTCGATAGCCAAGCCGTGCATCATGGTTCAAATAGCTTGCATGCATAAACGGTCGTAATCGAGACAAATGATTTAAACTCTATAAAATTGGGTTATGCTAACAAAGGTCAAATACGATCCAATATGAGAAACACGAGGTTATGAAAACATGGGGAAAGACGAGGGTGGAAGAAGAATTATAATGATATAACAGGACTAGCCCAAGTCAAGGGGAGGTGTTGTTGCTACAGATCGAAAGTCGACAGTTCGTGTGTATATGAGTCGGTTCGTGAATAGTTCGATACGAGAATGAGCCGATGATGGGGATATTGTACAGGTGTCGACACGGAGCAGATACCGGCTGCCCACTAAACAATGAGAAAGAGAAGTCGTTAAGTGTTTGTTTTGTCGAAGACTGATATATAGCGAGAAGGCAGGTCCGCTCAATGAGCACCCGTCGGAACTCTGCTGTTTTGCCTAGACATGGCTCGGGGAGTCGAAGATTCCGGTCGCATAGGAATGGAGAAAGCGTCCGCTGCGGAATCATACTCCTGCCTGGGGGTAGTATTGTCATTGTATGAAGTTGACATTGAACCCGAAGCTGAGCCGGTGCTCAAGCTCGAGGATGAACCCAATGTCGAAGATTGTTGAGACGATGATCCTTGATGACCGTAGAATGGGAATCCAGCTGGAGAGGCATGACCAGAAACATGAGAGTAGTTCTTTCGGACAGGAGGTAGTTCCTCCACTACTCGGTTGGGCGATTGGAAGAAACAGAATTTATTGATGAATTCCTGGTATGACGCGTCGTTCAAGAGTCGATGAACTGATGTGTTGGGCTCACTAATGGTCAAGTTGGCCAAGTCGGCAGTCGAGTCGTTAGGAACGGTATCGAGAGGAGAAGAGTCCCCGGTAGAGTTGAGAGAGGGATCAGGCGACATGGGCGGTGCGCCTTCGATTTCCGTAGTCTCGGGCAGGGCTACGGTATGTTGTAATGGCGATGGTGAAGAGTCGTCGGAAGAAGGTGGAGTAAGACCGCCTCCCCCGTTCCTCAGAGCCTGCAGATCGTTGGTCGATCGCTTCATGGTCAAGCCTCGACTGGGTGGCGAGGCGCGACTGGACATGTCCTCCACCGAGGCCGATCCACTTCCAGTAGCAACAGGAGTAGTGCTTCCATCGGTTGACGCATAGTTGTCGGTATCCTCATTCAACACCTTGGAGAACGAATCCCAGCTCTCCGATTTACCAGCCCAGCTGCTCGACCTGTCGTGACCGGGAGAGGCTTTCGAAGTCGAAGTGGAACCTGAAGACTCGACAATCTCGCTAGTTGTCTGAGATTTAGATGCAGCAGGAAGGACTGTTGGCGAGGTCTTGGGTGGTGATGGAGCACAATGGTTCTTGAGCGTCAAGTGAGTGTGGACGTCGGGAAGTGGAGGTGCTTTGTACGCAGCAGCAGGCGGAGGCGATAGCGCAGGCGAGTTGGCTCCAGATCCTTGACCGCGACCGACAATTGGGAAATTCCACTCGCTATGTGCGTTGGAGCCAGGCGCTCGTGGCAAACCAGCTCCAAACTGATGAGCGATCCTGGAAGAAGCTGAGGGTCCACCCTGTCGTAGACCGGGTAGCGAGTATTCATGGGCAAAGTCGGATGCGATCTTCCTCGTCGAGGGTGGCAGCGAGTGCCTAGACCTTCGAGGACTGCTTCGCTTGAAGTTGAACTGGTAGTTGAGACCGTTGTTGGAGTCCCACCATTCTCGTCCCTCTACCGAGAATCGGATACAGATCATAAGCTGTTTTTCATCGAGCTTCCTCTTGTAGTCCTCTAGTTTAATGTTGAAGCTGAATCGATCCCATCCTTCATCGTGAGTGGTAGAGGAAGGGATATGAGTGACGTGATTTCCTGAGACTTCAGAGGTGGTTCTGTGAAGTTAGTGATTGTTGAGATCCGAAGCGAAGAGAGGGACTTACTGCCAGTGGTCCATGGTGAATCTTACAGCGACCCATTTCTGGAAAGCGATGTTTCTCACAATGATGGTTCCTTGGATACACAAAGACCCATTGACAGTTGCCAAATCGGCCCGCTCCATGACAACCATCTCGCCGTCCAAAGCATGAGGAGCAAAGTCGCATCGGACCCTAGGGATTCTACTTCCTCCCTCAAGCGCGATCTCCCTGGCATCATCCTGAGCCCTGGCAAGCTCGTTCTTTCGAGTCCTAAAGTGAACAAAGTCGGAAGCATCGGTATCGGCCTCTGTCTCTGTCTCGGTGAGACATTCACCCTCCATGGTTGCCGACACAGATATTGGCCTCGAACCAATCACGTATTGTACAACATTCTCGAGTGCTGAACCGGGTGCGTTTTCGTCGGCATCGGCAAATCGAACAGACTTGGATCTCTCTTCCCCAAAGGGTCGCGAGGTAGCAGCATCCTCCTCGTCCCGCTCTTTAGCGTCCTTCAGACGTGTCAGGTCGGGTGTAGACATGGATCGTTGTTTGAGTGAAGGCTTGACGACTTCACCAGACTTCTTTCGGATCATGGAAGTAGGACGTGTTGGACGGTAGTCTGCTGGTGATGGAACTAGTTCAGATGTAGATGCGGATCCTGCGATTTGGAGTTGAAGGGACCCTCCCCCGCGGTGATGTCCAGAGGTAGAAGCAGAGTGTTGTCGTAGTAGGCTTGGTCTTTGTGGAGACATGCCGTTTCGGAGAGGATGACTGGACGATGAAGCTCGAGGTGTAGGCTCGAATTCTGGGAATGGTACCGAGCTCTTCTCCACAGCGGGCGTAGCACGCGATGTGGTATCAAGTTCTAGTAGTTCTTCCCTAGGGGTGGGAGGTAGTGAGCTGTCGAGCGTGGAGGTCGAGTCCAGCGACTCTTGTGGTCCTCGAGCCATGGTCGGTGCGGTCGTAGGACTGGGGTGTAGCTTGAGTCCAAGAGATCCAACATGTTGTGGTAGACCGGAAGTTGGTGTAGAGGGGACTGTGGTGTGACTTCCTCTTCGAGGTAATCCATCGATTGTTGGTCGAGCAGCCGAGAACGATTGATGGGTACTACTAGCAGAGCGCGACATGACTGGAGATGTGTTTCGACTAGATGCGCGACGGGGAATACCAGGCATGGGACCATGGATACCAGATGAGGTGTTTTCGATATTCTCGACATGGGTAGGTGGTGTACAGAATCCCTTTTTCGAGTGAGGAGTCGCTGATTTGGAGGGAGGGGTCTCTTTGGCAGGGGAGTTGATCTTGGGTGGTGTAGGAACAGAGTAAGGCATTTTGTAGACAATCTGGGCAGTCAGCATTGGACTATGTACAATGGATGATGAAGGCGGGGACTGGAGGAACGAGTCGGATGACTAGATGACACGGTGGAGGATATGTGGATTCGCAGAGGAACAAGGTAATGATTGACCTATGACGTTCGTCCGAATGTTTGTTGTTGTTTTGTGAAAGGAGACACGAGTTCCGAGGAGATCACCGTAGATGACGGTAGATGAAAGGAGAGTACAATGGGAAAGACAAGATGAGAGAGAGGAGGGTGTCATGTATAGGATGATCCGTGAAGATATTGTGGAGCAGGCCGAATAAAGAAGGATGTAACCCGAGTCTATCCTCCCTTGTTGACATTCTTTTATTCGGAATGACGCTCGGCCGCAAGACCGGATTTGGGTGGTGGGAAAAGGTACAGAGTATCAAAGGTAGGACAAGTACTGGGAAAGGTATGGTAGGACACACACATGCTTGAGCGGCCACGCCCCCTGGTAAACCAGAAGCAGTGTATGCCACGGCGAGCATCCCGATAGACTCGGGAACTCTTTATCATGGTGTGGGATGGAAGCAGGGTGGGGAAAGGCGTGTCTCCGATACGGAGAATGCCAAACTTTTGGAATCATGTGGTAGAAGAAGACAGAGGAAAGGTGCGAATATTACAAGTCCGAAAGACTTACTATGAACTAGAACTCTTGATTTGTATTCTTTGAGATCCGTGATTTGTGTAAGATATAGATTGGAGCGTGCGTTGTCCTTCCTTTCGTTCTTAGGCGAGATAGCCGAGATTGTGTAAGGTGCGCGTAAAACGATTGATGAGTGGATAGGACTCGAGGTCGATTGTAGTTGATTCGTAACGATGTCGTTGCTGTTATATTAGATTATGTATATTCATTGTAGGAAAGTATGAGAGTCGACAATGGATGATGCGAGGGTAGGAGGAAATTTGTATGTTGACAAGAATGAGGATGATGATGGTTGAGCATTGACGGTCGAAGGAATACAACAAAGTTGAAAGGGAGGGGGGGGGGGATCAGGGTATAATGTGTATAGGTGACATCGAA
>Ga0265780_10005753_pt1 | contig 15594 bp, 14 predicted proteins | sample P1T30metagenome_FD_192432 | JGI IMG/M metagenome (GOLD analysis project Ga0265780, IMG submission 192432) | Plant litter microbial communities from East Loma Ridge, Irvine, California - P1 T30 | ecosystem: Environmental > Terrestrial > Plant litter > Unclassified | place: USA: California... | reverse complement strand
CACGCGGCCGCGCGGTCACGCCGTCACGCCGTCACGCGGTCACGCGGTCACGCGGTCACGCGGTTACGCCGCGAGTAGCGCGGCGTTGCCGAGGGTGCCCGCGGCTCGTAGCGTGGCGACCGCCCGCAGGACACCAGGTGCCACGCGCCACCCGAGAGCAGGAGCCCCGATGACCGACCAGCCCGACCAGCCCGCCTGGAAGTTCGAGACGCAGCAGATCCACGCCGGTGCGCACCCCGACCCGACCACGGGTGCCCGGGCGACGCCGATCTACAAGACCACGTCGTACGTGTTCCGCGACTCGCAGCACGCGCAGGACCTCTTCGCGCTCGCCGAGAGCGGCAACATCTACTCGCGCATCATGAACCCCACCCACGACGTCGTGGAGCAGCGCATCGCCGCGCTCGAGGGGGGCACGGGCGCCCTGCTGCTGGCCTCGGGCCAGGCCGCGACGACCTTCGCCGTGCTCAACGTCGCCCAGGCGGGCGACCACATCGTCTCGTCGTCGTCGATCTACGGCGGCACCTACAACCTGTTCCGGTACTCGCTGGCCAAGCTCGGCATCGAGGTCACCTTCGTCGAGGACCAGGACGACCCCGACGAGTGGCGTCGCGCGGTGCGGCCCGAGACGAAGCTGTTCTTCGCCGAGACCGTCGGCAACCCGCGCATCAACATCCTCGACATCGCCACCGTGGCCGAGGTCGCCCACGACGCGGGCGTGCCGCTCGTCGTCGACAACACGATCGCGACGCCGTACCTCATCCGCCCGCTCGAGCACGGCGCCGACGTCGTCGTGCACTCGGCGACGAAGTTCCTCGGCGGGCACGGGACCGTCATCGGCGGCTTCATCGTCGACGGCGGCAGGTTCCCCTGGTCGCGGCACGCCGAGCGCTTCCCGGGGCTCACGACGCCCGACCCCTCGTACCACGGCGCCGTCTACTCCGAGGCGGTGGGCGACGCCCTCGCCTACGTCGTCAAGGCGCGCGTGCAGCTGCTGCGCGACCTGGGCGCCTCGAACAGCGCCGACAGCGCCTTCTCGCTCATCCAGGGCATCGAGACGCTCAGCCTGCGCCTCGAGCGCCACGTGCAGAACGCCCAGGAGATCGCCGAGTGGCTCGACGCCCGCGACGACGTCGCGGCCGTCTGGTACGCCGGCCTGCCCACGAGCCCGTGGTACGCGGCCGCCAACCGGTACGCCCCGCGCGGGGTCGGCGCCGTGCTCTCGTTCGAGCTCAAGGGCGGCGTCGACGCCGGCCGCGCCCTCGTCGACTCGCTGCAGCTGTTCAGCCACCTCGCCAACATCGGCGACGTGCGCAGCCTCGTCATCCACCCCGCCTCGACCACCCACTCCCAGCTGACGCCGGAGGAGCAGCTCACCACGGGCGTGACGCCCGGCCTGGTCCGGCTCTCGGTGGGGCTCGAGAACGTCGACGACCTGCGCTCCGACCTCGCGGCCGGCTTCGCTGCGGCGCGCGCGGTGACGGAGGCGGGCCTCCGGGCCTCCTGACGCACCCGTGGACTGGCAGAGCACCCCGGAGGACACCGTCCCGTCGAGCGTCGTGCGCGAGCGCGACCGCCTCGCGATGCTCGGTCGCCCGCCGGTGACCGGTGCGTGGCGCGACGGCGACGACCCCGGCGGTCGACGCTTCGTCGTGATCGACGACCTGCCCCTCGAGTCGGGGCGGGTGCTGCCGGCGCCGCGCCTCGCCCACGAGTCGTGGGGCACGCTCGACGACGACGGCGGCAACGCCGTGCTGGTGCTGCACGCCCTCACGGGCGACAGCCACGTGCTCGGCCCGGCCGGGCCCGGGCACCCGACGGCGGGGTGGTGGCCGGGCGTGGTGGGTCCCGGGCTCGCGATCGACACCGACCGCTGGTTCGTCGTGGCGCCGAACATGATCGGCGGCTGCCAGGGCAGCACCGGCCCCTCGTCGTTCGCGCCCGACGCGCTCGAGTGGGGCTCGCGGTTCCCGCGGCTGACGATCCGCGACCAGGTCGCCGCGCAGCGCGCCCTCGCCGACCGGCTCGGCATCGAGCGGTGGGCCGCGGTCGTCGGCGGCTCGATGGGCGGGATGCACGCGCTCGAGTGGGGCGTCACCCACCCCGAGCGGGTCGAGCGCCTCGCCGTGCTCGCGGCGCCGCCGCTGACGAGCGCGGACCAGATCGCGCTCAACACCGTGCAGGCCGAGGCGATCCGGATGGACGCGGCGTGGCGCGACGGCGACTACCACGAGGCGCTCGACGGCGAGGGGCCGCACCGCGGGCTCGCGCTCGCCCGGCGCATGGCCCTGCTCAACTACCGCTCCCCCAGCGAGCTCAACGCCCGCTTCGCCCGACGGTGGCAGAGCGACCTGTCGCCGCTGTCGCAGGGCGGGCGGTTCCAGGTCGAGAGCTACCTGGACTTCCACGGCAACAAGTTCACGCGGCGCTTCGACGCCGGGAGCTACGTCGCGCTCACGAGCGCCATGAACACGCACGACGTCGGGCGCGACCGCGGCGGGCTGCGGGCGGCGCTCGGCCGCGTCACCGCCCGCACGCTCGTGCTCGGCATCGACAGCGACCGGCTCTTCCCGGTCGAGGACCAGGAGCGCATGGCCGAGCTCGTGCCCGACGCGATCGACGGCGACCGTGCCACGGTCATCACGAGCGAGTACGGCCACGACGGGTTCCTCATCGAGGACGAGGCCGTGGGGAGGCATCTGCGACGCCTGTTGGCAGACTGATCGGTCTCGACGGCCCCTCCCCGGGCCGCATCTGTGGAAGAGTGGGGGCGGTCGCCCCCGACGGCGGCCGCAGGACGACATCGGCAGGACAGGCATGGACCTCTTCGCGCAGGAGCGTGACCGGCTCCTCCGGGGCACCACGCGCACGCTGGGACTCGCGTGCGTCGCGGTGGCCGTGGCCGCGCTCGCCGTGCCCGGCGTCGTCGGCCCCGCGCACCTCCTGGCCCTCGCGCCGTCGGTGCTGCTGCTCGTCGTCTCGCTCTGGCTCGTGGGCGACCGGCCGTCCCGCACCTGGATCCTCGTCGGCCTCGCCGCGGGCGTCGCCTCCACCGTCGTCGCCGTCCTGCCCTTCGAGGGCGACGCCGAGGCCGCGCTCGCCACGGCGCTCGTGCCGCTGAGCGGCGGTGCCACCGCCTCGTTCGGGGTCGTGCTCGTCTCCAGCAGGTCCCGGCGCATCACCGCGGCCGCCGCCTTCGTCGTCTCGGTCGCCGCCGTGGCCCTCGCCACCGGCAGCCTCCTGTCGGTCCCCGTCGCCGGCGTCCTGCTCGGCTGGGTCCTCACGACCGTGACCGGCCTCTGGATCGCCCGCGCCGTGCCGCTGGCCGCCCGCCGCATCTACAGCATCGGGAACGCGCACCGGGCCGAGCGCCAGGCGAGCGAGACCGAGGCCCAGCGCCGCCAGGGCGCCCGACTGCTGCACGACACGGTGCTGGCCACCCTCACGCTGCTCGCGCACTCGGGGTTCGGCGTCACGCCGCAGGCGCTGCAGCTGCAGGCGGCCGAGGACGCCCGCCTGCTCCGCCACCTCCGCCTCGGCGGCACGCCGCAGCCGCAGGCCTCCGGCGACTACTCGCTCGAGACCGCCGACGAGGGGCCGCTCGGCCAGACCCTCGAGTCGGTCAAGCAGCGCTTCGGCCGCATGGGCCTCGAGGTGAGCTGGCACGGCACCGGGCAGGTGCTGCTGCCCACCCACGTGCTCGACGCGTTCCTGCTCGCCCTCGCCGAGTGCCTCGAGAACGTCAGGAGGCACGCCGGCGTCGCGGAGGCGCACGTCACGATCATCCACGACGACGCCATGGTGCGGGCCATGGTCACCGACGCCGGCGTCGGCTTCGCCCTCGACGAGGTCTCGGAAGAACGCCTCGGGTTCAAGGAGTCGGTCGTCGGCCGCCTCCGCGAGGTCGGCGGCAGCGCCCGGCTCTTCTCGGCCCCCGGCTCGGGCACCACCGTCGTGCTGGAGGCACCCCGATGAGCATCGACGACCAGACCCTCGGCCAGGCCCTGAGCCAGGCGCTCGGCACCACGAGCGCGCGGCTGCGCGGCCGGCGCTCGTCGCGCGGCCTGCCCGTGCAGTCGACCGGGGCGCGCTCGCTGCGCCAGGCCCGCCGCGCCGGGGCGACCCTCGGCACCGGCCACCTCGGGCTCGGCGCCGCCGTCATCGCCGGCATGCAGGCCCTCTACGGCCTGATCTTCTTCTTCGCGAACCTCCGCGAGTACCCGGACCCGACGCCGGCCCTGCTGGGCTGGATGCTCTACGTCGCGGGCTTCGTCGCCACGGTCGCCTACGTCCTCGTGCGGGGCGAGCGGCTGCCCGGGCCCGTCTTCGGCGGCATCTGCGCCCTGCTCGCCGCGGTCGTCGCCCTCGACGTGCTCGCCGTCGCGCCGCTGCACGACTTCGGCGCCTACGCGACCGTGAGCATCTCGGCCGGCTTCGGCCTCCTGCCCCTCGTGACCCTGCGACCGGGCCGCGAGGTCGTGTGCGCCGTGCTCGTGCTGGCCGTCGCGCTCATCACGACCGTGCTCCTCACCACGCCGCTCACGCCCGAGAGCGGCCCGCGGCAGATCGGCGCCCTCTCGCTCGCCCTGCTGCCGCCGACGGTCGCCCTCAGCGTCGTGCAGAGGTTCCGGCGCATGGTGCAGGTCGAGCTCGACCGCGTGCTCGTCGCCAGCAACACGAGCCAGCCCCGCTTCGCCGTCGGCATGCTCGCCAGCGACGAGCTCGCCCGCCTCGACCTGGCCGCCGAGAAGCTGCTCGACGGCGTCGCGTCCGGCGACGTGCCGCTCCCGCTCACCCCGACCGTGGCCTCGCAGGCCGCGTCGCTCGCGACCGAGCTGCGGCTGCACCTCATCGAGGGCCGCCGCGAGACCTGGCTCTACCACGCGGTCACCGAGTCGGAGTACCTGGGCCGCGCCGTGACGCTCGTCGACCCGTCGTCGCTGGCGGGCCTCCTGGCGCCGCCGCAGCGCGACGGCCTGCTGCAGGCCGTGTGGCTGCTGCTCGGCGACAAGCAGACCCGGCGACCCGGCACCACCATCACGCTCACGCTCGGCCCGATCACCACGGCCTCGGAGTCGATGGCCGGTCGCAGCGTCGAGGTCCCCATCAGGCTCACCACGACCGGGATCCGGCGCAACCGGGTCGTCCCCGCGACGTGGGCGGCCCTCGACCGGGTCGGCCACGGCGTCACCTCGATCAAGGACGCCAGCGTCGAGGTGCAGGTCAGCTGCGTCGTCGACGCGCCCGCCGAGAGCTGACCGCGTGCCGCGCCTCGTGGGGGTGCAACGACTCGTCTAGCATGGAGGCTCTGAAGGATCCCCACCTCCCATCGATCGAAGGACCACCGCCGTGTCAGATCCCGACACCCGCATCCGCCTCGCCCTCGTCGACGACCACAAGATGCTGCTCGGCGCGCTCAGCGAGTGGATCCGCGGTGCCGCGAGCGACATCTCGATGGTCGCGGCGGTGGCGTCGTGGCCCGAGCTGCTCACGCACCCCGAGTTCCCCGTCGACGTCGTCCTCCTCGACCTCGACCTCAAGGACGCGATCCCGATCTCGCTGAAGATCAACACCCTCAAGACGACCGGCGTCAAGACGGTCCTCATGAGCACCTACTCCGAGCCCAACGTCGTCCGCGAGGCCCTCGCCGCCGGCGCGCTCGGCTACCTCGTCAAGAGCGAGGACGCCGACATGATCGTCGAGGCGATCCGCTCCGCGTCGAAGGGCGAGTCGTACATCTCGGCCGAGCTCGACCTCGCGCTCAACGCCGCCGAGGTGGGCGGCGTGCCGAAGCTCAGCGCCCAGGAGCGCCGCGTCATGGCCCTCTACGGCGGTGGCGAGCCGGTCAAGGCGGTCGCGTACCAGCTCGGCATCAGCGAGGAGACCGCGAAGAGCTACCTCAAGCGCATCCGCGAGAAGTACCGCGTCGCGGGCTACGACGTGGGCACGAAGGTCGCGCTCCGCAAGCGCGCCATCCAGGACGGCATCCTCCTGCAGACCGACGAGCCGGCCCAGACCGCGTTCTGACCCCTCCCCCCGTGCGCTACGACGGCGCGGTCCCCCCGGGGGCCGCGCCGTCGCTCTCGCTCCGGGACGCGAGACGACCCGTCCAGGGCGTCAGGAGGCCCGGCACCCCTCCGACGGGGCATCTCGCGCCCGTCGGTCAGGCGCGGACGGCCTCGCGCGAGCCCGTGTCGGTGCTGACCTGGCCGTCGACGGAGCCGGGGGCCCCGGGCACCGACGGCGACACGGCCTGTCGGCGGTCGCTCGAGCGCTGCAGGCCGAAGCTGATCACGGTGAGCACCACGCCCGCGACGGCGAGCACGACGCCGACCCAACCCGGGGCGCCGAAGCCGAGGCCGGCCGCGATGACCGCACCGCCCAGGTAGGCGCCGAAGCTGTTGCCGAGGTTCATGGCCGAGTGGTTGAGGGCCGCGCCGATGACCTGGCTCTCGCCGGCGACCTCCATGAGGCGCGACTGGATGGACGGGCCCACCATCGAGCCGACGAAGCCGACGAAGAACGTGGTGACGAAGATGCCGACGATCGAGTCGGCGAGCAGCGCGTAGGCGGTGAGCGAGGCGATGAGGCCCACGAACCCCGTGTAGATGGCGCCGCGCAGGGAGCGGTCGGCGAGCCAGCCGCCGAAGACGTTGCCGAAGGTCATGCCGACGCCGACGGTGACCAGGACCCACGGGACCAGGCCCTCCGCGGCTCCTGCGCCCTCGGTCACGGCGTTGGCGATGTAGCTGTAGACGGCGAAGAATCCGCCGAAGCCGATGGCGCCGATGCCCATGACCAGCCACACCTGCGGCACCTTGAAGGCGCTGAGCTCGCGCTTCATCGAAGCGTGCGCGTCGCCGCCCTGGTCCGGGACCGCCGCCGAGACGGCGACGAAGGTGAGGGCGAAGATCGCGGCGACCGCCAGGTAGGCGACGCGCCAGCCGGACTGCTGCCCGAGCCAGGTGATGGCGGGAACGCCGACGACGTTGGCGATGGTGAGGCCGCTGAGCACGAGGGCGACGCCCTTGCCCCGGTTGCCGGGGCCCATGATGCCCGCCGCGACGATCGAGGCGATGCCGAAGTAGGCCCCGTGCGGCAGGCCCGCGACGAAGCGGGCGCCGAGCACCCAGCCGAAGGTGGGCAGCAGCGCCGAGGCGATGGTGCCGAGCGTGAAGGCGGCGAGCAGGCCGAGCAGCAGCTTCTTCTTCGGCAGGTGCGACGACATCGCCGCGATCGTGGGGGCACCGACGACGACGCCGAGGGCGTAGGCGCTGACCAGCCAGCCCGCCTGCGCGATGCCGGCCTCGCTGTCGGCGCCGTACGCGGCGGGCAGGAGGTCCTGGGCGATGTTCGGCAGCAGCCCCATGGCGACGAACTCGGTCGAGCCGATGCCGAAGCCGCCCAGCGCGAGGGCGAGCAGGGCGAAGGTCTTGTGGCGGGGGGTGAGCTCGGTCACGGGCGGCTGCCTCCGGAGGCGTGGGAGATCGGGTGGGACGTTCCGGCTCTCCGTCGAGCAGGTCGGGGCGGGCCCGCGAGCGGGACGACGTCGATCGTATCGATTCGAGTCGATTCACGGAAGAGGGCCGGCCCGGCGGCCCGCCCCCGGAGGGAGAGGTCGCCGGGCCGGCCGTCGGGCGGTCGGTCGGTCGGTCGTCAGTGCCGGCGGACGCCGAGGGTGTCGCGACGGTCGCCGTTCCAGTCGCCGACGAGCGTCGCGTCGCCGACGCGGCCGTAGGGCTGCGTCCGGTCGGCCTCGCCGCCGCGGAACGAGTCGCTGACGTAGTAGGTGTTCCCCCGACGCACGGCCGGCGTGTCGACGCCGTCGCCGTCCCAGTCGCCCACGTGCACGAGGTCGGACTCCCGCCCGTAGGACACCGTGACGTCGGCGGCGCCGTCTCGCAGCGAGTCCTTGAGGAAGAACGTGTTCCCGCGACGGACCCCGAGGGTGTCGCGACCGTCGCCGTCCCAGTCGCCCACGACGACCGCATCACCGACACGTCCGTAGGTGACGACCGAGTCGGCCGCACCGCCGCGGAGCGAGTTCGTGACGAAGTACTGGTTGCCGCGGCGCACGGCCGGGGTGTCGCGACCGTCACCGTCCCAGTCGCCCATGAGCACGACGTCGTCGGCCCGGCCGTAGGTGACGGCCACGTCGGCCTCGCCCCCCGCGAAGGAGTTGCTGACGTAGAGGACCGCTCCCCGACGCACGGCCAGGGTGTCACGACCGTCGCCGTCCCAGTCGCCCGTGAAGACCGTGTCCGACGTGCGTCCGTAGGCGAAGGCCTGGTTCGCCTCGCCGGACCACGCGTCGTTGAGGAAGTACCGCGACCCGGCCCCGACGGTCGGGGTGCTCGATGAGACGGGGGGCACGGTCGGTGCGGGTGCGGGTGCGGGTGCGGGTGCCGGAGTCGGGGTCGGGGTCGGCCTCGGCGTGGAGATCGGCGTCGGCGTCGGCGTCGGGGTCGGCGTCGGGGTCGGCGTCGGGGTCGGCCTCGGCGTCGGGGTCGGCCTCGGCGTGGAGATCGGCGTCGGCGTCGGCGCGGGAGTCGGCGTCGGCGTCGGCGTCGGCGCAGGCACGCTCGGCGTCGGGGTCGGCGCACCCCCGGGCGAGGCGGCCGCGAGCGGCCGGATCACGGCGACGGACCGGCCGGGCGAGAGGTACCAGGCCGCGCCGCCGACCTCGTCCGCGACGAGTCCGGACACGGGCTGGCGGCCGGTCGTGCCGGCACCCGAGCCCGGCACCGTGGTGACGACGGCACCGGAGGCACCGTCCAGCACGGTCACGTCGTAGCCGCTCGCGACGTACACGGTGTCGCTGGACTGGTCCACGGCCATCTCGGCGGGGACGCCGCCGACGCGGGGGCTCGCCACGGTCTTCAGGCTCGAGGCGTCCAGCACGAACAGGTCGTCCTCGCCGCCGGCGGGTGCCCGGACGAAGAGCCGGTCCGTGCCCTCGTCGACGACGACCGTGTCGCCGCGACCGAAGCCGGTCGAGACGTCGGCGTGCGCCTGTCGCTCGCCGAGGCCGCGCGACCACCGGGCGAGGTCGCTCGACGTGGTCACGTAGACGGAGCCCTCCGGGGCGGCCGTGAGGCCTGTGATCCACGGGACGGGCACCGTCCGCACGACGCGGCCGTCGCCGGTCGAGACCACGGTGACGCCGTGGCGGTCGGCCGTGCCGGAGGTCGTGCCGACGAGCAGCAGGCGCCCGTCCTCGTCGACGTCGAGGTCGTCGGCGGGGGCACCGACGCTCCAGGTGAGGGCGGACCCCCGGGCCGGGTCGTAGACGACGACCGCCCCGGCCGCGCCCGTGCCCACGTAGAGGCGCCCGGTCCCCTCGTCGACGGCGAGGTCGCCGCCCGTGCCCCAGGGGGCCAGGCGCTCCTCGTCGAGCACGCTGCCCGTGTCGAGGTCGGCGACGCGCAGCAGGCCGTCGCCCGGGCTCACCGAGTACAGCCGGCGGGCCACCGGGTCGACGGTCGTGAGGGCGCCGGCCTGCTCCCACGCGAAGGCGTCCGTGCTGGCGTAGGGACCGCGCTCGGGGGCGGCCTGGGCGGCCAGCGGCGAGAGCGGCGAGACGGCCACCGCGGCCACCGCGGTGACGGCCAGGGCAGAGACGACGAGGGCAGGAGTCGCGGCGCGGGCGCGGCGCGGACCGGCGAGGGTACGAGGCACGAGGGTCCGATCGATGGGTGCACCGACCAGTCTCGGCACGTGTCCCATTGACCTGTGCGCGGGACGCTGCGTCAAGACCCACGAGCGGGGGCCGGGACCCCTGGACAGAGCCCCGGAGGTCCGGTGGGGATCAGCCCTGCTGAGCCTCGAGCGCCCGCTCGAGCCGCTCGAGCTTGCCGTCGAGCTCGCCGGTGCGCCCCGGCCGGATGTCCGCCTTGAGCACCAGGGACACGCGCGTGCCGAACGGCGCCACGGCCTCGGTCGCCGCCTTGACCACCGCCATCACCTCGTCCCACTCCCCCTCGAGCTCGGTGAACATCGACGACGTGCGGTTCGGCAGGCCGGAGGCACGCACCACGGCGACCGCGGCCGCCACGGCGTCGTGGACGGAGGCGTCGGACGTGGCAGAGGGGCCGCCGGACGGGGCGACGGAGAAGGCGACGATCATGCGGCCAGTCTGCACCGCCTCCTGCCCGCCGCGAGCGCGACCGCGCGGCGACGCCCACGCCCTGGCATCATCGCGGCATGCCCCTCCGCTGGTACTCCGTCGTCGTCGACTGCTCCGACCTGCACGCCCAGGCGCGGTGGTGGGCCGAGACCCTCGGTTGGGAGCTCGTCTTCGAGGCCGACGACGAGGCCGCGGTCGTGCCGCCGCACGCCGCCGACGACGACCGTGAGATCCCGCTCGAGGAGCAGCCCCAGGGGCTCGTCTTCGTCCCCGTGCCCGAGGGCAAGACCGTGAAGAACCGGCTGCACATCGACCTCGCGCCCTCGCCCGACGACGACCAGGCGGCCCTCGTCGACGGGCTCGTGGCCCGCGGGGCGACCCGCGTCGACGTCGGTCAGGAGGACGTCACGTGGGTCGTGCTGGCCGACCCCGAGGGCAACGAGTTCTGCGTGCTGTCGCCCCGCGACTGACCCGCGCTCGACCGACCGGGGCGCCCCTGACCCGCGCCCGTCCCCGGGGCGCGTCCGGCGCCTCCTGCCCGCCACAGGGCACGGCAGGCGACGCCGAGCAGGGCCAGCTCGACGACGACCCGGACCGTGATGACGGCCACCATCCACGGCTGCGCGGTGACGAGCGCGTCGTAGAGCTCGGGGTAGACGACCTGCGTGAGCGCCGCGGTGGCGAGCACGAGCGCGCTGGGCACCGCGACCGACGGCCCACCGCGGGCGGCGAGCACGAGCCCCAGCACGAGCGGCACGGCCAGCCAGGCGACGAACTGCGGCGACCCCACCTTGTTGGTGACGATCAGGGCGGTGACGAGCGCGGTCGCGAGCGGGCCCAGGAGTCCCGCCCCGTCCGCCCCCGCCCGGAGCGCCCGCAGGGCCAGCAGCACGACGCCGAGCACGACGAGCGCCATGAGCGGCGTCCCGAGCCGTGCGGTCAGCTCGACGCCCTGCCCGGCGACCTGGTAGGTGATGATCTCGTGGTCGAAGTAGACGCGGCTGCCGGGCGCTCCGAGCACGACGCGCCAGAGGGCGAGCGTCGCCAGCGGCGACTCGAGCTGGAGGCCGCGCGCGCCCTGCTGGGTGAGCGGCCCGAGCACGGTGGCGCCGCTGCCGAGCGCGAGCGACACGGCCACGACGCCGGCGGTGGTGGCGACGGCGCCGACGAGGACCCGCCAGCGGCCCCGCACCGCGAGGACCCCGGCCAGGACGAGCGCGGCCGGCCACACCTTGATCCACGCGCCGACGGCGAGCACGACCCCGGCGAGCGCGGGTCGACGCAGGAGCAGCAGCGCCCCGACGAGGGCGACGGGCACCGTGACGGCGTCGACGCGGCCGACCGAGATGGGGCCGAGCAGGGCGAGGAAGGCGATCCACGCCCAGGCGGGAGCCGGCTGCGGTGCCACCCGACGCAGCACCGCGAACGCGCCGAGGTCGAGCAGCAGCACGAGCACGAGCCAGGCCTCGGCCACCGCGCCGACGCCCGCGACGAGCGAGAGGAGCATGGGCAGCAGCGCCAGCAGCGGGTACACCCACGGACGGTCGATGCCGACCCACCCGTCGCCGTCGAGGCCCTGCTGCACCCAGCCGGGGTACACGCTGGTGACGTCCCCCATCGGCTGCCGGGGGCTGAGCAGGTCCTGCGCCGAGACGAGCACGTGCACGAGCACGAACGCCGTCCACAGCACGGCCGGGTGCGCCGCGAGGGTGCGCAGGCGACCGGTCCGCCCGCCGACGCCGGGGCGGTCGAGAGCGGACCGACCGACGGCGGGGTCGGCGGCGCGGTCGGCGGGGGTCGTCACGGTCCGAGGCTAGCCGCCGGAGGCGCCCCCACCGCCCTGCCGCCGGTCCCGGCCGACGGGCCCGCCGGCGGGCACCGTGTCACGCGGCGTCGCCGTGCGCGGCAGGGTCGGCGGGGAGCACTATCCTCGTGCGCATGCCCCGCCCCGCCCTCCGCCGCCTCGCCGCCGCGGCCTCCGCGCTCGCCCTCGTGACCACGCTCGCCGCGTGCGCGCCGACCGACGACGCGGGCGGCGCCTCCGGCGGCACCGGACCGGTCACCGACGGCAAGCTCACCGTCGCCACGGGCGAGCCCGCCTACAGCCCCTGGGTCGAGGACGACGCGCCGGAGTCGGGCGAGGGCTACGAGTCGGCCGTCGCCTACGCGGTCGCCGAGCAGCTCGGCTACGACGCCGACGACGTCGTCTGGGTCCGCTCGACCTTCGACCAGGCCATCGCGCCGGGGCCGAAGGACTTCGACCTCAACCTGCAGCAGTTCTCGATCACCGACGAGCGCCGTCGCGCCGTCGACCTGTCGTCGCCCTACTACGAGACCCAGCAGGCCGTCGTGGCCCTGCCCGGCACGCCCGCCGCCGAGGTCACGAGCCTCGACGAGCTCGCGGGCCTCGCCGTCGGCGCCCAGGGCGGGACGACGAGCTTCACGGCCGCCGAGACCGTCGTCGACCCCGACGGCGGCGTGCAGGCCTACAACTCGAACGACGACGCGAAGGCCGCCCTCGAGGCCGGCCAGGTCGACGCGATCGTGCTCGACGTCCCCACGGCCACGTACTTCGTCGAGGGCGGCGTCGTGCTCGGCCAGCTGCCGGCCGCCGAGGGCACGAGCGACGAGCTGGGCATCGTCCTGCCGCTCGGCAGCGACCTCACCGACGACGTGACCGCGGCGGTCGACGCGCTCCGCGCCGACGGCACCCTCGACGAGCTGCAGCGGACGTGGCTCGCCGACTACGACCTGCAGGAGCTCTCGTAGCGCGCACCGCCGGGACCGACGTCGCCACGCACGGCGTCGACGGGCCCCCGGTCAGCGCCCTCGAGCTGGAGCGACGGGCCTGGCGCCGTCGACAGTCCACGCGCTCGGTGGCGATCGCGGCGGTGAGCACGGTCGTCTTCGCCGTCGTCGCCTGGCTCGCCGTGACGAGCACGCCCGGCTGGGACCGCGTGCGCTTCAGCTTCTTCGACGGGCCGACGCTCGTCGCCGCGCTCCCCCGCGTGCTCGAGGGCCTCTGGCTCAACGTGCGCGTGCTCGTCGTCGCCGTCCTCGGCGTCGCCGTGCTCTCGACCGTGCTCTCGGCGCTCCGCACGCTGCGCGGCCCCGTGTTCTTCCCGGTGCGCGCCCTCGTGCGCGGCTACACCGACCTCTTCCGCGGCCTGCCGCTCATCATCGTGCTCTACCTCGTCGGCTTCGGGCTGCCCGGGCTGGGCCTCGGGATCCCGCGCCTGCCCGCCGAGTTCTGGGGCACCATCGCGCTGATCCTCACGTACTCGGCCTACGTCTCCGAGGTGTTCCGCGCCGGCATCGACGCCGTGCACCCGTCGCAGCGGCTCGCCGCGCGCTCGCTCGGGCTCGGGCACGCGGGCACCCTGCGGCTCGTCGTCTTCCCCCAGGCGCTCCGCAAGGTGACCCCCGCGCTGCTCAACGACGTCGTGTCGCTGCAGAAGGACGTGGGGCTCATCTCGGTGCTCGGAGCGGTCGACGCGGTGCGGGCGGCGCAGATCGAGACGGCCTCGGCCGCCAACTTCACGCCCTACGTGCTGGCCGGGCTGCTCTTCGTGCTGCTCGCGCTGCCCACGCTGTGGCTGACCGACTGGGCGAGCGCGCGCCTCCGGCACCGCGAGCAGGCAGGGAGCGTCGTGTGATCGGGTCGACCAGGCGGGGCCGCGGCGTCGCCGCCGGGCGCCCGCACGACGGGCCGGTGCTGCGCCTCGAGGGCGTGCGCAAGGCCTTCGGCGACGTGACCGTGCTCGACGGCATCGACCTCGACGTGGAGCGCGACGAGGTCGTGGCGCTCATCGGCGCGAGCGGGTCGGGCAAGTCGACGCTGCTGCGGACCGTGAACCTGCTCGAGACGATCGACGACGGCCGCATCCTGCTGCGCGGCGACGACATCAGCGACCCGCGCGTCAGGGTCGACGCGGTCCGCGCGGCGATCGGCGTCGTCTTCCAGCACTACAACCTGTTCCCGCACCTCTCGGTGCTCGACAACGTGGCGCTCGCCAGCAGGCACGTGCTGCGGCAGCCGCGGGCCGAGGCGGAGGCCCGGGCCCGCGAGGTGCTCGAGCGGGTCGGGCTCGGCGACAAGGCGAGCGCCTACCCCGACCGGCTCTCCGGCGGCCAGCAGCAGCGCGTCGCCATCGCCCGGGCCCTCGCGCCGCGACCCGCCGTGCTGCTGCTCGACGAGGTGACGAGCGCCCTCGACCCGGAGCTGGTCGGCGAGGTGCTCGACCTCGTCCGCACGCTCAAGGAGGTCGGCACGACGATCCTCATGGCGACGCACGAGATGGCCTTCGCCCGCGACGTGGCCGACCGCGTGGTCTTCCTCGACCGGGGCAGGATCGCCGAGCAGGGCACCCCGCAGCAGGTCTTCGGGGCGCCCCGGGCCGAGCGGACGCGCGAGTTCCTGGCGCGGATCCACCTGGGCTGACCGGTCGTTCCCAGCCGCTCGAAAGGTTGACGCGTCAACCTCTCGGGACCACCGCACCGATCCCCCGCCCGCCCGAGGGCGCGACCCCGCAGGAGACCGACGTGAAGAAGAAGACCACCATCGTCCTGGCCGTCACGGCCGTCGTCGTCGTCGGCCTGGGCGCCACGGCCGCGATCGCCGGCCCCGCCTTCTACCGCGACGTCATCGTGGGCGAACCGTCCGCGGCGCCGACGGTGCAGGTCACCCCCGGCACCACGACGATCCCCGCCGACGAGCTGGCCGGCGACTGGGCCATCGGCGCCGGCAGCACCGCCGGGTACCGCCTCGACGAGGTCCTCAACGGCACCGACGTCACCGTCGTCGGCAGCACCGACCAGGTGAGCGGCACGGTCACGGTCGACGGCGAGGCCGTGACCGCCGCCACGGTGACCGTCGACGTGGCGAGCATCGCCACCGACAGCGGCAACCGCGACCAGTACTTCCGCAACGTCGCCCTCGAGACCGAGCAGTTCCCCACCGCGACGTTCACCCTCACCGAGCCCATCGACGCCGGCGTGCCCGCCGACGGCGAGGTGGCCACGGTGCAGGCGACGGGCGACCTCACGATGCACGGCGTGACGCAGGCCGTCACCGTCGACCTGCAGGCCGCGCTCTCCGGCGACGGCGTCCAGGTGAGCGGCTCGATCCCGGTCACCTTCTCCGACTACGGCGTCGACGCCCCCAGCCTCGGCTTCGTCGAGGTGGAGGACACGGGCACGGTGGAGTTCCTCGTGGCGGCGACCCCCGCCTCCTGACCCGTCCGCACGTCAGCGCAGCAGGTCGGCGATCGTCGCCGGCAGGGCGTGGACGAGCCCGAGCACGGTGAGCGGACCTCCCCCGCTCGCGCGCCGGGCGGCGAGTCCGTGCACGACGGCGGCGGTCGCGGCGAGCCGGGCGAGCGCGCCGGGGTCGTCCTGCGCCTCCTGGGAGTGCGTCGCGACGAGGGCGCCCAGCACGCCGCCGAGGGCGTCGCCGGCCCCGGCGGTGG
>Ga0265780_10005752_pt1 | contig 15596 bp, 21 predicted proteins | sample P1T30metagenome_FD_192432 | JGI IMG/M metagenome (GOLD analysis project Ga0265780, IMG submission 192432) | Plant litter microbial communities from East Loma Ridge, Irvine, California - P1 T30 | ecosystem: Environmental > Terrestrial > Plant litter > Unclassified | place: USA: California... | reverse complement strand
CGTTCGGCCGAGGACCGACACGTAGATATGATGCCCGTGGATTGGCCAGCGTTATACGATGGCGAGTGGAAGATCGTGCTCCAGAATGAAGCAGGCATTTTGACTATTAGTGAGAAGGAGCAGGTCGTTGGACATTGCAAAGTCCTTTCGGGCTTATTGTTGTGCGATCTGGAAATTGGAGAAGCCAGACAAGGGCTAAGTGTAGTTAATGTACAGGTGTGCGCGACGATAGGAACAGCCAGCTCCACATACGTACTGGAAGCTGGAGGAGGAGCTTTGATCGAAGTCGCTCAAGAGGTTTCTACACAAGAGACTCCAGTGTGGACAAGCGGTTAAGGGTGCGGTGTTGCACGTCATTAAGTCATCTCCCTTTGTCTTGCGGTGGATTAAGAATCTTCTTTGGGGATAAGTAATATATAATAAATGAAAGCTTACAATAGTCTATGGAAGTAGTGGTAGATGTTCAATAGCGAAACGTTTTGTTTGATCTTTCTTCGCTATACGGCGGTGTGTATAAATTAATAAGGTAACGGTAGTGCCGCTGCTGTACACGCCCATAGCTGCTTTCTCTGCTATTCCGACAAACCGAACACCGGTGTCGGAGTACGAGCCGCGCCCATGTGGATAACTCTAATTGTAGTAGTTGATCGCGTATCACAGGATAAATATTGACGCGACAAGTGACGATGAATCGACGTACATGCTTGCGGGCAGGAGCTACGCGCTTTGACCCAGATAATAGTACATGTTGTGCCTTCATCGTTCTCACCGTATATAGTCATGCTTGACTGCATCTCTCTCTCGTTATTTCATCGGATCAGAAACGAGTGACAGCTGTGAGGGAGTGTCAGAATGGCGGTGAGCAGAATCTCCCATGCCGTCCATGTGTTGTGTTCCGTGGTTCGGACCGGGGCTGACGGCGATGACATCACGCTAAGACATTTTCGACAGCCGCACTCGCGGGGAATGCTTGACTTCCCCACATTTTATCAGCAGCTGCACGTTTCTGATACGCCGTTTGCTGATGCCGAAGAACGACTTGGGTACTTTTGGGAACATTGCCAAGGATGACGATGCGCGTTCGTCGTGCTCTGGCCAGCCACGTACGTGTGCGAACCAGTCAACGTACCCGAGCTACTCGGTGAATGGCAGGTTTCCTTGCGTACTAGGCTCGTAGGGCCGAGTACTTAAGTAGACAGTACCGTTTACCCATGCATCGGTTCAGCTTCATCACTTTCTTTGCTGACAAGAGCTGATCCTCAACCATGGTGTCAATGCGTTCATTGGCTGCTGCTCTCATTACCAGCGCGCCATTGGCGAACGCGCTGTTCATCAATGGCAGCATAATCGCACCCTGCGACTCTCCTATCTACTGCTACGGCGACCTACTTCGCGAGATCGAACTCGCGAGGCCGTTTGCGGATTCGAAGACGTTTGTTGACTTGTAAGTACTGTAGATAAGAAGTCGAATTGGATCACGGCTCATTGATGGCAGGCCAACAACGCGCCCACTCGACGAAGTCCTGGCAGCATTCGCCAATCTCTCAAGGCCAATCCAGAACAACACCGCGCTGAACGATTTTCTCTCCGAATACTTTGGCGAAGCCGGCTCAGAGCTCGAAGAGGTACCCACCGATGAGCTGGAAACTCAGCCAGACTTCCTCGAGAACGTAAACAGCTCTGTCGTTCGAGACTTCACTCGTCAGGTCATCGACATCTGGCCGGACTTGACGCGCCGTTATGTCGGGGCTGGGAATTGCTCCGAATGCGTCAACTCTTTCCTTCCTGTCAACCGTACCTTTGTAGTAGCTGGTGGTCGGTTTAGAGAACCATACTACTGGGACTCATTCTGGATTATCGAAGGTCTACTCCGTACCCAGGGATCCTTTACTCAGATTGCGGAGAACATCATCGAAAACTTCCTGGATCTTGTCGAAGACATTGGTTTCGTACCCAATGGCGCCCGGCGATACTACGAGAATCGATCACAGCCACCGCTACTTACCCAGATGGTTCGGGTCTACGTCGAATACACCCAGAACTATACTCTTCTTGAACGAGCGCTACCTATTCTGGAGAAAGAGTATGACTTCTGGGTGAACAACCGTACTGTAACGCTCGAGCGCGCCGGTATGAACTACTCTCTGAACCACTATGCTGTGTCGAACACCCAGCCACGACCTGAGTCTTACTACGAGGATTACGTGACTGCGAACAATGCGACCTATTTCAACGAAGAGGGCGAAGAGTTCAACGTAACAAAGTCGCTCAATGAGACTGAAATGGCGACACTATACTCTAATCTGGCCTCGGGCGCAGAGAGTGGATGGGATTATTCGGCACGCTGGATAGCCAACCCATCTGACGCCGTCACGGATACGTTCTTCCCTCTTCGCTCGCTCAACACTATTGAGATTATTCCAGTGGAGCTCAACTCGATTCTTTACTACAACGAGATCACCATTGCTGAGTTCCATCGCCACCAGGGCAACTACACTGCTGCGCGCGAGTGGGCCAATAAGGCAGCAGACCGTAGCGAGGCGATGACTACATTCCTTTGGTCACCTGAGCACTACAGCTATTTCGACTATAATTTGACATCGAGCAGTCAGAACGTATACACCCTGGCCGATAATACGAGCACGCCCCTATCACTTCAAGGTGCGCCGGCTGGAAAACAGATATGGTTCCAGATCTCTCAGTTCTATCCTTTTTGGACAGGCGCTGCTCCTGAAAGTATCAAGAACGACCCCAAGGCAATGAGGCGCGTATACGGACGCGTTGAAGAGCTTCTCGAGTCTCGAGACGGCGCGATTGCGGCGACGAACCTTCAGACTGGTCAGCAGTGGGATGAACCAAACGTTTGGCCACCGCTACAATACATCCTCATGCAAGGCTTGCTCAACACCCCTCTCGAGGTCAGCGAGGAAGATGACGAGCAATCAACAGAAGATTACGTTTGGACACAAGACCTATCACTTCGCCTCGCACAGCGCTATCTTGACTCGTTGTACTGCACATGGCGTGTCACTGGTGGCGCGACTGACGAAGTGCCGCAACTTCCCGACTCTCAAGGCAATGGAACGATCTTCGAGAAGTATGCCGACGAGAGAACCAATGCTGCCGGTGGAGGTGGAGAGTATGAGGTCGTGGAAGGTTTCGGGTGGTCGAACGGTGTTCTCATCTGGGCCGCGGATCAGTTTGGCCAAAGCTTAACAACACCCGAGTGCGGAAATATTACTGCTGCTAATATTGGTGGCGGTGATGCGAAGAGGAAGAGGAGTGCAGTGGAACTGAGCAAGAGGGATGCCAAGTGGATCAAGAAGACTAGAGGAACAAGGAAGTTGAGGTATTGATGTTGAGGTCTGCGTATACTTAGTGGCAGAGAGTTTCGTCCATCACGGCTATCATTAATGTCAATTCATAATACTTGTCTAATGTCATCCCACGTTCAGATGTCTGTCTCATTCTTTTTGTTCTCGGGTGTACAACTCAGCTGCAGATTCGACGGACATGGACAACCCCCACATCGATTCGTCCTGGGTAACAATACTTCAAAGCCACCTGCTATTGTAGAAACCGTCCCTCATTTGGATGTCATCAGCAACGGTGCCATGCTTGTTACTCAACTCACGTTTACGGCTAAACAGATCGATGGATGAGGTGCTTGCTTTTTCTTTGGTTAATTTGCCGGTTGATGTCCTTATCGTCGCCTCCAGCGTGAAGATGCCACTTTCTTGGATGTTTGTGGCTGCGAGATATCTTACGATGTCTGATTGTTACTCATCTACCACCACCCGTCCTACCACCCGCCATATCGCGCCACAATATAGTACACTCTTGGCATTCTTGCTATTGCTTACCAGCATCCACATCCACGCGTTTTCCAATCCGGACTGGTCACCAAGCGATAAGTCGCCCGTACGTTGAATAAGAGTTCTTGCATTGACAGCATCGAGATAATTTATTGCTGCCTGTCAAGAAATAAATATGCTTTGCTACTGAATTAATCGCAGAGTCGTTGATGTGCGCGAAAACAGCAGCGTGTAAAGGAGTTCGCCGGTTCCTCCCGCGCCGACTGAAGTACAAGACCGTTCCAGGTTAAAGACCCGAAGCTACAGGAAACGCGCAGCTTGGACCGGCAACCTCACTGACTGCCAAGCACGCCATCTCGATATGTACATCATGTCGCGAGGGGTTATCGGTAGCGATTGGAGAGATCCAAGAGCCAATGATGATCTGCACGGGACATGGGTGGCAAGTGGAGACCGCTGTGTTCGTGCGGACGCTAGCAAATGGCTTGCTATCCCTGACGGGCTTCCAACATTCTTGTCCTCTCGAGCCGAGGCCCAAATCCTTTCCAGATCTTCCAAACGGAAAGAACTGCAGCTGCTCTAACAATGAGATCGTGATACCGACCAGCCTTCCACATACCCGAGCCGTCCAGCCTAGGCTGACTTCCTTGGGCACCTACCCTGATCCGCTAGACGACTGTTCCTCGTGCTTGTCTTTGCACCCACACGACAGCTTTAGGGTGACCGCCCATGGAGCCTCTAACCCCTTCGCTTTCTACACTCTTAGTTCTGAGATCGCTCTTGGTATCCGCACGTCATTCGGATGACATGGCCGCGGAGCGTTCCTTATTGTGAAAAGAGAAATAGTACCTGCGGCTGTAAGGCACTGACTCGTAGATGGACCCGCAACTATAGCCTAACACTCTGCAGCCACTGCCAAATGCGTGCCTTCGGGAAAGGTCATACGTGGGGGGATGCATGTGGAGATATGGGAACGGTAGAGCGCGAACTCACTAATCCAATAACCATCAATGCTGCGTTGTTACTTCCGAGGATGCCATGGCTTAGTGAAGGCTGATCGATGGCCGAATATCCGCGCCCATCTTCAGGAAGGAGATAAATATGTGGAAGGGGTCCGCTCTTCCGAACAGCACGCTCGCATCTTAGCACCACAACCCATTGACTCCTTCCTCTTTCCCAAGTGCCCCAGTCTCAACAAGACCTCAACATGAAGTACTTCACGCTATCAATGATGACTGCCTTAGCGGCGGCTTCGCCCATTTCCTCGGCAGCTCAATTCTCAGAGAACGAGATACAGGCGCGTCAGTTCGGTTTCGGCACAACAACTCGGAATGAACTCGAGGATGGCCGAGCTGGGGCTTGTCCAGAGGCAATCTTCATTTTTGCCAGGGCTTCCACTGAGAGTGGCAACATGGTATGTCAGATACCGCATGCCACTGAGGGCGCGTAACACTAACACTTTGACAGGGTGCTTCTACAGGCCCTGCAGTAGCCAGTGCTCTTGAGCGCAACTATGGTGCCAGCAATGTGTGGGTCCAAGGTGTTGGCGGTCCATACTCGGCTGATTTAGGCTCGAACGCACTGCCCGGCGGCACTTCCCAGGCTGCGATTAATGAAGCTGTGGGCCTGTTTGAACAAGCGAATCAGAAATGTCCTGACACTCCCATCGTTGCTGGCGGCTACAGGTACGTGCTTGTTCATTACGCCTTCCCAACTTAAGGACATGTCTAACACCTCAACAGTCAGGGTACCGCCGTGATCGCAGGTGCCATTCCCAAGCTCTCTACTACCATTCGCGATCAGGTCAAGGGTATCGTGCTCTTCGGCTACACGCGAAATCTCCAGAACCGTGGTGGCATCTCTGACTACCCTAGCGAAGACCTGGAGGTATACTGTGCTACCGGTGATCTTGTATGCGTCGGTACGCTTACTATCACTGCCGCTCACTTCTCTTACTCGGATGAGGCCGCTGGACCTGCCCCAAGGTTCTTGATCGGCAAGATTGATGCGAACTGAGACAATCGTGAGGCGAAACTAGAGGCGTTGAGTGGGCGCGTTCCTATTGATCTTTAACGAAGTTTTCGGTTAATAGTTGATATATGAAGCATTTCATGATATTTTCAAGTTTTGTTACGCATCCGCGAGACGAGACCCTAGATAGGTGCAAATGGTAAGCTGAGCGAAGGAGGAAGCGGCAATTGCGGAGCGGAAGATCGCCAAGAATGAGGCCCACCTAATGTTACGATACTGGCTCGTGATTGGTAATTGTACCTAAGGCTTATCGATAATGATGCTCGCACTCGCCCTGAACCTCCAGCATCAGGACACTACCCCAACGACATACCTTTCGGTCACGAGAATATTTATGTCGCTGTTGCGTTAAGATAATTGTGATTAGCGACAAGATGAAGCAACACTTTCCAGGCTCTAGCAGCTACAGTACAGTAGCGAGCCACTGCCGATTGAAGACTGCTATTACCGCAAACCTTGGAAGCATTCGCACGGCCACACACTACAGTCAGAGCCGAGAACCCTCAATGAATAGTGGATCTGTGTTTCGATGCTGCTGGTGTTTCTTTCGAGGGGTATTTGAGTAATCGAAGCGAAGACGTTGCTGCGATGACGATGACCTGGGAAAAGATGGTATTTGCCGAAGACTATCCTTTACTGCAACTGTAAGATTACACCGCCTGGTCGTTTGACAGAAGTCGACATTCACTCGATGTCTCACATTTTCAGGCTGCCTAGGTACCCACTGCCACTAGTGTCGGACCTTAACTTCCACCACGTTACTAAATCCTGGCCTTGAATCCCTTCTGCTGGCCCAATCTTTTACCATTGCAGTCTTTCGCATTCAGCGGTCGTCAGATCCTCGATTCTTCCTTCTATTGTATGAACTCCGATTTACATAAAACGACCTCCATCCACGTAGTTCAATTCGTTGTTGCAAAAACGCGAGATCACGAACGCTCTCAGCCATGCTTCTCCTCGGGCTACCCTCTGAAATGCTCAACAGTATCTTGGAACATTATTCTGAAGCTGCTCTTCTAGATGAAGTTTTTCGTACGCGTCTCGTCTGCAGTAAGTCTCCAAAGTGCCAGTATCGTCTATCACAACTAATGATACTAGGGTCTTTTGCCGCGGTCTTGAACCACCAGTTGCTCGCCAAGACTCCAATCAAGAAGTATCTAGCTTTTATGGAATTGGCCGGCTTGCAGCTTCATCAAGCGAAGTCTCCGTTTCAGTTCGTGGTCGATCATGCAGAGACCTACCTATTCAACCGCATTCGGAGTCAAGATGGCTACTTGGACATTTTCCCAGCATTCATCAACAAGCTCGTTGATGTTCTTATGCGCTTCAATCTACCTGACGACAACGTCATTGAGCTTCGGGAACAGTACATCTTGGATCTCGTCCGAGCCGTCGTAGCCACTACCCCGCGTGACCGACTCAGACAAGGTCTTGCCATTTGGCTCAAGAAAGATCTAGTAGCGGCTTATCCCCGGATTGTCGACCCAGAAGTTCCCCTTTCGGACGCTCTAGCTGGGGCAGCAGCAGTCGGCAACTTCAAAGCCGTCGCACACTTCTTGAACCACACCACGGACTTCCTCGAACAGCACTTCGGCTATCACGTTGATCATCTCCCTAGCGTACTTGAAGCCGCAGCTAGCACAGGCAAGAGTGTAATGATTGAGTATCTGCTTGCCAAAGTGAAGATGGGTTTGGAGACGGACAACAAAAGCTGCAAGCATTACGCCCCTGTCCACGATTACTCCAATACCACAACCGAGTGTAAGTGTGAAGACAAATTCTATGTCATCATAGAAGCCATCAAGGCAGCCATGAGGCGGTGTCACCTGCGAGCAGCAAACAAGTTGATCGAATTCTTACGAACACGCTTCGTTCGTCTCGCGCAACGAGATCGACCTGATTTCCTCCGCCTTGCTATAGAGAGCCAAAACTTGAACTGCATCAAGCACTTTCTCAAGGAAGACCAGCGCCCGAAGCACATGCTCAAGATGGACCCGGAAGTTCTCGCCGCATATCACGAGATTCTCCGCGATGGCGATATCGAAATCATACGCTTTCTCCTGGAACAGGGTATCGTGAGTGTCGCAGAAGCTCTTATGGGCACCGATGTCTGGCTGCCTCGATTTGATCCTCTAGACATTGCAATCCAACGCAATCATCAAGAAGTGGTAAAGATCTTGCTCAAGTTCGGAGCTATTCCTGACGTATACCATGTACTCCAAGTACTCAATACTGGTATAACGTCCTTTCCGCACGCTTCCATGTTCCCGCTTCTGCATTCTCTTATTGACAATCATCATCTCTCCACAAGCCAACTTCAGGGGGGTGCCAGCGATACTAAGCCTTTGTGGATGCAAGAACTGAATATAAGCCGTTCGGGTTTTAAAGAGCAAGATCCCGGCTGTCTCGAGCTATTGCATGGTCGTTGGCGTTGGGTGGACTGTGACCACAAGACGGAGTGGATCGACGCTTCTATGATGGTTAAGTGCGATCATATTGCGCAACGACTATTTGTACCTGGACGGGTGTCTCATATCGACGCATACAAGTCTATCGTACTCGTTACTCGGGAGATTGTTCGGTCTCGACAATACAAAGGGGGTATTGGACTACCGCCGCTGCCCTCGTTGCTGGCTGCTCTGGGGAAGATAGCTACTGATCAGATTGCTCTGGGGGACAGCAACATCGAATGGAGAAAGGAGGCGTGGGAGGCTCTACGGTGGTTCGATGGATTATCGCTGTTAGCTTGCAGACCTGCGGTGGGTTACTCGACGTTGACATTGAGCAAGGTTCAAGAACTACAGAGGCAGCAAACGATGCAGTACATGTTGATGGCTGCTCGAAGCCAGGGAAGGTGGTAGCATGCGTCCGTGTTACTTGGACGGACAACTATATGTATATATATACGTGTGTTCACCTTGCATTGGTCTAAACCGCTACCCAAACTTCGGCTTTGCTGAGCTCCAACATGACCCAACACTCGTTGATCACCCTTTACCACCTCGTCTGTCTGCTGTGACGATTTGTACGTAAATACTGGATCAGATGGCATAATTTCACCATGGACGCAGATTTGTACTTGTCATTTAAATCTTCACACTTGCATACGTATGCACTTCGATGCCGCTCGTACGCCAATTTCTGTTTCCTGCGATAATATCACATGTGCATCGTAGATGCCCTGGGGTATACCAATCCCCACGAGGTTAAGTAGGCTTCCCTTCACATGCGAATTTGGTAGTGCTGTACCTATTTTAATGTGGGGTCTGAATAGATCTTACATGCAGCGCCAACTGTCCAGTAGACCCTATTCCTTCTGTTTTGCCACTTGGAAGCCTGGTACGAGGTGTGGCACTCTTGATGTGTTGTCCGCTGGGTCATGCAGGTGGTGGCTGAGCCGATCGCGATTTGACGGCCGAACATAAGCTTTGGGTTGGCCTTCATAAAACGATCTCAGGCTGTGTGGATACTATGACGACAGCTGACTGCAGACAGTCTCATATAGTTGTATCGTCCGACCAGGGTGACACGAACACGGCCGCCTACAACGAGTCCTTTGGAGCCTCCGGGCTGACGATGGCTCGCAAGGAAGCCTTTGGGTAATAGTGTGCAGCGAAGCCATCGGCGTACCGATTTTTTGCCTGCAGCATGATTATTGAACCTGAAATACACGCAAAGGAATAAGTTGTTGTTGCTGCAAGGTGCAGCCACGCAGCGTCAGGCTGAAAGCCACTACCACGCTAGATCTCACGCTAGGCAAATCCGGCCGCGATGGTCACTAGCGGTAATGGCCCAGTGACCCGGTTGATGGTGTACCACCTCAATGTCTTATCGATCTGCATTTTAACAAATCCTTCAACGATAACCGTAGAAGTCCCGGACGCCCAGGTGTGTGCGAATCTGACGACTAGCTGAACACTGGAAGCCGCGCTGAGTTGATGATCGACACGAAAGTATGACAAAGAAAACGTTTTCTTCAATGGCAGTCCGCCATATGCGGTGTTTAGTGTGGCTTTAAAAGGGATAGCAGAAGTAGTACCATAACGCATGAGAGGCGGTTCATTGCGACGAGCTCGTTTTAAAAGACAAAGAAATTAGATTTGTGGAATAGGATCGGAACCAGGTAGGAGCGATCAGCGAATTAATTCCCCATTCACCACAATACAGCTCAACAGGAAAGGCGTTGGAAACCGTCGTTGCTCCACCTCTGTTTAGAAAAGTCCGGAAATTTCGGCAGATCTAGCACCAGAAATTCTGCTTCGGAGAAGTTGGCATACACGTTTTCCTTCTCCATGATTTGTGCGTCTTGCCATGTCGCGAAAACAGCATCCCAGTACCGTCTCGGCTCTTCTTTCGCATGTCCGACATGCCCACTTTTCTCGAACAGCACTTCAGTGACAGGCATACCAGCGCATGCTGACTCTTCCAGATGCTCGTAGACATCTTGCCAAGCGATAAGCGTATCGCTTTTTGAGTAAAGATAGCAACGTGGTGCTGTGGGGTCGAAATAGATAGGATCATTGATACGCTTTCGAGTTCGACTGATGACGTTGTTCTCGTATCCTTTGATACCGGTGTACAAAATCCATATGCAGCCCAGCACTACACTGACGAATAGTATAGCAATGTGACGCACAACCGGTATCTGAGGTAGCGATTTGTTGAGGGCCTCGCATAAGCGTAGATAGCGTGGGTGGCCTGGTGTGCTGTCTAAACACAAGGCTGAGACCGGAAGCCGTGTCTCGGTGAACCTGTAGTGAGCCTCTGCTAACTCGCAGGCTTTGTTGCTTCCTCCTTCAGAGAAAACGTGGAGCAGTATTCCACTATTGAACTTTTGGGCAGCCAGGTACCGGTAGCTGGAGATGTGTTCGATGGCGGGTCTCATGCGCCACTGTTTGCGTGAGGAGTTTCTGAAGCAGAGATCTTTCGCGGAGGTTGTGATAACCATGATACGCGATGAAGGGAAAAGAGTTCTGTATTCTGCTGTGTACTTGGCGATGTAACGGTTCTGGGCTCCTGTCCATGTGCATAGCAGAATAAGTGACGGTGCCACACCATTTTGCGATGAGAAAGGTGTAGCACGAAATGATAGTTGCGGATCATAAACCCATATGGAGGGAGCGATGAGCTCAAAGTCAGGGATCGTATCGTTGGTAGTCTTGTGGTTTGGCATGATAGTCATCGAAGAGGTGGTTCCCGATGCGGAGATAAAGAAGTCCAAAGAGGCTGGTGACGATAGTGAGGCGGTTCTGGATACAACGCCACCTTCTTTGGTTGTTGATATGTCCAATGTAAAGAGATTGAAAGACTCTGTGTATTGTCACTGTGGCAAGAATTCTGAACAAAGCAAGGAGATGAGAACTTGCGGGATCCAGCATAAACACATCGGGATGCCGGAAGCCAACCGATACGCAATCAGAGACTTGTTGATGTCAATTGCGTATGCGTAGGGCGCTGGAGGTCGGGCGGAAATTTCCATAGGATTGATCGACCTTGCAGTGGACTTTCTTTAGCTCGCTTCATGTTTCCTATTCGGTTACTAGTCAGCGAGAGGGTACGGCGGCCGACCATGGTCTGAAAGGAGAAAGGCTGTGCACGTTCTGTTCTGCAAAACATACTGAAGCGCACACGGGTCTTGTCCCGGTGCCGTTATTCAGTTGGGACGGTTCTCAATAGCAAAAAGCCCCTAGGCGAGGATCTCGGAAACGCTTGGTGTCCGTGAGGCTTATGCGCCCCTTCGAGTACGGCCCCCCCACATTCTTTTGGCAGACCAGCCACATTTTGGACTGTGCAACACCGCGGGAGTGCAGTGGTAGATGCGCTTCCCCGCTGCGCGAAGTCAAGGCCAACACTAGTTGCCGTGCTGACAATGAGCGACATGATTCGTCGACCTGGTACAAGGCTTGGCTGAGGCTACTATCTGACAGCATAGAAGTGGGTGCCAGATAGCCCCAGACACATTTGCTGCGCCTTGGGTCCTTCAAGTTGCCTTAGTGTGCGATTCTACGAAGTCGGGCCTCGACTGGCTAAGAGCACGTGTCAACGTAGAAGCCGGATCGCGCTGGCCGTTTGCAGCGATCATCAAAACAACCACCCGTGTCAAGATATGCCACGACTGCTACCCTAAGGGGACCAAGTTCTTTTTTTCTCGTAGGTTTGGGAGAGCTCGTTCAGACATGCGGTCGGCCTGGGCGCGAAGGCAAAACAACGACATCGTGAATTAGTGCCACAATGTTCAATGCCTACGACGCAATCACAATCCGGGAGCTGCATATGTGTTTAGGTGAGCCTCGACCATAGAAGCGGGCGCTCGCTGTAAACCAATCTCTCAACTAGAGTTCGACCTCTGAAGCTAGATCGACACCGGTCTTTACTGCCCAATCGACTCCGAGGCCACCATATCACTCACTCTGTCTCCAAGAGAAGTGATCTTTTGCCCAATCCTCGTTCCTCCTATTTCGCCCCCAATGGCGGCCGGTAGTCATCCGAACGAGACGACCTTTGACAAGTGGGACTCTTCCTGCAGTACGCCCACCGATGAATACAGTGAGCCTGGTGGTGCGTGGAAACACGACCACATCAGGCTTAACACAGGTAAGCATATCGCAGAGCAGGGCTGTACATCCGAACTCTTATATCACCGTACAGTAGTGTGCATGGCGCTTCGTAGTGCTATGGTGTCGATGGCTGAGTCCACAGCCCATAAAGTTCGCTTGTGTCCAATGCTGGGGGACTCGGGCACACCTCAGCGAGAGTTCAGGCTTCTGAAGATTTTCCACTGACTGTTTTAGAACCAAATGATTGGCCAGAATTTTCGAAAGACATTACAGCCTCGTCTGCCAAAGATCCAGTATCTGCCCACTCGCTGTGGATGACCGACAATATGTCCTTGGAGAACTTTGGAAGGAGAGGCGAGACTCAGATGCCCGATGTATGGAAGCCACAAAAGAAGGAGCTGGTAATCATGATCAGTCTAAGCTTCATATCATTGATGGTGGCGCTGGATGCCACAATCCTAGTCACGGTACTACCGGTCAGTCATCCTCTTGCTCAGTGCCGCAAGGAATTTCTGATATACTCCACAGGTAATAGCACAAAAGCTTGATGGTACTTCGGCTGAAGCGTTCTGGACGGGAACATCGTACCTTCTCACCTCTGCCATCTTCCAGCCGGTCATCGCATCGATATCCGCTGTCTTCGGCCGGCAACAGCTCCTCATCACCTCGCTCCTCTTCTTCACAGTCGGTAAGTCTGAATGCCATTCTGTGTCGTGGATGGTCGCTAACCATGCCTCTACAATCCAGGTACGATACTATGCTCGGTCGCAGACAATTTCACTGAGCTGCTCGGAGGAAGATGCATCCAAGGAATTGGTGGTGGTGGGATTATAACGTTAACACAAGTCATCTTTTGCGACATCGTGCCGCTGAGACAACGCCCGAAATACTTCGCGATGGTTCTCGGATGCTGGAGCATAGGGTCCATCATCGGACCCGTAGTTGGTGGTAAGCTTGTGGAAAGCGCATCCTGGCGATGGGCATTCCACATCAACTATCCATTCTGCGCTATCGGCTTCGCTGTTGCGATCTTGTTCGTGCGCCTTGACGCGGTGGCGAAACTCACATTCCAGGAGAAGCTCAAGCGGGTGGATTGGCTGGGCGCAGTACTCTTCATTGGCAGCATGACGAGCTTGTTGATTGGAATCTCTTGGGGCGGCATCCAGCATCCCTGGGACTCAGTTGCGACTCTTGCACCTATCATCGCGGGGATGACAGGAATCGTTGCGTTCTTCCTGTGGCAATGGTACAGAAAAGAGCACACCCTATTGCCTTTGGCAGTGTTCGGAAGCTGGAGCGCAATCGCCGCTTTTTACAACGCGCTGATAAATGGCCTACTAGTAAGTTCCCATCCAGTCATCACCCAGATAAAAGCTCACATATCAAGCTCTTCACGACCTTGTACTATTGGCCATTCTACGATATGAGTGTTCGCGGGAGATATCCTACCCAGGCGGGTATTGACATGCTGCCGGTCGTCCTCCTCACGGTTCCCAGTTCAGTCATTGTCTCGATATTGACGACGCGTCTTGGACGCTTCCGATGGGCAATTTGGGGTGGCTGGATGGTTACGACACTTGCGTGCGGATTGCAGGTTATGCTCGACGTAGATTCAACAACTGTTGTCACGTCAGCGCTTCTTGCCGTGTTAGGAATTGGCATGGGCATGGTACTGACAAGTCTCAATGTCGGCATTCAGGCTATTTCCAAGCCAGAAGACGCGGCAATGGCCGCGAGCATGTATGGCTTTCTCCGAAGCCTGGGTATGCCCATCGGTGTTGCCGTAAGTTGAGCCTTCATCCGATCTCCTTTCCTAGTGCTGACTCCTTCAAGCTCGCAGGGTCGGTCTTCTCCAACTCCATGTCCGACAAGCTTTCAGAGCTAGGCCTGCCCACGTCGATCGCTCATGACTCCGAGCAATACATCTTCGTCTTGCGCAAAATGGCGGACTCCCCGCAGAAAAGTGCCATTCTTTCTTCGTACATGAGAGGGTTCGATTCGGTCTTCGTCATGGTCACAGGTCTCTCAGCTACTGCGCTCATCGTCAGCTTTATGATCAGAAAGTTCAGCATGGACAAAATACTGGTTGCGCAATTCTCCGCGAAGTGAGTCGCGTTTGCCTAGGCGGACACGCGATTCTCCCGGGATTGGACGAGCTTCGTCTTTTCATGTACATACACAGTGGGGTATTCAGACGAAACCATCAGAAGACTGGTTGACAAAGGTTGACGCGTACGCTCCCAGAATGGAGCTCGTGTGTTGTGGTTGGGTCGACGATGCAGCGCGGTGTCCAGCGCGTCATCTGAGGGGCTAGGCCCACGTAATCGCGCTGCCTCAGGAACGCGCCATTGCGGCGTAACAGTTCCTCGGCATGCATCACTACCACTACAACCAACACCACTGTTTTAAACACGTCTGCGAAATACATGTGCAAAAGAAAAGGGCACCCTCTATCAGGATAATGCTAATCAGACGCGTGTTGCGACATGCACTGTCCCTTTCTTTACCCTGCCAACAGATTTGACACTTGTGAAGCCGACGAGCTTCGCAAGCGAGAGAAAATGCAGCATGGTACGTCCATAGGGTCAAACACGAAGATGACATGCCAATGTGCTAAGCTTTGCAGCCAAGAGATCCGGATCAGCACTTCAGAAAGCTCATCGACATTCTTTTATTCACTATGATACGGAAACGACTGTAAAGTTACCGAGTCCATCGAACGAATCGCACTGAGACTCTTGGACCCTGGAAAATACTCTATGGGGTCTAGCAATAGTCTCCAATGTTGTAACTGGGGAAGACGTGACTGGTTCGGCAGGCCGGGCTGGCACCTTTGACGTACAGTTTGGTCGCTGATATCTCATGTCAGCCTCTTCCCAGAGCCTCGTTATGGCTCGCGACTTACTGTCCACTGGGAGATTCTGGCTCGGCTGTCTCACGATAGTCTGGCTCCTCTCTGCTGGCGTAAGATCGTTCTCACACTGGATTTGTTCCTGGCCACCATTCACAGTAGTACTGCCAGTCCAGAGATCGATGTGGTTGATGCGCGGGCTAGCTTTCCAGTCCGTGTCGCACTGAGCGCAGAAGTCCTCGAAGCGCAAGTACTTTTTCGTGTACGGATCGTATATGATCTCACACTGGTTGAACTCGCCAGGGGCAGAGGCAAAGGTCAGGGGGTCGGCATAGGTGCCCG
>Ga0265780_10005751_pt1 | contig 15596 bp, 15 predicted proteins | sample P1T30metagenome_FD_192432 | JGI IMG/M metagenome (GOLD analysis project Ga0265780, IMG submission 192432) | Plant litter microbial communities from East Loma Ridge, Irvine, California - P1 T30 | ecosystem: Environmental > Terrestrial > Plant litter > Unclassified | place: USA: California... | reverse complement strand
CACACGCTGCATGGCGTCTCTCAAGATCGTTTCGTGGAATATCAATTCGGTGCGTTTCCGCATCGAGATCGTCGAGCGTTTCCTGCGCGAGGCCGACCCCGATATCCTGTGCCTGCAGGAAACCAAGGTGATCGATCGCGACTTCCCGCTCGCCGCGTTTCGCGCGCTCGGCTACAAATATATCGTGCTCCACGGCCAGCGTATGCACCACGGTGTCGCGATCCTCTCGCGCGTACCGCTGGCGGAGGACGACCGCTTCGACTGGCAGGCGAACCTCGAGGCGCGGCACGTCGGCGTCCGGCTCGAGAACGGCATGCGGATCGAGAATGTCTATGTCCCCGCAGGCGGCGACGTCCCCGATCGCGAAGTGAACCCCAAGTTCCGGCAGAAGCTCGATTTTCTCGAACGAATGATCGACTGGTCGGCGGGGCTCGACGGCCCCACGCTGCTCGTCGGCGATCTCAACATCGCGCCGCTGCCCTCTGATGTGTGGGGGCACAAGCAGTTGCTCGGCGTCGTCAGCCACACCCCGATCGAAGTCGACACGCTCGACCGGTTGAAGGCCTCCAATAGCTGGGTCGATCTCGGGCGGCATTTCCACCCTGCCCCGGCGCGGTTGCACACCTGGTGGAGCTATCGCTCGGCCGACTGGACGGTCAACGATCGCGGGCGGCGGCTCGACCATATGTGGGCGACCGCGGATGTTGCGGCGAAGGCGGTGCGGCACCATGTCTATGAGGAATGCCGCAGCTGGCTCAAACCCTCCGACCATGTGCCCATCATGACCGAATTCACTCTGTGACCACGACCGCGGGGGACGCACACAAGACCGCGCTGGCGATCGACGCGCTGCGGCGTGGCTGGCCGATCGCGATCGCGGGTGCGGACGGCACGCTCGCGCTGCTGCCGATCGAGACCGCGGACCCGCTGCGGCTCGCAGCGTTCGATCCCGCCGGCGTGGCGCCAGTCCTGCTCTCCGCCGGACGTGCGGCGACGCTAAAGCTCGCCAACCAGCGCGAGGCCGCCGAACCCGATGCCCCGGTGCTGATCGAGCGCGCGCCATGGATCGATTTCGCGACCGCGACCGCATTGTCCGACCCACAATTCGATCTCGATACGCCGTTCAAGGGCCCGTTCCGCGCAATGCCGGTCGCGGCGCTCGAAGCCGCCAGCGCCGCGCTGACGCTCGCGCGGATCGGCAGGGTGCTCCCGGCTTATTTCGCGATATCCGGCGAGCAGGCGGCGCTGGTGCTGACCCCCGCCGATATCGTCGCGCATGAAGACGCCGCCCGGCTCGCGATCGCGACGCGCGCGCATTTGCCGGTCGCGGATGCCGAGGACGCAGAGATCGTCGCGTTCCGTACCCCGGAAATGCCCGGCGAACATATCGCGCTGCTGATCGGCCAGCCCGATGATCGCGCGCCGCTGGTCCGGCTCCACAGCGAGTGCCTGACCGGCGACGTGCTCGGCAGCCTCAAGTGCGATTGCGGCCCGCAGCTCGACGGCGCGATCCGCGCGATCCGCGACAGCGGCTGGGGAATCCTTTTGTATCTCCGGCAGGAAGGCCGCGGGATCGGGCTGATCAACAAGCTGCGGGCCTATGCGCTGCAGGACCAGGGGTTCGACACGGTGGATGCGAATACCCGGCTCGGCTTTGCGGTCGATTCGCGAAATTTCGCGGTGGCGGCGCGGATGCTGGAGTTGCTCGGGCAGACGCGGGTGCGGTTGCTGACCAACAACCCGCAGAAGGTCGCGCAACTCGAGGCGGCGGGGATCGCAGTGTCGGAGCGCGTGCCGCACATCCTGCCGGCGAACCCGCATAATGAACGCTATCTCGCGACCAAGCGGGACCGGACCGGGCACCAGTTCTAGAATTTGGGGCGGCTCGGATCACCGCCCTACCCCAGCAACCGCCGTACCGCGTCGAAGTCCTCCGCGATGTCGTGCACCCCGATCCCTCGCAGCCGATCCGCATGGTCCGGGCCGCAATGCGACCCCCCGACGAACCCGATGACATGCGCGCCCGATGCTACCGCCCCCGTCGCACCAACAGGCGAATCCTCGAGGATCGCGCAACGCGCGATATCGACACCGATCGCACGAGCCGCGTGGAGATACAGATCAGGCGCGGGCTTGCCGTGCGTCACATGCTCCTTGCCCGAGAAGATCAGGTCGCCGAACGCGCCCTCCAGCCCGATATGCGCGAGATGCCGCTTGATCCATGCGGTCGAACTCGACGAGGCGATCGCCTTGGGCAAGTCCGCGGGGAGACCCTCAATGAAGCGCACAGCGCCCTCGACCGGGCCGACGCCCTCGCGCATCGCGCGCTCGTCCTCAATCGCGCGGTGCGCGTAGAACTCTTCGGGCAACGGCCGTTCGATCCATTGCTCGAGCGCGCCGATGAACTGCTTCCCCGACAGCCCCATGAAATTGGCATAGCTGTCCTCGGGCGTCGTCGGATGCCCGATCCCGGTCAGATAGTCCGCGATGTGGCGGTTCCCCACCGCCTCGCTTTCGATCAGCACCCCGTCGAAATCGAAGATCAAGCCATCGAACTTCATGCACGCTCTCCGAACAGCGCGGTGCCGACGCGGACATGCGTCGCCCCCAGCATCACCGCGGTCTCATAATCGCCCGACATGCCCATCGAGAGGCCGTCGAGCCCGTGATCGCGCGCGAGCTTCGCCAGCAACGCGAAATAGGGGGCCGCTTCCGTATCGGCCGGCGGAACCGCCATTACGCCGGCAAGCGGCAGATCGGCCGCGCGCGCCGCGGCGATCAGATCGGGCAGCGCGCCGATCGCACAGCCGCCCTTTTGCTCCTCGTCCCCGATATTGACCTGGAGAAAGCACGCCGGGCGCCGCCCGAGCTTGTCGATCGCCTTGCCCAGCGCGCTCACCAGCGACACGCGATCGACCGAATGGATCGCATCGAACAGCGCCACCGCGTCCTCGGCCTTGTTCGACTGCAGCTGCCCGACAAGATGAAGCGCAACACTCGGATAGGCCTCGCGCAAAGCGGGCCACTTCCCCTGCGCTTCCTGCACGCGATTTTCCCCGAACGCGCGCTGTCCGGCGTCGAGCAGCGGCGTGATCTCCTCCGCGCTCTTCGTTTTGGAAACAGCGATCAGCGTCACGGATTCGGGCTTGCGGCCCGCCAGTTCGGCAGAATGCGCGATGCTCGCGGTGATCGCGGCAAGACGGGTGGCGGGGGTGGCGGGGGGGGTGGCGGGATGGGCGGTCGACATGGGGCGCGCTATAGGCGGTGTGATGGCCCTTCGTCACCCCGTCCGATCCCGCGATCGCAAGCTTCCCGCACTTTGGCTGATGACCGATGAGCGGATTGGGGAACGGCTGTGGGATGCCATCGCCCGCCTGCCACGCGGGAGCGGGATCGTGTTGCGGCATCATGCCACCCCTGCCGTGGAACGCGCCGGATTGAAACGACAGATCGCACGGCTCGCGCTACGGCATGGGCTGCTATTGGTCGACGAAGCCTCCCCCGAGACCGCACCGATCCGGATCGGTCGCGCGCATTCGGTTCGCGAAGGCCTCGCGGCGCGGCGAGCGGGTGCGGAGATTGTGTTCGTCTCGCCGGTATATCCCACGCGGACGCATCCTGGGGCGCCCTGCCTGGGGCCGTTGCGCGCGGCAACGATCGCACGCGCCGCGGGTCTGCCTGCAATCGCATTGGGCGGGATGACTGCCCGACGCTATGGGCGGCTGGCGGCGCTTGGGTTTATAGGTTGGGCAGCGATCGACGCGCTGACTCCGGAATAAGCGTGTCTGCCACGCTTGATTGCTCAAAGAGCACACGATCCTACCGGTCACCCTGAGCGAAGTCGAAGGGCTTGCGCTGCACTTGGGGCTTCGACTTCGCTCAGCCCGAACGGAGCGGGTTATGCGTTGCCACGGTCGACCACGAGAGCGTACCGTTTAGCACACCTCAAACACGCGTCAGAAGCGGAAGGCAGTCCCGATATACACCGCACGGCTGTCGCGGCGGTCGTCGGTCGGCTGCTGCATCAGGCGGTCACGCTCGCTCTTGTAGCGTACGCCCGCGGTCACATCGAGGCGACGCGTCAGCGAATAGGACCCCGCCACGTCGAGCGAATAGGCCGCAGGATCCTCGACCAGCTTCGGACCGTTCGCGAGCGGGCGATCCGCCATCGCGTTGACGCGACCCGAGAACCGCTTGCCGGTATAGCTCACGCCGATATCGGCGGCTTCACGGCTGCCCGGAATACCGGCGAGATCGACCTTGGCGACATCACCCGAAACCGCGAGCCGCTTCCAGCCGACCGCGACGCCCAGATTATACGCGATCGGCGTCAACGCGACCGTCGATGCCGGGATTGGCGACGCACGATCCGCGCGTGCGATCAGACCGCGTGCCGAGCGCGCCTGGACCGCGACCGTCACGGCGCGGCTGCCCTCACGGCGCGTGTCGGACGGGGTGAAGCGGAAACCACTGGTATCGAGTCCACCGCGCGCGAACATCGCCGCAAGGCGCGGATCGGCGGATGCTGGCGTGAACGATCCGAGGCCACGCACCAATTGCGCACTGTGTCGCGCAACGATTCGTGGAGCAGGCGCTTCGCTGGCGCCGACTGCCGGAGCCACGGCAATGCCGAGCGCGATAAGCGCTCCTGCGGCAATCCCTGACATCCAACGACCAAGCGACACTTCAGACCCCTTCACGTGTACCTGTACGGCACTATCATGTTGCGAAGCGGCTACCATGATTCAATCCGGTAGCGCCACCATTCAGACTCATTTTCCCCCGACAGTGTCGTCAGGGACACACTATGGAACATCCCTGCATACCGCCGAGCGACAGCCCCGCGCCCCTTATAGAGCAACCGAGGTCCTGCTTGCGGCAAGCGCCGGACATTCTATAGATATCGCCCGAACCCCCGACACTCCGATTAGTTCAGGAACAGCCGATGATCCGCCGCCCACGCACCGCGATTCTGCTTTCGCTCGCGCTCATCGCTCCGCTCGCACTCGGCGCATGCGGTCACAAGGGCGGTCGCCCGCAAAACGCGGACCTCGCGGCATCCAAGGTCACGACGATCGGCGTCAACGCCTATCTGTGGCGCGCCAGCCTCGACACGCTGAGCTTCATGCCGTTGCTGCAGACCGATTCCAACGGCGGCGTGATCGTCACCGACTGGTACATCAACCCCGCCGCGCCGACCGAGCGCGTCAAGGTGACGGTGACGATCCTCGACCAGGATCTGCGTGCCGATGCCTTGCGCGTTGCGTCGCTGCGGCAGGTCAACCAGGGCGGCCAGTGGGTCGCGGCACCGGTCCAGGCATCGACCGTCCAGAAGCTCGAAGACATCATCCTCACGCGCGCCCGCGATTTGCGCCGCGCTGCCGTAACCCAGTAGGAATACCCAACTCATGGCGTCACGCTTCAATGCGCTGAAGGCGGACGCGGCTTGGCAGAAGGTGTGGGACGACCGCCGCACCTTCGCCGCGCGTGACGACAGTCCCAAGCCGCGTTCCTATGTTCTTGAAATGTTCCCCTATCCGTCGGGGAAGATCCACATGGGGCACGTCCGCAACTATACGATGGGCGACGTGCTCGCGCGGTTCCGCCGGATGCAGGGGATGGAAGTCCTCCATCCGATGGGCTGGGACGCGTTCGGCATGCCCGCCGAGAATGCGGCCATGGAGAAGGGCATCCACCCGGGCGGCTGGACCCGCGACAATATCGCGACGATGAAGGCGCAGCTGAAGCGGCTGGGCTTTGCGCTCGACTGGACGCGTGAGCTGGCGACGTGCGAGCCCGACTATTACGGGCACGAGCAGGCGCTGTTCCTCGAGCTGTTCCGCCATGGCCTCGTCTATCGCAAGGAATCCTCGGTCAATTGGGATCCGGTCGACATGACCGTGCTCGCCAACGAACAGGTGATCGACGGGCGCGGCTGGCGTTCGGGCGCTTTGGTCGAGCGGCGCAAGCTGTCGCAGTGGTTCTTGAAGATCACCGATTTCGCGGACGAGCTGCTCGAAGGTTTGGGCGCGCTTGAGCATTGGCCTGACAAGGTCAAGCTGATGCAGGAGAATTGGATCGGGCGCAGCCGCGGCTTGCAGTTCCGCTTCAGCCTGTCCGACGGCGGGTCGGTCGAGGTCTTCACTACCCGCCCCGACACGATGTTCGGGTCGAGCTTCGTCGCAGTCGCGGCGGATCACCCGATCGCGCAGGCGCTCGCCGAGCGTAGCCCCGAAGCGGCCGAGTTCATCGCTTTGTGCAAGCGCGGCGGCACCACTGCAGCCGAGATGGACACGCAGGAAAAGCTCGGCTTCGACACCGGGCTGACCGCGCAGCATCCGTTCGATGCCGACCTTCAGCTCCCCGTCTACATCGCCAACTTCGTGCTGATGGAATATGGCACCGGCGCGGTGTTCGGCGTTCCAGCGCATGACCAGCGCGACCTTGATTTCGCGCGCAAATACAATCTGCCGGTCCGCCGCGTCGTATCCGATGGCGACGTCACCGATCCGCTGTTCACCGGGAATACCGCTTATACCGGCCCCGGCACGCTGGTGAATTCGCACTTCCTCGACGGCATGGACATCGAGGACGCCAAGCGCGCGGTCATCACGCGCGCCGAGGATGGCGGCTGGGGCACCGGATCGACCGTGTTCCGCCTGCGCGACTGGGGCGTCAGCCGCCAGCGCTATTGGGGCACGCCGATCCCGATCATCCATTGCGACGCGTGCGGCGCAGTGCCCGTGCCCGCGGACCAGCTCCCCGTCGTGCTGCCCGAGGACGTCAGCTTCGACATCCCCGGCAACCCGCTCGACCGGCATCCGACGTGGAAGAACGTCCCCTGCCCGTCGTGCGGCGGTGCCGCGCGGCGCGAGACCGACACGCTCGACACGTTCGTCGATTCCTCCTGGTATTTCATTCGCTTCGCCAGCCAGCCCAAGGACAAGCCGTTCGACCGCGCGGTCGCCGAGCAATGGCTGCCGGTCGCGCAATATATCGGCGGGGTGGAACATGCGATCCTCCACCTGCTCTACGCGCGCTTCTGGACGCGCGCGCTGCGGCATATCGGGATGCTCGACGTAGCGGAGCCGTTTGCCGGGCTGTTCACCCAAGGCATGGTCACGCACGAGACCTATAGTCGCCAGGTGACCGAGACCGGCACCGACGGCACCGACACGATCACCAAGCCCTTGTGGCTGTCGCTCGACGACATCGACAAACGCGGCGACGGCTATGTCGAACGCGCGACCGGCGAGGCAGTCACCGTCGGCCGCATCGAGAAGATGTCGAAGTCAAAGAAGAACACCGTCGACCCGACCGGTATCGTCGACCAATATGGCGCGGACGCGACACGCTGGTTCATGCTCTCGGACTCCCCGCCCGAGCGCGACTTGCCGTGGAGCGAAAGCGGGATCGAAGGCTCGTGGCGCTTCATCCAGCGCGTGTGGCGGCTGTTCGACGGCGACAAGAGCACGAATGGTGGCACCGATGCCCCGCTCGACCGCAAGCTTCACCAGACAATCGCGGGAATCGCGGTCGATATCGAAGCGCTTGCGTTCAACAAGGCGGTCGCCAAGCTGTTCGAGCTGGTCAACGCAATCGAACGCGCCGCCCCCTCAGCCTCGCGCGACACCGCGATCGCGACGCTGATGCGGCTCGTCGCCCCGATGGCGCCGCACATCGCGGAGGAAGCCTGGGCCGCCGCAGGAAACGAAGGCCTGATCGCCGATGCACCCTGGCCCGAGGTCGACCCCGCGCAGCTGGTCGAGGACGAAGTCACGATCGCGGTGCAGATCAACGGCAAGCTCCGCGACACGCTGGTCATGCCCAAAGGCACCCCGCGCGACGTGCTCGAAGCCGCCGCGCTCGCGTCGGACAAGATCGTCCGCGCGCTCGAAGGCAAGACCCCGCGAAAGGTCATCGTCGTGCCCGACCGTCTCGTGAACCTCGTCGCATGACGCGCGCGTTCCCCATCCTCCTGGCGGCCAGCGCGCTCGCCCTGAGCGGCTGTGGCCTGCGTCCGCTTTATTCGGGCGGCAGCACGGGTACGGTCGCGACGACGCTCGCACAGGTCGATGTCGCGCCGATCGAGGGCAAGGCGGGCTGGCTGATGGGCAACGCGCTCCGCGACCGCCTGCACACCGGACAGGGCGTGACGCCGCGCTACCGCCTCGAGATCAAGCTGGACGACAAGATCATCGGCCTCGGCATCCGGCGCGACGACAGTATCTCGCGCGAACGTCGGACGTTGCGCGCGCGCTATCAGCTGGTCGATCTCAGCAACGGTGCGGTGCTGCTCGACGCCGCGGCACGATCGGACGCGGGCATCGACTCGGTTCGCTCCGAATATGGCACGATCGCGGCGGAAAACACCGCGCTTGAACGCCTCTCGCAGATCGTCGCGGATCAGATCGTCACGCGCGTCGCCACCTATGTCAGCCGTTCGGGCGACCGTGCGGCGCGCTGACGCCACCCGGCTGCACCCCGCGTGAAAGCCAGCCTCAACCAACTGACCCGCGCGATCGATGCGGTCAGCCCGGACGTGCGGCTGTACGTCCTCTACGGCCCCGATGAAGCGGGCGCTCGCGACGTCGCGAACCGCTTGGCGCGCGCGCTCGGCCCCGAGGCGGAACGGGTCGATCTCGATCCGGGCCAGATCAAGGCCAACCCCGGCCTGCTCGCCGACGAAGCCGCGTCGCTCTCGCTGTTCGGGACCGCACGCCACATCCGCATCGCAGGCGCCGGCGAGGAAAGCGTTGCCGCCTGCACACTGCTGCTTGCGGCCGAACGCGGCGGCAACCCGGTGGTCGTCATCGCCCCCAGCGCCAAGGCGTCGTCAGGCCTCGTCAAGCTCGCGACCGCCGAACCGCGCGCGATGGTCTGCGCTTTCTATGTCCCCGATGCGGGCGAAGCCGACAAACTCGCCACCAGCATCGCGCGCGAACAGGGCCTGCGCACCACCGGATCGACCGCCGCGCGCATCGCAGTGGCAGCGGGCGGCGACCGCGCGGTGATGAGCCGCGAGCTCGAGAAGATCGCGCTGTTCCTGGATGCAGCACCCGAACGCCCGCGCGAACTCGACGATACGACCCTCGACGCAATCGGCGCAGACCTTGGCGATTCCGAAATCTCGCGCGCGATCGAGGCGGCGATCGATGGCGGGCCGGACCGTCTCGCGGACGAACTCGCACGCCTCGCAGTCGCGGGCAGTTCGCCGATCCCGCTACTTCGGCAACTGGTGCGCCGCCTGATGACGTTGGCCGAACTGCGCGCCGAGATCGATGGCGGCGCGAACGCCAACACGCTGATGGAACGCGTCTTCTTTCGCGAACGGGCGGCCACTACGCGCGCGTTGCGGATCTGGTCCGCGCCCGCGATCAGCGCCGCGATCGATCGCATCCGCCGCGCCGAACGCGCGACGATGGCACCGCACAATGCGGGCAGCGTGTTAGCCGATCATGCGATCGTCGCGGTCGCGCGCATTGCGGCGCGCCAGAACAGCTGACCCGGCGTCAGAGCCGCTCGCCGGTCAGCCGCTGGCATACCATGTCGAGCTGATCGAGCGTCGAATAGCTCAGCGTCAGCGTGCCCCCCTTGGGCCCGTAATTGACCCGGACACCGAGCCCGAGCAAATCGCCAAGCTGATGCTCCAGTGCCGCCAGGTCGGGATCGCGCCCTGCCCCGTCGCCGCGGCTCTCCGAGTCACGCTGTGCTGGCTTGGACGCCCGCACCAGCTTCTCCGTGTCGCGCACCGACAATCCGCGATCGACGACCTTGTCCGCGAGCGCCTCGACATCGGGAGCGCCGATCAGCGCGCGCGCATGACCCATGGTCAACTTGCCGTGCAGCACGCGTTCCTGCACCTGCCGTGGCAATTCGAGCAGCCGCAACAGATTGGCGATATGGCTGCGCGACTTGTGGACCAGCTTGCCGAGCGCATCCTGCGTATGCCCGAAATCAGCAATCAGCCGCTGATACGCTTCCGCTTCTTCGATCGCATTAAGGTCCTGCCGCTGGATATTCTCGACCAGCGCAACTTCCAGTGTCTGCGTATCGTCAAAATCACGGACGATCACCGGCACTTCATGCAGCCGTGCGCGCTGTGCAGCCCGCCAGCGGCGTTCGCCCGCGACGATCTGATAGCCCGTGCCATGCGGCCGAACGACGATCGGCTGGATCAGTCCGCGCTGCGCGATCGACTGCGCCAGTTCCTCCAGCGCGCTTTCCTCGAAGTGACGACGCGGCTGGCCCGGATGCGGGGTCAGCGACCCGACCGGCAGCGACCGGATCCCCGGAGACGTGCCCGTCTGCGCCCCGCCGACCGGCTCCTCGCGTGCGAGGTCGCCCATCAGGGCATTCAGGCCCCTGCCAAGCCCGGAACGGGGTTTCGGCCGGGACAATGGGGTGGGTGCGTCGGTCATGCGGCTCTGGCTGGCTGAGGGGCGATCTGGTTCGGCAGGCGGTCGATCATCTCACGGGCAAGCGCGATATACGCCTCCGATCCCAGGCACCGATGGTCGTAGATCAACGCGGGAAGACCGTGGCTCGGTGCTTCCGACAGGCGGACGTTGCGCGGGATCACGGTCTCGAACACGACCTTCCCCAGCACCGCGCGCACGTCGGTCGCGACCTGCTCGGTCAGCCGGTTGCGACGATCGTACATCGTCAGCGCCACCCCCATGATCGACAGGCCCGGATTGAACCGCTCGCGGATCCGCTCGACCGTGTTGAGCAACTGGCTGAGCCCTTCGAGCGCGAAGAACTCGCACTGAAGCGGTACCAGCAGCGAATTGCTCGCGACGAGCGCATTGAGCGTCAGCAAACCAAGCGACGGCGGGCAATCAATCAGCACCACGTCCCAACGATGGTCGGACCGTGCCAGCGCACGGGACAGGCGGTGGGTCCGCTCCTCATACTCCACGAGCTCGATTTCCGCCCCGGACAGGTCAACCGTCGCCGGCACGACATCAAGCAGCGGAACGACGGTTGATACCGCAGCGGCTTCGATCGTCACTTCGCCAAGCAGGATATCGTAGGTCGAATGCAGCCGATCCGCACGGCTGATGCCCAGACCGGTCGATGCATTCCCCTGCGGATCGAGGTCAAGCAACAGCACCCGCAACCCCGTCGCCGCAAGCGCGGTGCCGAGATTGATCGCTGTGGTGGTCTTCCCCACACCGCCTTTTTGGTTCGCGATCGCAATGACGTTCATCGACGTGTCACCCCTGATGCGAGTACGATCATCGACGTCGGGTCGGTGATGCTATGTTCCACGTGAAACATACCATGCCATGTCTTCTGCGCACTGGCCACCTCTTCCAGCGCAGACTTGCCCTTTGGAAGGATCCACCGAGTGTTTATCGTGGCGGATCGTGCGCACCAGTCGAACAGATTGTCGAGCGATGCGACCGCCCGGGCGGTGATCACATCTGCCGGAACTGCGACCGCCTCTACGCGGGCGCAATGGACCTGCACCCGCGCTGCATCCAAATCGAGTGCTCGGACCACATCGGACAGGAAGGTGGCCCGACGACGTCGCGGTTCGACCAAACTGATCTGATACGTCCCTAATATCGCAAGGACGATCCCCGGAAATCCGGCACCGCTACCGACGTCCAGCCAATGACCCGCATCGGGTGCATGGGTCAGTAGCTGGGCTGAATCGACGATGTGACGATCCCAGATATGGTCGACCGTCGATGGCGCGATCAGGTTTTGCAGGCGCGTTTCGGTGACGACATGGTCGACCAATACCCCCAGTCGATCGACCGCCGCGTCCCCATGCCGTTCGGCAATCCACGCTTTTGCTTCGTCCTCGGTCACGCTGCTCTCCTCCGGACATGAAGCAGGATCGCAGTCAGCGCGGCTGGCGTGATGCCGCGGATCCGCCCTGCCCCACCCAGCGTTGCCGGTCGAGCCGCCGTCAGTCGTTCGATCATTTCCGTCGATAACCCCGCAATCGCATCAAAGGCGAGATCCGTAGGAAGCAGGATCGTGTCGTTCGCGCGCAACGCGATCACCTCCTGCTCCTGCCGCTCGACATAAGGCGCGTAGCGCGCGTCCTCGGCTGCCTCGCTGCTGACGTCTGTCGCGATGGCGTCACTCAGCTGAGGCACCACCATATCAAGCGTGACCCCGGCAACCCGCAGCCATTCCGCGCCGCTGCGGATCTCGGGATTGGCTTCGATCGGTGCGCCACGATCCCGCAGGACAGTGCTCGATACCTTCTGGTCGAGAACCTTCGCAACATGCGCGAGCTGTTCTTGCCGGGCCCGCATGCGCGCCTGCCGGGTCGATCCGAGACACCCCAGGGCGTCGGCAACTCCCGACAGGCGGGTTTCGGCATTGTCAGCGCGAAGCCGCAGACGGAACTCCGCGCGCGCGGTCAGCATCCGATACGGCTCGGTAATCCCCTGCAAGACGAGATCGTCGATCATGACGCCGAGGTAGCTGGAGGCACGATCGAGCACCAACGTCGCTCCATCCATCGCCCGCGCGGCCGCGTTGATCCCCGCCACCAGTCCCTGCCCCGCGGCTTCCTCATAGCCTGTCGTCCCATTGATCTGCCCGCAACAGAACAAGCCAGGCATCTCCCGCACCTCGAGCGTCGGCAAAAGAGCGCGCGGGTCGATATGATCATATTCCACCGCATAGCCGGGCGCGAGGATCGTCGTGTGTTCGAGGCCCGGGATCGTCGCGATCATCGCCTGCTGGATATCGACCGGTAGCGAAGTCGAGATGCCATTGGGATAGACGGTATGATCATCCAGGCCCTCCGGCTCGAGAAAGATCTGATGCCCATCGCGGTCACCAAAGCGGTGGATCTTGTCCTCGATCGAAGGGCAATAGCGCGGCCCCTGCCCGGCGATGTCCCCGCCAAACAGCGGGGAGCGATCCAGGCCCGTGCGGATGGCGTCATGGGTTGCGGGCGTGGTGCGCGTGATCGCACAGTGCACCTGCGGCAGAATGCGCGACGGTGACGCAGGCGACATCGTCCAGGGGTCGGTGTCGCTGGGCTGTTTCGCGAGCGCCGCCCAATCGATCGTTCGACCGTCCAACCGAGGGGGCGTTCCGGTCTTGAGCCGAGCCATCGGCAATTGTGCGGCATAGAGTTGCGCTGCAAGCTCAGAGGCGGCTGCTTCACCGAGCCGCCCGCCCACGCTTCTGTCTTCGCCGCAGAACATCCGTGCGCCCAGGAATGTGCCTGTTGCCAGCACCACCGATCGAGCTCGAAGGCGTCGACCGTCCGCTAGTGTCACCCCGGTAACGGTCTCCGCGTCGTCGATGACCAGCGCGACCACCTCCCCTGCCACGATATGCAGGCACGGTTGTTCCGCAAGCATCTCCTGAATGGCGGCTGCGTAGCGCTTGCGATCTGCCTGGACGCGCGGACCTTGTACCGCTGCGCCCTTGCTGCGGTTGAGCATGCGATAATGGATGCCTGCGCGATCGGTCGCACGGCCGATCAAGCCGTCGAACGCATCGACCTCGCGTACGAGATGTCCTTTGCCGAGCCCCCCGATCGCAGGGTTGCACGACATCGCGCCGATCTTGCTTGCGTCGAAACTGATCAAGGCAGTTTGCGCACCACGTCGCGCCGACGCGGCTGCCGCCTCGGTCCCGGCGTGACCGCCGCCGACGACGATAACATCGAACTGTTCCATACCGTCTCGCTAGGTCGATGCGCGCTCGCTGTCAAAACGTTCCACGTGGAACATCACTTGCCGATGCAGAAACGACTGAAGATTGAGTCGAGCACATTCTCGATCCCGCTGCGTCCGGTGATCTGATCGAACAGCCGCAAGGTCGCGCGTACCTCTTCGGCGATGACGAGCAGATCGCGCTGATGCTGCGCTGCAACCAGGTGAATGGTGCAGGTGCGAAGCAACGCGCGCTGCCGCGCATTGATCGTCAGTCCGTCCTCTTGCGGGAGTAGGCGCGCAGCACGCCGTTCGATCTCACCCCAAAGCGCGTCGATCCCGACGCCCGACTTTGCCGCGATCTCCAGACGCCCGGGTGGGACATGCGCCCGTGACGGCAGGTCGGAACGTGCGTGAACCAGCAGATAATCGTCGCGATCCGGTGCGGAATCGTCGAGCCACAGCACGATATCGGCGCCCGCCATCGCCAATATGGCGCGTTCTACGCCGATTTTCTCGATTTCATCCCCCGGATCGTCGGTCAGTCCGGCAGTATCGGTAACCGTGTAGGCAATCCCCCGCCGGACCACCGACGCCTCGATCCGGTCGCGCGTCGTCCCCGATATGGCGGAGACGATCGCCACGTCCCGACCAGTCAACGCATTGAGCAACGTGGATTTTCCGCTGTTGGGCGGGCCAGCGATGACCACCCGCACACCATCGTGCAACCGCTCGACCGGGGGTGCTGCGAGCAAACGGTCGATCGCCTGTGCAATGATCGCAATCTTCGCGACTGTCCGCTCGACCGGCACGTCGCTGACGTCATCTTCGTCCGAAAAGTCCAGCGCCGCCTCGATCTCCGCCGCAATCGCCACCAACGCGTTGGTCCAGCGCTCGATTTCCGCCCGCAGCCCGCCCTCGGCAATACGCAAAGCCGCCTTGCGCTGGCCTTCCGTCTGCGCGGCGAGCAGATCGCCAAGCCCCTCCGCCTCGGTAAGATCGATCCGCCCGTTCGCCAGCGCACGCCGGGTGAATTCCCCCGCATCCGCCAGCCGCGTAGCCGGGAAACAGCCGATCGCAGCCTCGACCGCAGCAACGACCGCGCGTCCGCCATGTACATGAAACTCGACCAGATCTTCGCCCGTAGCGGTCATCGGCCCAGGGAAATACAGCACGATCGCGCGGTCGAGCAACGCGTTGCACTCAGGGTGCCGCAACGCCCGAACCGAAGCACGCCGCGGTGCCGGGACAGAGCCCGCGAGCGCGGTAGCCACGCCTCGCGCCCCTGCCCCACTGACCCGCACGATCGCGATCGCCGCGGGAGGCGCACCGCTTGATGTCGCGTAGATCGTCGCGTCGCCCGTCACTTCTTGGTCGCGGTCTCGAACATCTGACGCCACATCGCCATCCCGGCATCGCCCATCGGCATCCAGCTGCGCATCACGGTTTCGAGCATCTCGGGCGCGACCGAGCCGTCCATCGAGTTCGTCAGCATCTGGAGGTATTTATCATGCACCGGCGCCATGTCCGGCAACCCCATGAACCGCCGTGCTTCCTCGGGCGTGCATTCGACTTCGACGTTGATCTTCATCGTGGCTTCTCCGTCCGAGCCGGCAAGCCGCCGCGCTACATGGTCGAGCCGTTATGCGCGCGATCGGGGCCCGACCGCAACGCCCCTGCGTCTTTCAGCGGTATGAGCAGCGTCAGCACGCTGGCCTCGGGAATCGGTGAGCATTCGCGCAGGAAAGGCACCCACTCCCGGCAATGTCCTCGCGCCGCCGGAAGGCAGACACGGCTGCATGACAAGATCATGCAGCCGCACGAAAGATTACTGGTTCATGCTTTCGAAGAAGTCTTCGTTGGTCTTCGAATTCTTCATCTTGTCGAGCAGGAACTCCATCGAGTCGATCGTGCCCATCTGCATGAGGATGCGGCGAAGGACCCACATCTTCGATA
>Ga0265780_10005750_pt1 | contig 15597 bp, 12 predicted proteins | sample P1T30metagenome_FD_192432 | JGI IMG/M metagenome (GOLD analysis project Ga0265780, IMG submission 192432) | Plant litter microbial communities from East Loma Ridge, Irvine, California - P1 T30 | ecosystem: Environmental > Terrestrial > Plant litter > Unclassified | place: USA: California... | reverse complement strand
TCGATCTTGAATTCTTCGGTGTACCGCTTGCCGCTCATACTTTCTCCTTGAACCTACAATTATAGGCTCAGGAGTATCTAGTGAACTCGTGGCGATTCAGACGCACTTCCAGAGGCGCGCCAGTTTCACGGCCTACGAGTGGAGTCGCATGCGACTCTTTAGGGTCAGGCTTCCTCACCGGCAGGATCCTGTCTCCCTCTTCGAAGGTCTGCGCCATTCTGGCTTTCCGGCCGGAGCCGTCACACAGCGGGGCATGGCATCTCTGCCCCACTTTGCGTTGACGCTCGAGCGCTCAGTTTGTAGCGACCGCGTATTGTTGGCGCGACGGTGGGCCAGAAGGGCAAACGCACGGGAACTACCTGTACGGTGAGGCTGCGGCGATTGCGCTAACCGAGTTCGGTCGCGCACAGATCGAACGGTTGTTCGGCCCCGGCCGCGTCGAGACGGTGGCTCGACGCGCCCGATCTCAGGACGCACAAAGCCACGAACGATTCGGCGCTTCCAGAGCGCACGACGCCCCGAGATCACCTGCATAGCGGTGGGTTGAAGAACCGGGCCACTCCACTTGAACGCCCCCGTAAACGGCCAGAAGCTGTCAATCACTCAAGGCACAGCACTGCTGTACAATTCAGGCAGCCAAGTTGCGTCAACAGTGCCTTGCCGGGCCCACCTCCTGCGCCTGTACAAGGACTACAAACAAAAAGAATTCAGCCATGAATGCTGCAATTGTGGGGATCGCCTTCGTCTGTTACGCCATGTTGGTATTCACGCTAAAACGCGTAACATATCCGAAACATGCTGAGCCGTTACCACCGTTTCCTAATACTTGGGAACAAGGGCACGAGTACACGCTCATGTTCAGCCAAGATTTCTGGTGGGCTAAGCGGTTCAAGAGCAGGATCAAACACTTTCGGCCAGAAGATCTTCGATCGACGATACTGAAAACCTATGTGCAAACCAATAATAAGCTCAACTTTTGGGTGAGCTTGGCGTTCACCGCAGCCTTATTTTGTTTATACACTCCCATCGATCAGTCGGTGCTGCTCGAACTATTGCTTGCCATGGGAGTGATCCGATTTATCTCGCGTAGCTTTGAAATCACTTATGCTTTTGGCCGAGATGTTTTGCAAAATTCCACAAGTGCAACTGGCCTCAATAAGTTCGAGCGTGTAAGGCTGGCGTTGGTTAGCTACGCTGAAATCTTTGTTTACTCTGCTGCGGCGTACCTGTCTCTGCCTAAAGTCGACGGTCGACTTGACGCCCTCACCGTTTCGCTAAGCGTCGGCACGCTGACAAATGTTGGTTTCGCCTTCCCTAACAAGGACTTCCTCTCTTGGAGAATCCTTGTTTTTGTTCAAGTATTCACTACGCTCAGCCTCGTCGTTCTTAGTTTGGCATCTTACCTTTCGCGTCAGGAATAGTTGTTGAAGGGTTCCTACTGAAATCGTGCAGTACCCGCGGCCGCGGAGGAAGGCTTCGTCGTTGGGTAGCAATTGGTGAAATCAACTGCATCGGGGATATCCTCACCATAGGTGGTCTGGCCAGCCGTCGAACGAGTGCAATATCACTCAGGCCTGCCCATGTGTCCGAAGGAGACTTGACATGAAGATCAGCTCACTGCCCGGCATGGCCGCGACGCTCACCGTGCTGTTATCGGTGGCGTCTGTTTCATGCGCGACCTTTGCCGTACGGTGCGCTTGAATCCGATCCCCCGCCGTCCATACTGGCGCCGCCCAGCCTAGCGATGCTGCTGGCCGGGATGCCGAGCGCGTGCGGCAGGTCAACCCGTCAGTGTCTCTGCTGAGTAAACTCGATGTCTTGGCTATGCTTTTTCTGTCCACGGCATGGGTGTTAACGATTCTTCCGAACAATCAGACGCACCTCCGTCCGTTGCTGAAGTCATCGCGGAGGTATGGCATTCGAATTTCGCCTTGAACTTGGGGAAGGAGGATGCCGCTTTCCTAGCCGGCATTCATGCCTATTTGCTCGACGCGCGAGAACCGGGTTTGGACGACGAAACGCTGCGCCGCATCTTCGCCCCCGTGCATGAACTCGCACAGTCCGGGGCTGACAGCGAAGTCCAGCGGGCGACGCTTACGATAGGGCGCCTGAGGAGCCAGGGCATCCTTGTGCGTACGGACTTTGGCGGCCTGGCCAGCGAGGGCGAATTTACCCTCTCGCCGCTTGGTCTTGCACTGGCCAAGTCGATGGAGAAGGAACGGGAGCTCACCAAGCGCAACCTGTCCTTCGTGCTGATGCATATGCGAACGGTCCTGGCCGATGTCCTTCGTGCCGCGGCAAACGCGGACTCGGCACAGGAGTGGGGAAGCCAGGTGATCTGGCCCTTGCGCGACATTGTTGTCGAGCTAATCCGGATGGTCGACCAACGTCAACGTGGCCTGGACGCGGCGCACAAAGTCCTACGCAAGGAAATCACCGAACTGGTCGACAGCGAATGGGCCGATGCGATCGACAGTTGCGTTGCCATGATACGGCGCGTCGACAGGACGCTGCGCGAATTGAACGAGGTATTGAGCGAGCATGTCGAACATCTCGACCGTCAGCTCTTCGATCTGGCTGTGTACGGCGCCAAGCACCGGGAACTGCCCGTCCTGCTCGATCGCACTCGCAACCAGCTGCTGCGGCTTCAATCCTGGAGTGCGCGGCGTTACGAGGAATGGCATGGCTACTACCGGAATGTGCAGGTTTTTATCCGCGACGTGGTCCAGACCGACCCGAACAACCTGTTGCGCAGTCGATTGACTGAGCAGATCCGCCAGTTCCACGCAAGGCCATATGGCCTGCTGGGAGTGTCCCCTGAGCGCTTCCTGCACCTGCGCGACGTCAGCCGTCCCGCGGCCTCGGCGCCGCTCGCGGTGCCGGACGAGCTCCTCATTCATGGCACGCTTGCCGAGTATGCGGAGCCGCCGCCGGACAAGATCGAACTTGCGGTCGCGGCCCTCGTGGCACGGCTCAAGGAAGAAGGGGAGATTGACATCGTGGGCGCCGTGCGGGACATCGCCCCCGATTTTTCCGAGAGTGAGCTTTTCCGCTTGTTGATGCGGGCCACCCCGGTGTTGCTCAGGCACGGCATGACGACACAGTGGGTTCTTGAACAAACCTGGTCCAAGCTGTCCGAACGTCTGCATGCGCAGTCCCTGGACTTACATGGACGCGGGAGAGCCGGCGAGCCGGCGGCAACGCCGCTTCCGGCGCCTTCCGAGGAACGAGCACAGCCATGACCTATCACTCCCTGGAGCAAGTGATTGCCGATCCGCTGTTTGCGCGCGCCGATCTCGATTTGCGGCGCGGCAGGCATATCGGCGCCGATTACGATCCCTTCCTGTTCGACTTCCTCACCGCCGCCAAGCCCTTCCTCGACAGCTTCTACGGACGCTACGAGGCCAGCCTCCTGGCGCGCGAGGAGGGCTATTTCTATCTGCTTCCGGACCGGTTGGCAGTACCGCCACCGCTGGGCCAGCGCAAGCTCACCGCCATGGACATGCTGGTCGGCCAGGCCCTGGCACTGATGCGGATCGATCCGAAGTGGCTCGAAACGAACCTGCGCATACCTGATATGGCGGTACTCGGGCTGCTGGAACAGATCCTTGGGGAAGAGCGCCTGTTGCGCTTCATTCCACGTCGGCGCGGCAGGGACGTCGACCAGGACGCGCGCAAGCTGCGTGAAGCCTTTGCCTTCTCGGTGCGCTCGCTCGAGCGGCAGTGCTTCATCAAGCGTGAGGGCCGCGGCGATACGGCCGTGATCCGGCCGCTTGCCGCCATCATGCGTTTCGCCGATCCCGTACGTACATCCGGCGAGCTCGACGTGGCCTTGCAAAGCTTGATTGCTGACGGGCAGATCGCGGAGGATAGCGACGACCCGGATGCGGAATCCGACGCCTGAAGGGAGTCCAGATGAAGCTGTTTCGCGCCTACGCAAAGCGCCTTGTGCTTGCCAATTGGAAGGGCATCATCTTCCACAGCTTCGACCTGGATCGTCATGTGACCGGTCTCGAAGGCCAGAACGGCTCTGGCAAGACTACGGTGATGGCTGCCTACGTCACCGCCATCCTGCCGAACCAGCGGCTGCTTTCATTCAAGAACATCAACAGCAGCGCGCCCGCCGCGCGGGGCGATGGCGGCCTGTGGGGACGTCTCGGTGGCGAGGGCATCAGCTATACGCTGATCGAATGGATCACCCCGCGCGGCCAGAGCCTTTGGGCTGGCGTCGCGATGACGCGCGGGGCCATGCCCTCGATCGACATCAAGCCCATCACCATTCACGACCTGCCGCCTGATGCCAGCCCGTATGACATCCTGCTGTTGCGAGAAAAGGCGGGCACCGTTGTGCCGTCATTGCCGCAGTTGCGCGAGCACATCGCCATGCACGGTGGACGCTTGGCCGTACACAAGTCGTTGGCCGACTACATGAAGTTGCTGTTCGAGCACGGCATCACGCCAATGCCGATGACCACCCATGAGGAGCAGGAGCGCTTCTACCGGGTTTTGTCCACGTCGATGGAAGGATCGGCGCTGGCGACGCTGATCAAGACCGGTCTGCGCGACTACCTGCTTTCGCCGGATGCGTCGCTTGAACGGCGAGTGTCGCTCATGCGCGAGAGCCTGGAGCAATGCCGGCAGACCAAACGCGAGCTGGAGCGAGCGCAGGCGGCACACCTCGAGATCAGCGGACTGTTCGACGCCGCGTGGAAGATGTCCTCCTACGCCTACTTTGGCGCGCGGGGCCGTTACGAGCAGGAGAGCAGGCTTTGGAAGGAACAGGTTCTCGCAACCAGGAACTTGAAAAGGCAATACCTTGCCGACCAGGCCAAGGTGGCACAGCTTCTTCAGCGGACGGAGGAACTGAAGCGGGAACTCAGTGCGGCCCAGGTCGGCGCCGATAACCGCAAGCTGGAACTCCAGAATGTCGAGAAAGCGCGGTTGTTGAGAACCGAACTAGAGCGCTCCCAGAAAGTGCATGCAAATATGCAGCAGTGCGCCGAGGAGGCGTGCGGACAATGCGGCCGCGCCGAAGAAGCCGAACAGCACGCGGCACGAGCGCTACAGCACGCGCAGGACGAACACGCCCGCATTGCCGGAGAGTTGGCCGACACCCAGAAGGCAGTGGAGGGCCTGATACGACGCGTCACCGAGCTTCACGTTGCGCGCACGCTGCTGGCCGATGCGCAGGAGGCGATGAAACCGTCTCGGCTGGACCGAAACAATGTGGCAGCCATGAAACTTCAGGTCGATCGGGAGTATGAGGAGAAGACGCACCGCCAGACAGAAGCGCAGGCGGAGCTGGACGCGCTCAGTCACCATATACGGCGGTTCGACGACCTGCTCGAGAAACTGCAATGTATTGCGCGCCTGGAGAAATGCGAGCAAACAAGCGCTGTGAGCGCCTATGGGCAAGCGTTGGCGCTCGAGACGAAACTGCGGGATCAAGGCGTGCAAGCCGAGCGTATCGGCAGCCTCCAGGGTGAACTGGCGCGTGCAAGGGACGCGGCCAGGCAGCAGGCTGAAGCAAGGAGTCTGGCTGGGGAATTGGGGATTGACAGCAGCGCGGCGCTGTCCGAGATGCTGGCCGCGGCGGAGGCCAAGCTCGAGCAGCTGGAGGGTGAGCAGGCTGGGGCGGAAAGAGAAATGTCCGAAGCCCAGGATGCGCTTGTCGAAGCCAAGGGGAACCTCCCGGCACTGGAGGATCTGGCGCGACGCTACGACGATGCGCACAAATGTCGCGAGGGACTCGCTGCGCTGACTCCCGAGTGGGCGGCGTCAACGGAGCTGGCCAGCCTGCTTGCAGCGGTTGAGGTGGGGCGGCAAGACCTGTCCAGTACCGAAGAACGACGCCGGATTGCCGAATCCAGCTTGCGCGAAACATCGGATCACATCACCAGCCTGGAGCACTACACCGGGTTGCTCGACCCGCGCCTCGGTACCGTAGCCGCGCACGTCGACGGCCACCTGTTGGCTTCCCGGTTTGACGACCTGCCTGCGGAAGACGCCGCGCAGACCGAAGCGCGGCTGGGTATGTGGACGCAGGCGATCGTGGTGGCGGCACCCGAGCACGCCGCCCGCCACGCGTCCGAACTGTGCGATCGCCCCGACAACCTGCTGTTCGTATCGGAGCAGGCCATGGTCGCAACGGGGGAGGTGGCCAGCCTCGAAGATAGTGTCGTCGTTGCGGAAACGGTGCATGGAGAGCACGCCGCGCGTCTGACACGCAAGCCGCAATATCCGGTGCTCGGACGCCATGCACGCGAAAAGGAAATCGTGCGTCTTCGAACAGCGCGTGACCATCTCGAAAGCGAGCTCGGCGAGCTGCGTGAGAAATCGCGGATCCTGAGGGAGTCGCTGCGGCTGGCGGAAAGACTGCTCGCACTCGGCCCCGCGGCCTGGTTGCCGGATCCCCGTCCAGCGCTCCTCGTGGAACATGGGAATGTACGTAGCTTGACGCAAGCGATCAGCGGATGTCAGACCCGAATCTCCCGCATGCGCGAGACCGCCGCAGCCGTGCGCCGGCGCCGTCAACGCATCGCGGGGCTAGAATCACGGCGCAGCCTGCTGGACCCGCCGGACCACGCGGTGCGCGTGGCGCAGCTTGAGCTACAGCTCGAGATTGCACGCGCCGCGCAGGCCTGGCTCGGGCGACATGCGGCGGTCGTGCGCCAGATTCTGGACGGCCTGCCAATCCTTGCCAAGGTCGTGGAAGCAGGGCGACGAGAGCGACTGGAACAAGATCTAGAAGACCACCGGCGCGCACGCGACCGCCTGGCGTACCAACGCGAGGCGCTGACTAGGCTGTTAAGTGTCATCGAACATCTCGATCGCGACGAAGAAGAGCGGACTTACTACGAAAAGAATAGCATCATCACAGCGCTTCAGGAGAAGCTCGAACCGGCCCGGGCCCAGATGAAAGCCGCCGAGGCCACGCTGCATACCCGACGCAGCGAGTTCGACGCAGCGCGGACCGCCCATTCGCAGGCGTCGGCTGCCCTGATACAGGCAAGCGAAAAATGCAAGGCGCTTGATAGCGAATTGGCCCTGACCGGCGTCTTGGGTACCGATGAAGAAGTCGCACTCGCCCGACAAGCGTATAGCGCCGCCAGCGCCAGTTCCTCGCGGCTCGGCACCGAGTACGCAGAAACCAATAACTCGTTCATCGAGCAACGCACCTGCTTGAAATCGCTGGACGAGAAATTACGGGACCAAACCCAGACCGCCGCCCACCAGCTGTCGGCCGTTCGCAACGAGCGCCGTGCGCAGCGGGAACTGGATCGGGTCGTTGAGCAACTGGACCTGAGCGGAAAGATCGATTCCAATCTCAATCGGCAGCAGCACTTCCCGACGGGCAGTCAGATCAACGCATTCCAGTTGTCGCAGAGTCAGCAGGTGCTGCTGCTCGATCGGCTGCGGCCATGGCCTGAAGTGTTACTGGATCTGAAGCGGATAGACGGTTTCGATGAACAATCCGGAGAACGGCGTGCGGTCCAAACGCTGCGCGCCTGGGACCGGATACGCCGCCATATCGAGCAACGTATTCCGCGCAATCTGGCCAGCGCGGACGATCCGCAAACGGCGCTGGCACAGATGTCCGAGAAGATGAGCGAGTTGCAGCGCACGCTTGCGGCCCAGGAGGAAGACATGCGTTCGCGCTCATCGGGCCTGGCGGATGGGATTACCGCCCGCCAACGCTCGGCCAGATCGCTGGTCATACGTCTCAACCGGGAGCTGGAGCAGGTGAATTTCGGGTCTATCCGAGGCCTGCAGATCACCCTGAGTTATCCGGAAGATATGGCAAAGATGCTCGCATGTCTAAGGAAGGACAGCAGCCTGTCGCTGTTCGATTCTGGCCTGCCGCTCGAGGAAACGCTGGCGCAGCTCTACCAGCGCGAAACCAGCGGGACAATCCGGGGCGCGCTCCTGTTTGACTACAGAAATTATGTGCAGCTGCGACTCGAGGTAAAACGCATTAACGGCAAATGGGAAGCCACCAGCGAGGTATCGACCGGTGAAGCGATAGGCGCGGGGGCAGCAGTCCTGGTGATGATCCTGCGCACCTGGAACGAAGAGGCCAATAGGATCTCCGGGTCTGCCGGCTACGCGATGCAGCAGATCCTGCTCGACGAAGCGAATCGGCTGGATGAGCAGGCGCTCGATACCCTGACCGAGTTTTGCCAACGCATGGATGTCCAGGCACTGGTAGCTGCTCCCGGGCTGGACAAGCCTCGTCGCTCGACCGTGTTCCAGCTGAGTCGTGCTCTTCGGGGGCAGGATGAGTTTGTAACGATACGCGGCACCAGGATCAGCGCGTGAACTGGGATAGCGATGAGTTGCGTGCGGCTGCCCTGAGACTCCTGTTGTTGGCAACGCTCCGTGAAACGAAAGTTGCGGCGCCGTTACTGGCGGAACTCGAAGAACTCGGTATGGTCGCGCCCGGCACGCGCAAGGGGGAGTTCCGTCTGCTGGCGCAGCAGGAGGAGAAGTTCCGCCGGTACCTCAGCGTACGCTGGCCGGGATTTGATCAAACGGCGCAGGCGTTTTCCGCGCAGCCGACGCTGATCTCGGCTATTGCGCTCAGGGTGCTGCGACGCACGCCGCTGAAGCTGCCGGCAGGCATAACGCAGCTCAACCGGAAGACGTGGTCCGCGTGGGCCGGGGCGCATTCGAAATCGGGATGCGCTACGCCGCCGCCGGGCATTCTCTTGACCACAGACGAGAATCTGAGACTGCGCCCCAATACGGGCTTGCAGATCATCGGGGAACAGGGCGGGGCGCTTGAGGCCGACGCCTGTCGCGCACTGTTCGGGGAGCTTATCGTACCCGAACGGGGTCTCTCACGGAACTGGCATGTCACAGGCGTACTGCCCTGGCTTGTCCTAACCGTAGAAAATATCGGCGCCTACGTCGACCTTCCCATACCGCCCTGGCTGCTTCTCGTTCACGCGCCCGGCAGAAATACTGTTCTGGCCACCCGTTTCATCGATCGCTTGCCCGCTACTGTCCCTTGGGCGCATTTTGGAGATTTGGATCCGGCCGGCCTCGACATTGCTCTGTCCATGCGTGGTCCGGCGACACGGCGAACGCCTTTACCCTGGATTCCACACATCGCCGTCGAACTGCTGGAAACGCATTCATTACCGCTTGGTTCGCCGTGGTCAGCACAGCATCTGCCGCGGCAGCTGTTGGAGCATCCGGTATTGGCGTGGTTGATCGCACACCAACGCTGGCTGGAGCATGAGTCGGTCGTCTTGCTATCGGGCTTGATCGAAGACGTAACGAAGCTGGCGCAGATGCTCCGGGAAACATGAGTGAACCAGCCCGAATTTTGTAGGGGCTCAATTGTTGAGAACCAACCACTGGGCTGGCGGTCAACCTCGGAAGAGAATTTTTCGTCAAAAACATCTTCGTGTGCGTTCCCCAGCTTGAGTGGGCGAGACGCAGTGCGTGGTGCAAATAGATCGGCTCGAGGGCTAACAAGGTGCGGAGGGGTAACGGTTGGACTCAGTCTACCAAAATGCACCCGTAGTCCTTTAGCAGCGATCAGGAGAGGATGCTATAAAATTCGGATGTCCCTCCGTTTTCTCACCGCGAACCCCTGCCCAGAAAAGCTCTGCTGCTCTTCGGTAGGTGTCTCCAGTATCTGCGGGGTTATAGCTAACTGCTAGACACAGATTCAGTAAAAGTTCAATTAACTTAGACGTGTCGCTGAAGTATTCCTCCACCTCCTGGTCGCTCAAACCGTCACCATCGGAAACAGATAATTCAACCTGACGGTGTGCCAGGAACTGGTTTCGCAGCGCTTTGAACCGCTCGCGCGCCGCATTCTGACTGCCGCCGCGCGACCACTTTTCCAATATGGAAATCACTGTAACTGCCGCAACGTCTAGCTCCTCTTTTAACTTCTCCCAGAACATTGGCGGGAGCCGTTCAGCACCTTTAATACGCTTCGCGTGAGTTACTCGATCAGCAAGCACCTGATCACGGATTTTCTTGTCGTTGAGAACATGAGCTGCTCGCTCCAATTGTGGAGCACCGTTTACCGGATCCCAAACTCGGCCAAGAGCGAGCAGCATTTCTCTCCTAAGCGCGACTTTGATTATTGAAAAGGCATTTGAGGCAAGAGAGGCTCCCATTCGAGCATGAAGGGAGTCATCATAAGCCATTGGCTTCCAAACTTCATGAAAAAGCACAGCCATGTCAAACTCTTGCCTTGCCGCCTCTATCTGTGTCCTTAATTTTATTAACCTTTTATCAATTGTTTCATCCATTTGAATATTATAGCTCTAGTAACTAATTGGACAGGCACACTAAGCCTAGATGGACACACGAAACCTAGATTGCAGTTTGATCGGAACACACGCAAAAGGTTACGTTGTAGGCATATTGCTGTGATCAATGAGCAGCATCTTCAAGACCTTTTTGAACGGAACTCGATGGTTTGGAGTCGATAACCTCAGCGGTGCAAAGTGTAACTTCGTACACACTCGTAAGCTCAGCGATTGAACGCGCTAGCAAGCGTAGAAAATGAATGTGCTTACGTAGAGATTCAACGGAAGGCCACTCAAATTCTCCAGAGGGATGAGCAATGCGATTCCGTAGTTCCATGAGGTCATTCAGCCTTCGCCGCGCGGCGACCTCTACTTTTGCCGAATCTGCTTCCTGGAAAAAAGCCTTTAACGAAGCTTGCGCTGCTACTTGGGACCAGATGTTAGACGCGCCGATTCTGCCGAATAAATCAGCTAGTATATCGGCGCGCATGTTCGACTCAGTCACCGAGAGGCACTCATGGTTTATCCTGTCTACTTTTGCGTCGATGGCCAAGTTTGCTGCCAGCGTCGTGACGAAAGCTCTAACCCCGTTCTCAGCGTGCCCATACTTTCGAGGATCAGATATAACTTTTGCGGTAAACAACGGCAAATTCTCGCGCATTTTTTTAGGAAGACGTGCGAATTGGCCTGCCTTGGCTACCAAACGTTGACAGAGATCCTCAAACAGGACACGAGTCATCGCTTCAAAGCGTCCGCATGTATAGAGGATTAGTGTTCCGCTAGCCAGAGGCAGATTACCGTGAACCCGCTTGGCACCCTCATATATAATCTGAGCCTCGCGACCAAATGCTGCAGTTAGTGCTGGATCATCTGGCAGTAGCGTAAACGCTGTAAACTTTCGGACTAATTCAATAAAATCGAGCTGAGCCGAAACCTTATCCAAATCCTCTTCAAAATCCTTAACGATTGGATCCATACTGCTCACCCAGCTAATATCTTCGTGGCAAGCGCAAAACGCTCTTTGATCGATTCAACGGTGTTGCCACGGCCGACCAAGATATCGTACTTTTCGGAATCTGCTAGTGCACTTTCAAGCCTTTCTTTGATTCCTTTAGCGTTGCCGTGCAGATCTATCGTCGGTTGCGCATTTGCCGCAACTAGAATCGCATCATAAAACGGACGGCTTGGCCGACCATCGGGGAGCACGTGGAATTCCAAGCCCAGCGCATTAGTTACCTTAGAAAGAGTGACGAGGAATTCAGACTTGAGTAGTTCGACCTGGCTCGGATTCAGAGAGCTATATCGCTCCATAGTGCGATCAAAAATCTGGCGAAGGGAGCCATTAGCGAGTCCAGATACGACGTCGCGAATGCCGTAGAAACGCAAGACTAGCTCACAGTCCATCATAGTACGATATAGTGTGTTTCTTTGCAGCGCTATTGGTGGCTCCTCGTCCTCATTGGCAGTACGTCGTGGGATATTCCAAACATCACAAAAAATGTCATCCCGTGAGAGGTCATGTAACGCTTTGTTGAATAAACCGGGATAAAGAGCATTCCTAAGTTCTTGTGGATTGAGCTTAACGCCACCTGTGTTAAGGCGGCGGAATAAAACGAGGCGAATATCGACCGCGTCATCGGTCCTCGAAGTTTCGGCCAGCAACACAACGGCATTAAGTGTCCGTCGTAACAGTCCACGTTGAATGGTGCCAGGAAGATCGACAAAACGTTTGCCCTGCAGTTCGGGCCAAAACTCGAGACCTGTCAGTGCATATTTGTTCTCTAAAAAATCAGATATCGCCTCAAGCCTCTGACGCCCATCCATGATTTCATATTGGTTATAGTCTTTCTCGAACAGGAAAAGCGGAGGGACCGGTATGTTCATCAAAAATGATTCGATGAGCAGAGACCTTTTTCTACGATCCCATCGTGCGCGTCGCTGATAACCAGGGGCGATATTTAGGTAGGTCTTGTCTTGCAGCGAAGAAACGAGCGTGTGTAATGTGAAATCAAGGCTACTCCGGACAATGCGAATCTGCGTATCCGCATATTTCCGGGAAAGCTCTTCGTCGCTGAGTAAAAACTCTGGCCCGTCGACTTCCTCAGAATCAAACCATTCTTCGATATCGTTTTCAGATAAGGGATTGCGAGCCTGCCGTCGATCAATCATGTATTGGGTCCGGGTTTAGTGTGAATGCCTTCAGGAAGGAAAATGTTAATTTGGAGAATTGATATGCCGCAGTGATCCTAGCAAAGGAAATTTATTGTCGAGGTGTGCCAATGTGCTCTCGTCAGTCGTCATTACTCGCACTCATCACCAGATTCTATATATAGTGCCATGATAGTGTCTTTCAGGCAATGGCAAAACATGGCATTATCCGGTATGCATTGTGTCTAGGAGGAGCAAGGGGGCGGGACGATTGTCAATATTGTCGATCACAAACTTGGCAGCGCTCAGCGGACTGGCATTTCTGCTCTCATAATTGTGCAGAGACGTTAGCTACTGTTAAATTGCAACTGCCATCGCAATCGGAAACCCTAAACTAGTCCCCCTGTAATCCGGCTCATAATCCCTCCGGGACGCCGAACGCCACCCATCCCAGTGACGTGCCCCCCCCCCCGCGCATCTGGACCTAGGAACCGGAAGCCAAAGTGATTCCGGGCTGCGAAGAACTGGGCATCGGCTTCGTGCCATGGGGGCCGCTGGGTACCGGCTTCCTGACCGGCACCATCGATACCCAGCACAAAACTCGATAGCGCCACCGACCTGCGCGCGAATTTCCCGCGCTTTACCCAGGAGGCAATCAAGGCGAACATGCCGGTCGTGGAAGTGCTGAGTTCTTCGCGGCGGAGCGCGGCGCCACCCCAGTGCAGGTCGTCCTGGCTTGGCTGCTGGCGCAAAAACCGTGGATCGTGCCGATCCCGGGAATGGACAAGATCGCCTACATCGATGACAACATCAAGGCGATCAACCTGGGGTTGAGCGTGGCGGGTGTCGAGAAGATCAACGCGCAAATGGCGCAAATCCAGGTCCAGGGCGCTCGCCTCGACGACGGCCTGCTCTCGACGTCGGAATAAGCCCGATCAACGCTCGCGCCGATAATCACTCGGCGTGAGACCTGTCTCCTTGCGGAACTGCTGGGCGAAGTGCCTCGGATTCGAATAACCGACCTGGTTGGTCACGTCGACGATGCTGGTGGCGGTCTCGCGCAGCAGTCGGCGCGGCTTTTCCATACGCAGTTTGATGTGGTACTGAGAGGGCGGCAGGCCGGTCGCCCTCTTGAACAGCCGGTTGAAATGGAATGCGCTCATGCTGGCGATTTTCGCCAGCGTCGCCAGGTTGAAGGGCTCGGCCAGATGCTCGCCCATCCACAGCGTAACCATGCGCAGCTTGTAGGCCGGCAGGGCCAATCCGTCGAGCTGCGATGTCCCGACGTCCATGTAATGTCGAGCCAGGTGCACGGCGATGCCGTCGGCCATGCCGCGCACGAAGCGGGCGCTCGCGGTCGACTGCGTGAGCTCGCTCCGCAGGCAAGCCAGCAAGGCGACCAGTTGCGCAAAGTCGGTCGCGTGGCCTCATTCAGTCCCAAAGCCCGCTTGTTTCCGCTAGCGCCTCAAGCTCAAGCCTCTTTGCTTCTAAGCTCCCGATGAATTCTGCTGTGTTCGTTGTAAGCAGCAGCCTCATTCCGTCGTCCAGCCGGGTTGGCGAGCCTACGGGACCGCCATAGTACGACTCCGCGTCCTGCAAGACACGACCATAAAGCCGCTAAAAAAAAACTGCTGCCTCCCAATACTGGAACCGCCCGTCGACTAGCAGGATGTGAATGCGGGCATAGACTGAATGCCCACATCCTTCAGCTTGGCAACGGATGCGCTTATCGCGGTCAACCTCCGCGATATCGAGGAGGTATGCAGACGTTTCTTCACCCATACTGAATAGCGCGAGTCTAGGTCAGTACATTTCGTTCAACGCCCATTTTTTCAGACGCAATCTCAAGTTGGACACCAGCGTCGATGTCATTTGCGTTGCAGCTGACTTCGACGTCGATGTACTCGTCCTCGTCGGCAAGATTTCTGAAATCACGGCCAGTGGCACCGGCCTTCCAACGAAGTAGCGCTGTGAGTGCGTCTGTGCTCGCGCGGTTGCTACTTTGGAACCCAGCGACGGAATTCTCGGCTCTCGTGAAGCGGTATTTCACCGTAATCTTCTGCATCATCTGAACTACCCAGTAGTGGATTGTCGCAACTGGCCGCGGGTAACTGTGCAGCAAACGCTGTAAAAATATGACTTTACCACGGGGTGAGAGCGGTTCAACGATGCGGACACCGCCAGTACGTCGTCCGTCACGGAACCATCGAACCACTCCCGCGATCGCTCGTCCACGCGCCCTGCGGCAAACCGTCTCTTGATCGCGTTCTCTCTGCGCAACGCCTCGGTCCACGGCAGGGCTGAAGAGAGCGCGAAGTCCGGCGCTCACCGCTGTGAAATCGTCCTGTGGGGAAGGCCTGCGGTGATAATGGCATTGCGGCGTCGCGCCAGCCAGCATGTAAACCCGACCGCGCTTTTGCCTCCCGCCTATGCAGAAATGATACCGGCCCCTGGTCGACCTCGTGCTCAAATCATCCCTCTGCTAGGCGCCGCGCAAGCGCTTCGAGCCTTCAAAGCATTTTAACCAGCTTAACCCCGGTTACTTACTGCGACTGTCTGTACGCACCATCGCCCCCCAGCGACGATCAGGCTGCTGGGAAGCCCATGTGCCCCGCATTTGCGTCCGAACGGGCCAAGCGCAACTCCGGGATCCGGGACACTTTGACCGTCTCGAAGGGAAATCGTCGTTGAGCAGGTGCGTTCGCCGCAACGCGTTTGGCTTCAGTGACTGCTCGTACCAGGAACTGATAGATCGCCTCGCGGTTACCTTGATTTTCGGCTCTCAACGATGCGATCGGGAACCATGAAGGCAGGGACGTAAACCCCTTGCTGATCGTACGCATAAGGCGCCGCGCTCGTTCTTCAAGGTCGCGCAATTGACCAGGATGGCGGAAAAGTGGCTCATACAGATAGGCGACCAACTCCCGCATCACCCCGAGCGTGATCGGACCATACATCATTCCCTCGATCAGCCCTTCGATCACCTGGGTACACGAATTTGCGTCACTTTGCGGTGATTGGAAAACCGTTCGCACTTTTTCCAGACCGTCGCGCAACGTACCGCCGCCCTGCCGGCACATCAGCAGCAGATCCTCGGACTCGACAGCGACGAACGTCCGGTTACTTCGGAAGAGCAGCTGGGTGGCGTTCCTATATTGACAAACAGAAATGCTAC
>Ga0265780_10005749_pt1 | contig 15597 bp, 16 predicted proteins | sample P1T30metagenome_FD_192432 | JGI IMG/M metagenome (GOLD analysis project Ga0265780, IMG submission 192432) | Plant litter microbial communities from East Loma Ridge, Irvine, California - P1 T30 | ecosystem: Environmental > Terrestrial > Plant litter > Unclassified | place: USA: California... | reverse complement strand
GTATTAGAAAGATTTTGTCCGTCCCCCCCCCCTCTCTCGTCGGCACCCAGATATGTGATTTCACTATTTCGCGCCCCTTTTGCGTGCCCGTCCTAGTTGCAGACGACGATAAACTTGCAGGCAAAGAAAAAATACACGTTATCGCTTGTTGGATAACGTCTGTTCGATCCCCCTTACCACACCCAGGTCTGTGATCATACGACCGCGTATCGTGACTATACCGTCTAATACAATACAGTACGCTATACAGTGTAACCGTCAAATACCCCATTTAGATTAGGAGTCATCATAGCAGAGTCAGGGAAAAGAAAAAAAAAAGGGGAAGAAAATGCTTAGCCCTCTCTTCGCAAGCAGATTCGTAATACATGACCGCGCGGGTCCCCTCTTTTGTCGGACGGACAAATCTACACGCATGTAATACGAGGGAGGGAGGGGGTAAAATACACGCATCTGACACTTGCTGTAATCCAACAAAACGAGCCAGGTTGAAAACACAGACCAGTCAAAGCGCAACCGTGACAGGAACGAGTGAAAGCAAGAAGACGATCATCTCAACGCTGAGCCCTTTGCCTTTACTCTTGGCAAAAGCGGTGTGGCGGTTCAGACACAGGAAGCGGGCAGAATACCGCCGCGCGCACATACATGCATACAAGAATCTGGTGCTTGGCTCTACTCTGCATCCGTCATCGTTACGCCTTGCGGTCTTGGGGGAGTAATGCTGCCAAGAAAACAGCTGTGCGTTTGAATTGGCGTCGTATGTTGCACGAAAGGGGAGCGCCGGTACCTGAGCCATGCGAGGGGGGCAGTTCGATGACAAACAAGGCTGTGTACGTGCTGTGCCACCCCCCGCTCGTTAGGGCACCGTGGGTTTGGTTTGTCTTTTGCGCATGGTCCGGTGTCAGCACTCAACTTTGAACTGCCTAGGGCAGATGCGGGACTGCGGGACAGTAGGTTCATTAAGGAAGGAGGGTGTAAGCTGTGCATTGCAGCCAGCCCGTTATTTGGAAGCATCCTTCTCTCTTGACCGAGACACTGAAGCCGAGATTGCCGGGCGAGGGTTTTGGGGGAGGGGGCGTGGGGGTACCATGTAGCGTGCAGAAAGCAGAAAGCGTTTACTTGGATGTGGTGTAGGTGTGAGTACTGTCAGTAGGGGATGCTGGGCAAACCGGTCATGTCACAATCGAACGAGTCCTGACACTTGGCTAAAGGGGCTTAGTGCATGCGCTACCAAGTCCCTCGGGCACTGTCTTGGCAGAAGCATCCCCCGTCAACGGTCCGAATGCAACGCTGTTTTGCCTCACAATAAGTCAGGCGGGGGATAGTTGAGACCTAAAATCGAGTTGGGCAGTGGCATGATAGATTTGAAAAATTACCACTACGGTGAATGCAAAAACCATGTACCTTTGCCTGCTCTCTTTCTTGGAGACTTGACCTAAACCCCCCCCCCCAAAAAAAACCCAGGGGGTATTTCCGCAACGCTATGCATCCAAAGACAAAATTACGTGGCTTTCATGGCTTTCTTTCCTAGAGAGCAAACCCAATACTTGCAATAAAAAAGCATACAAGAATTGTGCACACTGCCTTCTGTACAGAGCCGCAGATTAACTCGTCTGATCCAAACACAAGAGTCCCAACAGATGCAGAGCGAGAGTGATACAGGGGAGGACTAGAGTCGTCCATTTGTGCTTCGAGGTCTGTATCGCCATCCCATGGCTGAACTCGATCACCCGCAAACACATTCTCGGTCACGACTGAAGGTGGAAGGACATGTCCACAGCCAGGCCAAGAGAACGTAAAATATGTTCTAACCGGTTGTCTCAACAACAGCAAGCTAGACAAATACACCCTCCTAGGCGACCGGCGCGTGGTCCTTGACACTTGCAAAACCCTCTAGGTCTTGCCTTTCTCATACTCCATATCAGCGTCCTGAAGTTCGGCTTCTAGCTGTGCGCGCGCATCCGGCGAATCAGAAGGGTCCTGGCTGTCTGAAGATGGTGATGTCGGAACAACTTGATCGCTGCTGTGTATGGACTTTTGGCGTTTGAGTGCAGGTTGCTCAGTATCGGACGGGGTCGTGACAAGGGTCAGGCCGAGTTCGCTTGCTTCATCGGGATGCTGGGCAATCCATCGTTCGCGCCATCGCTCGCGCATGACGTCGTAGATGAACTGAAACTGTGAGTCGGACTGTACCATGCCAGGGCGTTGGTCTCTAAGCTTCTGGACGACGTTCATGACGGGATCCTCGGATGCGGGCACCTCGTCTAGTGCGCCTTCTTCGAGCTCCTGCATGAGCCAATCCAACGCGATGAAGGTTCCGCTACGGCCAATACCCGCACTGCAGTGTACAATGCGCGGATTCGTCGAGTTATCCGCATTTTTCAAGCGCGAAATCTCGATCAGCTTCAGCATGCCCGCACGGTCGTCTCCCTCGGGCACCGAGAAGTCTGGCCAGCCGGCGAAGAGGAGATGCCATATCTTCCGAGTTTCGCTTCCATCATCGGTTGTCATGTCAATCTCCCTCACTTGGGTCCGCGCCTCGACGTCCGTTGTGTACGAGGCCAAGTGCAAGTTGTGGATAAGGCCGTCTTGGAATTCATCATGCTCGTTGACGCGCATGTCGGGAGCGTCGAGCGATTCCGGATAGTAGGTAAAGCATTTCTCGCGGTTCGTCTCGTAGGTCTGGGTAAGCATTACAATGACGGCAGACTCGGCATTCTCCTTCCAGATCATGCGCCAGATGTGCGACCAGCTCTCCGCTTTGGGTCCTTGGGTGGCAATGTACTTGAGCAGCGTTCCCGATTTCGTACACTCGAGGATTATTGGTGAGGCATTGATGTAGTCGAACTGACCCTCTGGTACCTCGAGATGCACCCGGTTGGACTGATAGGGGTCGACATTCGCATATCGGTTGCGAATCGCATAGCCATTGCCCCAACACCTCGCCCACTGGCTTGGTTGGTCTGAGCCATTTTCTTGAATGGTGTCCTTGATGCGTGCTCTTGATATCTCTTCCAGGTGCTCCCATTTGGCACGCACATCCACCGTCGACTGCAAGAAGGCTGGATATGGGGTCGGGTCTTGGGGCAATGAATGGCCTGGAGTCGAGAAGGGAATGATGAGGCTGTTTGTACTTGCAGCAGGCGTGTTCGCGACGGGCGTGTTGAGCGACGAGGTGGTAAGTGAGCGCGCGCTGTCTTTGCTACGGGAGCGCTTGGACGAGGCCGAAGGAGAGATTGGCACCCCCACCTGAGCCATGTCTGGGTCGGTCCTGAGAAGGACGCCCTTGAGCTTCGCCTTGCGCCTGAGGGCGCGGAGTTTATGCAGTTTGAAGAAGTTGGTTGTGGTCTCGAAGAAGGCTCCGGGTCCAGGCAGCGGAGGAACGAGAAAAGTTGGAGATTGAATAGTGAGTGGTGGAAGCGGATACGTGCACAGGTCGCCGCACGTCCTAGAGGGAAAAGATCGGCTGATAGTGATTGCGGGTACCAGGCGTTCAGTTTCCACTGCCACGTGTGCGACTCGTGCGTGTTTCCCGCCTAGCGATAGATGGGGCAGATGGAGCGTATAGCAATACGCTGGACGGTTGGCGGGTTGAGTGAGGGGCACGCGGTGGTGGGGGTCGGTGGGTGGTGTAGAGTCCAAAGTAAGCCGTCAGTCAGTGTGCGGAAGTAGAGGATACAGATGCAGGAGGCAAGGACCTGGACAAGAGTTATAACCCACAAGAGGCCGAATCAAGACAAACAAACAACTGGGTGAAACCAAGAAGCACTCGAGGCGTCAGGCGCATTCGCGTCGCAACTGCAGGCCCGGGTGGCTAGTCGATTGGTCTTGGAGGCGTCATTCCGCTGTCAGTTCCGAGGTTGCCCCATCACACTTGCCCTTCACCCACCATTCATCCCATCACACAGCATCCGCCACCAGCTCGGACAACGCAACGCCTGCGCACTCCTGCTATCGCAACGTAGCAGCGAACAAACATTCTGCGCATGTTTTACTGACCTCCGCCATGGGGCCGTGGTTCGCACTCTTCGAGGTATGTCTCTGAATAAACGAGACGGAAACTGACAACTGACAACTGGGTACAGGCCTGGGCTGTCGCACGCGTACGTCCATGTTCCTTTGCTCTACACTTACTGGCACGGAATCTGACTTGCCCAAGCTTATTAGATCGCCGACATTCAATCGGGCCATACAAAAGGCATATCGCAAGATCAACAGACTGCCAGACTTTGAGCAGAAGAACGGCGGCGGTAGTATGCTATACCATGCATTTGCTGTATTGAAGTTGTCATCGACTAAGTTTACTGCCAGGGACGGGCCCATCATCATTCGACCATTTCAAACATGAAGTGAAGAGTCAGTTCCGAGAGCTCACCTGGCAAAAGCGTCCACCAAAGTGAGGACTGCTTCGTCCTGCCTTCGCTTTCGTCCATTGCACTCTACACCGCTCAAATGCGACCAAAATTATCCACAACCAGGATCCATATCCCGCGAAACGTGGCACCTATCACGGCATGTCTGGCTCCTAACAGTCAAGCAATGTGAGACAAACGAGACATAAAAAAACAAGTACAGAGTGACATGTTTCGTATGGTGGGCAAAGTAAAATGAGTTTCAAGGAACATGAATCCAAAACAAGCCTTGTCACAGACCAGAAAACGCAGTCGGGCTGGTATTCATTCATTGGAACCATGCTGGATACACGTTTCTGAGTTGGAAGGAAGAAAACAGCAATATTTCTTCTTGAAACAGACTAGAATTGAAACAAGTCAAATATTACATCAAGTACTACACAACAAACATGTAAGAGAAATCAGCATGACGCAAGTCTTTAGATAGGCTAGCCGTGGATCAACTACGCTATACTATTGCCAAGTGGATGTTTACATGTACGAAGTTGTGACATGTTCACATGAAAACATTCTTACGTCATCTCATATATGCTCACAGCACTGCTTCTTATACTCAAGTCTACCAGTCGTCTAGAGCAACCACGCAACACAAAATATAGCAACAAAATGCCTTCAGCAATTGTTACCGGTGCCACGGGTAGGAAATTCCTCACATCTCCCTCTTTTCTCTTTCTAACATACTGCAGGCATCCTAGGCCGAGAAATCGTCTTCGAGCTCAGTAAACACCGCCAGCAATGGCCCACGATCCACGCCCTCTCACGCAGCAAAAAGGAAGACTATCCCTCCAACGTAATCCATAACCACATCGATCTCCAATCCACGCCTGAAGAAATGGCCACGGATCTCAAGTCTGTCCGGGGCGAATACATCTTCTTCGCCGCATACCTTGCCCAAGATGCCGAAGAAGACGCCTGGACCGTAAACGGCCGGATGCTCTCCAACTTCCTCTCCGCGCTCGAACAGAACCAGGCGGTCGCGGACATCAAACGGATAATCCTAGTCTGTGGCGCAAAGCAATACGGCGTCCATTTGGGTATGCCAAAGCAGCCCATGACGGAAGACGCAGCCTGGTTGACCGACACGAGCAAATGGCCGCCAAACTTTTACTACAATCAGCAAAATATCCTCCATGCATTTTGCGAAAAGCACGACAAGGAATGGGTCGTTACGTACCCCAACGACGTGATTGGCTTTGCAATGGGCAATTTTATGAATCTGGCTTCTTCGATTGCCTTGTATACTGTCGTGTCAAAGGAAGTCGCTGCCCAAGACAACAACAACAATAACAACAAAAACAAAAACAAGGAAGAAGAAGGAGAAGAAAAGGGCTTGGTCTTCCCCGGCTCACCCACCTTCTACACCCGATTCGACTCCTTCACCTCGTCCAAACTACACGCCGAATTCTGCGCCTGGGCCGCGCTCGAAGCCCGCGCCGCCAACCAAGCCTTCAATGTGGTAAACGGCGATGTGGAATCCTGGATGACGCTGTGGCCAAAAGTGGCAACTTACTTTGGCGCGAGCGTCAAGAAAAATCAATTTGCACACTCGTCGTCGTCGTCGTCGTCGTCTTACTTATCCAGTAAAGCGATTGCTTCCTCACTTGGAAAAATCGTCGGAGCCGCCGCCGCCGATGATGTTGATGAGGAAGAGAAAGAGCAAAGCTCAACAGTAACCATGGCGCCTCAACCCCCCATCTCCGTCCAAGCAGCTGAACTCGGACTCGAGGGCACACCGGCCGTCCAGGACGCGAACAAAGTAGAACAGCAGATTGACTTGGTCAGGTGGGCGCAGAGGAGTGATGTAAGAGCGGCGTGGGAGCGTGTGGCGCAGCGCGAGGGTTTGGATAAGACTGCGTTTGACAAGGCGACTTGGCCGTTCTTGGGCTTCGTGTTGGGCAGGAACTTTGATCTTGTGATTAGTATGAGCAAGGCGAGGGCATGCGGGTGGAAGGGGTATAGGGATACGTGGGAGAGTTTGAGGGAAGTGTTTGAGGAGATGAAGGCGGCGGGTGTGTTGCCAAAGGCTTGAGAGGAACTTGTCTGCGAGTAATTATCATCTTGGAAGACCGTCTCATCTCCATGGAAAAAAAATTCGTGTTTTCGTATCTTTATTATTTGTTGCCTTGCCATCTTCGTAACTCACATTTGGGTATCTACTTCTACTTTGCCCTAATCAAATCTTTGTGACCCAGCAAAATACCATTGCCCGTTATTCTTATATGTGTTGGTATGTCTAGAACACTGCCCCACCAATAATAAACACCCTCTCTTCTTCGCGCCTCACCCATTGAATAACCTTATTCGCACTAGCCGCCAGCGCCGCCCTCGATGTATTCGCGGGCGCTACCGCATACAGCTCAAACAGCGGTGTACTCCACGCCAATGCGATGCACGTAGTATTCGTTTCATGATGTACCTTGAGGGTTGCGGGTTTGCCGTGCAGGTTACTGTGAAGTTTGTTGTAGAGATCGATCAGTCTGGCCCATGTGGAATTAGCAAAAACGGTCAATTGGTTGGTTTGGTCGATCGGTCAGTGCGTGACAGGTGCAAGCAAGGCCTCCAAAGAAAACAATGTCCCCATGTTGTCGATAAGCCAAGTCGGAGTAGCCACAGCGACACGGGACGCAAGGAGAATCAACCGATTGGACGTACCTTCTCTTCTCCATGTCTCCACCAAAATAGGGTGCATAACTAGGCATGGTAAACTGCACATTGCCCCTAGATTTGTACAGAAAGTGTCGCAGCGGGCTGCCCGGTACGATATCCGTGCAGGTGGGACGCCCCTGTTGGACAGCCGTCCGTATAGCATCAATGGAACCGTTGCGCTCCAGATTCTGCGGAAGTACCCGTTAGCTTGAACGGCTCCCGTCTTTGTAGGGCTGCATCCAACAACGAGCGTGACCAGACCACGCAAACGGGACTACCGAAGCGGAGGTGACACGTCTTCGGAGCCGGGGCGGACCAACATGGAGCATCGGGGACTGCCAAGGTCCGAGACCGAGTCGTAAAGTAAACCCGTCTTCCGGGATAGACAAGGCAAAGAAAAAGGGCAGATGACACAAAGTAGGGCATAATCGGAGGAAATCTCAGGGCAATTCCATGCGAACACGAAAGGCCACCCCTTGTCCACCCCGGATTCCCCTCTCCAACCAAACCCACGTCAACCCATGCCAATAATATATACACACGGCACGGCCCAAAAGCCGCAGCTGTCTGATACGCGCGGAGGGAATTTGGCCTTGGTAAACCGCGCGTCTTTTGTACCGCCCAGCGTCTGGAATTGAAATAAGGAGACTTTGCACGGTAAAGAAATAATACCACATACCTCAACCAAGTCATCTCTCATTCGCCTAAGCTCAAAAAAGCTTTCCTTATCTGCACTAATGAGGAGGACCGCGACCTCGTCATCGGCACCCTCGCTGGTGCGGGGCCGCTCTTGCATCTGCTCGGAAGGGTGTTCTAGGTTCAGAAAGCTGACGTACATGTACAGATAGCCCGTGTTGTTGAAGCCGGGCAAGCACAGCGGGATCCAGTTCTCACCACCACCGGCTTTGACGCTACCAGCTTCGAATAGCATGTTGAAGATGAGGTGGAGGTCACCTGGGTGCAGGCTATGTTTTTTGGGCCGGATAACGGAGACAAGCTTTCCGGACGCCACCACGAGGCCATATAGGAGGTTCTCGGACCGTGTCTTGAGGAGAGTGTTATTAATGGTGGCGCGATGGGATTTGCGGAGCTTGAGGCATTCCAGTGCCGACAGCAGTGTCGAGGGCGAGCCCCGTGTGAAGCCATCAGCGAGGGCCGACAGTAGTGTCTCTGTTCCCTGAAGAGGGCGACGCAGATCGTAATTCGCTCTCGCCGCGAACATGCGCTCCATGCTAGGGAGAGTAAGCGTCGAGAGAATCTGCATATAGAGTGCCTCCAGCTGGGAGCGAAGCTGGGAGTCGCTCTCTGGCAGGCGTGTAATGGCGACCAGATTGAGCGGACCCTTTGATATAACGACGAAACGGACATGTCCTGCGGTGAAGCCTCGCAGCGTGTCATTGGTGGATTGGTAAAAGGATATGATGGTTTGCACCACGCCGATATAATTTGTGATGAGCTGGTCGTCGCCATGTCGACTGTATATAGGCTTGCCGGCACTCGAGAGGATCAGGAAATGCTTCAGCTTCGCGCGCCACTGTTGCATAACCGCTTCTATAGACTACATCAGCAAGAGCGCCCTCTAGGTACATGCTGCGCGTCTGACCTTCGTTTGACCCGTCCATTTCCATCTCGTCAACCTCGTCAAACTCGCGACGGAAAGCAGCCTCAAAGTGTGGATCCGGGGGAAACATGCTTTGCGCTTCGGCGTCGCCAAACTTGTGTCCCAATGTCCTGAGCAGCGACTTCTCCTGCTCCGACTTCTCTGCCTGGCCCATGACCTCGCCTAGTATGCTCTCCTGGTATCCGGCTGCCTCGGTCGGCGCGAAGCTGGCCACGCTGGCCGTGTCATCGGCATCATTGATATTGCGCGAAACTACGCTTGCGTGTACAAAGTGGTGCGGCTTCGCCACTGTCGAGGTGGGCGATACATCTTTCGCATCGCTAGCAAACGCCTGCGTGTTCGCGACCGACAGCTGTGTGGTGGCTTTGGAGAGGAGTCGGGGTCTTGCGGGCGCCGTGGAGTGGGATGTCGAGGGTCGCGACAGCAGACCGAGGGCCGGTCGCGGTGGCAGCGGTGGAGGTGCCTCTTCTCGCGATACCAACGAGCTCATAGATGGCTGGCGGGAGAATCTGCGTATTATCCCCAGGGTTGGATTTGCAAAGTCCATCTGCTCAATCGGCTCCCCCTTGTTCGACTTGGCCGAGGCATTGCTGCTCTGCTGCGTGGGCGTGGAAGGTAAGCTGCCCGTCTCAGAGGCGGGCGACTGGGCCTCAGCGTTCCCCGTCTCGTCCATCAAGATAGGGGTGGCCGTTCATCTAGACGGCAGCGTCTTGTTTTTGTTTTGACATGTTCGCGACTCACTAATAGCGTGCGCGCGCGGAGCGTCGTGACGCTTGTCCAGGTAATGCGTCACGCATGGGCCAACCGCCAATGACGTTGCACTTTGGAAATCTAGACGGAACCATCGACAAGGTCTGGCTGTGACGCCCGGAACAAGGCTGGAAGAGCATGTGCATGTACCTACAGCTCAAGCATACAATCGTGTCTTCACCGGACCCTACGAATAGCGCAACTGTCTCACTCCAACAGCCCTGCCCACCATCCTAGGAAAGCCCCCATACACGTACTTACTCCATCAACCACCCCCCACACTGGCGGCCCACATTCAGATCAGGCACCAAGTAATTTGAGTTTGATCCATCGCCACACTCATTCGTGTGCGCTGACGCACCTTCGCCTCGGCATGTACTCAGCTGTGCCAACGTAGTTTACTATTCTTAGCAAACCAGGCGTACAGCATTGCTTTATCCGGCATTGCGGTAGCAACGAATACATGTATGATTTGATACCTCGAGGCCTAGCGAGAAGAGCGGTATGCATAACAACCTATAATCAGCCTAGTCTTTGGAGAGTCGACAGCAAACGTGAACACCGATTGTCCTGTGTGCATGACTTCAAGCTTGGGTGGCAATCTTTTGGATGCCAAAGGGGAATGCGTGTTTTGTATTTATTCTCCAAAGTTGGGCTCCTCATTCCAAGCCAAACTCCCCCATGCACCAGAGTCCCACTCGACCAATGTCACAAACGTCAACACTAGACGACATCACGACCATAAATTACTCCTTGCACTGGCCCCACCTGGAGAACCCGAGCAACACTACCTTTGTTGGCCACACGCAAATCGACATCTGTCGCTGTCCAAGGCCGGACCTACCACCACAAGACGACGTAGAGCCGGGCCACATCTACACCCGGTACGAATGTGTGGGACCAGAAGTCAAGTTCAAATCTGGGGAGGACGAGTTATGGGTCTTGCACGAGGCTCATGGTCCGATCAATGTGCTGCGCCCAGCAACGGCAGAGGAGGCTGACCGGCGGAAGCAAATACATGATGATGCAGACCCCACATCATATCAAGGCCACAACTTCATTCTCTTGACAGGCCCATGTCCACGCGGACGATACCAAGCACATGCCACGCAAATGTGGCTGCAAGGTCTGGGTACATTGGCTCGACAGAATGTCTCAAGCCTCTCTCTACTCATCCAGCCTTACGAAGAAGACTGCTCAATACACCTCATCAAAGGGGCATACTCGGAGTTGGCAAACTACATACTAGACCATGTTTCGGGGCTCAAGGCACTGTATCTGTATATCTGCAACGATGGATGGAGTTTGTTGAGTGCCGCCACCGAATTCAGCATCATTTTTGACTTGGACGATGTGAAGATCGTGCTCAGGGACAACCGCTCCGACAAGGAAAACAGAGATTGCAAAGATGCTAGGGCATTTTTGGAACTCGTGACTAAAATAACAGAGACACGACCAATCCAAGCGCCAGACCCTGATCGTGAAGAAGATGCAGTCATTCCAGTCATATAGGGCCGACCAATAATTGCGTCATTGATATCACATACGAACATTAGCGGAGACAACGAGTGAGAAGCCGTGGAGGATTTGTCAAGAGATGACGAGCGCGGACCGCCAGAAACTAGGCGAAAATCAAACAGACACATAGATTGGTACATGGAGAATAGGGATATAATATGAATAGCAGAGAACCACCACATCAATAGGCACGACGTGCGACCTTGCAGGAGGTCTAGTTTGCACGCAGATCTGGCCCGCTATTCAACTTTCAGTACATTACGCAAAGGTAGCCTCAAGAAGTCAGCCTAAACGTCGGATGATCATCCCCCAGGTTATCTGCATCCGCTTCCATCAACCTATCATCCCTCTCCCCCCTCTCCCTCTTTCCATTCTCCCACTTGACCAAAAACAGCAGCGCCGTACACGCTGCCCCACAAACCCACAGCATTCCCAGACTAACACCGTATCCCGTGCGATACGTTGGCATCTCCTTCTGTAGAAAGACATTACTTGCCACGATACCGCCCAGATTGCCGATCCCGATTTGAATACCGGAGGCAACTGAGCGCTTGTAGTGTCCGGAAACGAGATTGGACATCCAGGCCAGAATCACGGGCTGTGTGATGAATCCGCCAGGAATGATAAGGAAGAGAGCAAAGTATTTGACGCCTGCTGAGAGGTTGTCCTGTACGAGCAGCATAATGTAACCGATTGATGCGACGACGAGACCGAACATACAAAACAGGTAGCGGTGGCGGAGGCGATCGCTGAGCCAGGCTGCTATGAGTGCAGTGGCGGTTGCTACGACGAAGATGGGGATTGACCGTACTTGTGCGGCGGCTGAAGTATAACCAAGCTCTTGCACAATGGTTGGAGTAAAGAAGGCTCCTGCATAGCCGGTGTTGACAATGCCTGAGATGCAAAAAGTGTGGTTAGCATGTTTTGCCGTACTGAACTGAAACCTGGGGTCGGGATGCATGTTACTCACCAAAGTATGCAAGCGCTCCAAGATAGATCTTGGGATCCAAAAAGATCCTCTTAGCAGCTCTCCTGTCAAATCGATCCATGACGGCATCGCCAGTGTCAGCGCTCAAGCGTGCTAGGAGCAAAGCACGCTCTTCTTCCTTCAGAAACTTTGCATCCTCAGGCCAGTCTGGCACCCAGAACTTTGTAACAATCCCAGCGACGACAGTAACTATCCCCTCAAAAATCAGGATCCATCGCCAGCCCCGATAGTTGGCGACGCCGTCCATTTTAGCAATGGCGAATGCGAGGAGCTGAGGGGAGTTAGCATCGGGTCTTGAGCGCGCTGTGTAACCTTACACCACCAAATGCTCCAGCAATGATGCTTGCGGAGAAAAACAGGGTAAGCCGCCACTGGAGCTCATATCGTTTGTAGTACATTGAAATGAGGTATATGCAGCCTGTAACATGAGCATGGAAAGCACACGCAGTAATCGATACATACCCGGAAAGAGTCCCGCCTCGAAGAAACCAAGTAGAACGCGCATAGCTACTAAACCTCCAAAATTGGTAATGAGTCCCATTCCAATTGTCGAGAGGCCTGGTAGGCGTTAGAGTGGCTGGCAGACAACAGGAGTCTGCAAAGCTCACCCCAGAGGATCATGATCAAACTGAGCCATGTCGATGGTTTGAGCTTCTTGAGTACCAAGTTTGACGGGACCTCGAAAAGGACGTAGGGTACGAAAAAGACGAATAAAGCAATGTTGTAGCGATGGGCGTTTGAACCAGTCATTCCCAGGTCTTCTGTCAAGCCTATTGGGATTAGCCACACCACCACGTCCAACACTGTCATACCAACCTTGTATCTTTGCATTTCCTATGCTTCGTTAGTAGATTGAAGATGGCCACAACCGTAGTGTGAGAAAGTTGTACCAATATTGACGCGATCTAGGAATGCCAAAAAGAAGAGAAGAAACAACGGTGGAAGGACATGAAGATCGCATTTGCGAAGTAACTTCTTCTCAGCGACCGGATCGATAATGGCAACATCGACATCATGGAACGTCTCCGTCTTGTCGTCGGAGAACCTCGATATCCTTGTCGGTGTATCTGTCATTGTTGATATTGTACTGGACGCGACTCTTGCGCAGCGTCGAGGTTGATAAAGAAACAGCCAGAATCATGTGAGAGCAATGCGCTACAGCTGCAAGTGGCGTGAGTAGCTTTCATGACCGTAGCCAATCAGACTAGACCAGCGTGCCCCGAATCGCAGATCGGAGCATATTACGATTGCGGGGGACCCCAAACTGGGTGATGCAATCGTCCCGTACTTGTTCCGCTGAATGTTAGGTTGTAATTAACCTTTTGCAAAAGTCGCAACGTGCGTCGCATGACTTGTGATTCCCAAGCTAAGTGGACAAAAGCAATAAATGTGACTCGGACAAATTCATGCATTCAAATCTGGAAGCATAGAATGGCTCTCTTCCGTGAAACACGATTCTACCGGGTGCTCTTCTCTTGATGGTCAAGAACAGATGTCCAGCTGCTCTGATGAAGCCTCTGATCAGCTCAGATGGCGATTGCTAATCCCGAGGACTCAGCGGCGCCCAGATAGGAAAGCAAAAAGCAAAACTCATCGTGAAAGTAGCGGAACTTAATGATAATTTGCTATTTCCCTAGAGCCTGGAGCGGACGGAAGACGGACAGCCAGGATGGACTAAGAGAAGAACGGGAAGCAAAAACTCGGCACATGTATAAGATCGTGTACCGCTAATGAAGAAAGCAATCAAAACAGGACGATGCGAATTGCAGGAGTTCCGGAATAGCTTCAGCATATGTCGTGAGGCACGTCCAGGCAGGCGCGAGTGTGTTTGGTTGCAACCTTGGTAGCACAAAAAGACGTAAGGTGACGTGTTCGAGATGCAAAGGTTGGAATAACGAAAGAAAGGTCCTTGACATCCCTGTGTCATCTGTGAAGATCGTTTGATGCATAGAGATGAAGTTGTGAGTGTTGACGAGGGTGCCGCACGCTCACAAGTCGCGAGACTGCAGATTGCGCTAACGGCCCCTTAGCGCGGTTTTGGACTCGCTTACACCACAGACGGCGGGAAATTCAGCTTCTCAGGATTCCAGCTCTTCGACAATACCACACAGCCAAATCGACATCCACAACCGTCGCCATGGCCAGTACGTTCGCGATTGCTCGTTTCTTGCGGTAACAGTATATTAATGGAGATGCGCAGAATCCAAGAACTCGTCCCAGCACAACCAGTCGAAGAAGAACCACCGAAACGGGTATGCATCCCTCACCTCCATCGCACGAGCACCATCATCAGGTGGATGAAACACGTGGCCCTCGATCAGACGGACAGCATGGAGAGCAACAGCTGATGGCATTGCAGTATCAAGAAGCCCAAGACTCACCGTTACCCCTCGCTCAAGGGCACCGACCCCAAGTTCAGGAGGAACCACAGGCATGCTCTTCACGGAACCATGCGCGCTCTGGTGCGTCCAGACTCCCCATCGCATCCTGGCCATGTACTAACAGCGACGCAGAAGGAGGTCAAGGAGGGCAAGCGCGACTCGGCATAAAGGACGAAACGATTACGAGCGAGCAACGATGGCGGTTTTCGATTCCTTTATGAGACATTTGGTCGGCGTCAATGGCATTCGGACTTTCTATGAACAGCTTTGAGCTCAAGGGATAGAAGCAAGCCGCAGCACGTCTACCGCAGGCATGCAGCAATGAATAAGTCGAAAAGTCAGTTCGCTCCACCAGCGCGACTGTTCATGTGATGTGTTGCATCCACCGACCAACCGACCGTTCGAAACCAGGTATTCCAGGTAAGTCAGCAAAGTGAAGGGGGTGCAAACCTCCAACCAGCCATTAGTGTGTACAGCAACAGAGCTCTTCCATGCTCGACCTGCTGAAGGAAAATCTATCGTGGCAAGATCAACTACCCCATCATTACCAAACACACAGCCTTTTACCCCGTAGGGCAAGTGTGCATGAAGATGGGGCTACATAGCAGTTATTGACAAGAGGGCTTTGAGACTACTTTGGCTACTCTTCGAGAGGTTCTGAAATACCGGACCGCGAGGGATCATACAAGTATTCTAGCAATGCAATCAACTGCGTTATCAGTTCCATGTTTACGGCTGTTGTTCGAGTGATGACGCCTCCCAAGCCAGATGTGCAATAGGTGGGGTATATATTTCACGTCTCAACACCTCGAGCTTCACCTCACACCTCTCCACTCACTAACCGCGTCGACCTCCGGAGTTGATGCAAGAGCGTCTTCATATGCCGTAGACATACGATAATACTACTCTCTACGCGCTCTTGCACAACTTGCTCGGAAGGTCGGCCAAAGGTATCCCGGTGCCTGAGTCTGCTGCACACCCCGCTGCCTGATTAGCTGCAACTCCAACCCCGGCCTCCACCGTCATATCTCGCATCTACTATCGTCGATACGCCATCAACCTCTTCCCTTGAATCCTCACAAAACACCAGCCCACATCCCGTGTCAGACGTCTCACCCCACCAACCCACCAACCTACCATGGCTACGCAAGCGCATTGCGCATACTGCTTCGAAAGCCTCGTCGCGAGCCTAGAGAAACGGCCCGCTCTCTCGCTCGCCCAAGTGCAAACCCTCTGGGCAAAATACACATCCGACCCCACCACGACCTCTGAGCTCGAAGATGA
>Ga0265780_10005747_pt1 | contig 15602 bp, 13 predicted proteins | sample P1T30metagenome_FD_192432 | JGI IMG/M metagenome (GOLD analysis project Ga0265780, IMG submission 192432) | Plant litter microbial communities from East Loma Ridge, Irvine, California - P1 T30 | ecosystem: Environmental > Terrestrial > Plant litter > Unclassified | place: USA: California... | reverse complement strand
ATGGTACTGCAAGGGGGACCTTGTGGGAGAGTAGGACGCCGCCGGACTCAACGTGGTAACAACAGGGAACCCCTGGTCAGCGATGACCAGGGGTTTTCTGCGTTCCCGGGTGTTCGGGGACCGCGGCACGGGTCGGGCATGATTGGTGCATGGCTCAGACCGTGGGGGAGTTGTTCGACAGGGAACCGCAGCAGTGGGAAACCGACGGAGACCGGAGTCTGTGGCGTTGGTCACGCGACCGGTTCGCCGGCGTTCCGATCCCTGAGTCGCGGGGTGCGCTCGACGCGTTGCTGCGGACGGGTGTGGCGGAAGAGCTCGGTGTCCCACTGACGTCGCCGCACGACGATGTCGTGGCTCTTTGGCGGTCCGGAGACGGCAGGCCGACGTCCGAGGTCGTGGACATCCTCTGGTGGCGCCGGCAGGCGCTGCCCCTGCTGCTGGATCGCGCAGACCTGCCAGGAGCGACGGTGGCGCTCCGCACCACGACGGAGGAGGACTGGCGTTCGATCCGACGGTTGCGGATCGAGAACGCCACCGAGAACCCCATCTCGTACGGCGCGACGCTCGAAACGACGCTGGGGATGACGGAGGATGAGTGGCGGCTCCGAGGCCGTCGTGGCTCCAGCAGGTCCGCCACCAGTCTCGTAGCGGTCGATGATCGCTCCGGACGGTGGGTGGGCATGATGTCGGCGCAGGAGGACGCCGACCCACCGGGGTGCCTGCTCACCGGCGTCTACGTCGCGCCGGCGTACCGCGGGCGTCGGCAGGGGGTGGCCGACGCGCTGTTCGGGGAGATCCTCGGATGGACCACCCGCCGGTCGGGCCCGCTCCGGCTGTGGGTGGACGCAGGCGACGCCGGGCTCCCGGCGCGTGGTTTCTACGCCAGGCACGGGTTCGCCGCCACGGGACGCGCGAAACCGATCGGTTTCGTCGCCGGCAACGTCGTCGAGATGGCGCGATTGGTCTCGGCCTCGGCCCCGGCCTCGGCCTCGGCCTCGGCCTCGGTGCCGTTTGCCTGAACAGGGACGGCGTGGTCTGACGGGGGTGGACGAGCTGGCATGACGGCGCCCGTGAAGGAGCTGCGTTCAGGGCAGCAGGCCGAGCTCCATGGCGCGGGTGACCGCCCGCGTGCGGTCGTTCACGCCGAGCTTCTCGAACACGTGCCCGAGGTGCGTCTTCACGGTCGTCTCACTGAGGTAGAGCAACCTGCCGATACCCGGATTCGAGTTGCCCTGCGCGACGAGCCGCAGGACCTCGAGTTCACGTGGGGAGAGGGTCGGGCCGGCTGACGGCTTCATGGTCGCACGGCGAACGAGTGCCGCTGCTGCGGAAGGAGCGAGGGCGGTCTCTCCGCGGGCGGTGGCGCGGATGCCGGCGAGGATCTCGGACTCCGGCGCGGCCTTCAGTAGGTACCCGGTGGCTCCGGCTTCGATCGCAGCGAGGATCTGGTCGTCGGACTCGTAGGTGGTCAGGATGAGAATCCGGGCGTCGGGCTCGACTGCGAGGATCGCGCCGGTCGCCGCGGTGCCGTCGAGCACCGGCATCCGCAGGTCCATGAGGACCACGTCCGGCCGTTCCGCGAGCACCACCGTCACCGCCGCGCGCCCGTCGCTCGCCTGACCGACGACGTCGACGTCGTCGGCGTCCTGCAAGAGCGCGATGATGCCCGATCGCACGATCGGGTGGTCGTCGGCGACGACGACGCGGATCACCGTGGTGCTCCGGCGGTGTGCCGTCGCGATGGCACGGCTGGTGCTGGCTGCGCGGGGAGGACGTCCTCCGCGGTGTCGGAGGGGAGGCTCGGCACGGCTTCCGTGGGGAGGCTTGCCTCGACGACGGTGCCGGTCCCCGGGCGGCTCGTGATCGTGCAGGTCCCACCCGCGAGGGCGAGCCGTTCCCGAAGGCCGTGCAGGCCGTGACCCGCCGTCGGGACGGACGGGTCGAATCCGATGCCGTCGTCCACGATCCGCAGGACGACGTGCTCGGGCGAGCTGAGGAGGTGGAGCCGCACCGAAGCGGCGTCGGCGTGCGCGCGGACGTTGGCCAGTGCCTCCTGGCCGACCCGGAGCAGCACCACCTGCGCATCGCGGCTCAGCGAGCCGTCAGCCGCGTCGACGGCGACGGGCACGCCGGTCTCGCGCTGGTGGCGTTCCGCCATCCGGTACAGCGCCCCGGTCAGGCTGTCGCGGATCGCGCCAGCGGCCCCGGCGGACACGAGGGCACGGGACTCCTCGAGCGCGGCGCGGGCGGATTCCTCGAGGACGGTGAGACGATCCCCGAGCGCCTCGGGTCGGTCGTTCAGGAGGTCCCCGCGGGCGCGCTCGGCGAGCATGACGATGCCGGCGAGGTTCTGTGCCACCGTGTCGTGGATCTCGCGGGCGAGACGCTCCCGCTCGCTGGTCACCCCGGCGCTGCGATGAGCGTCCGCCAGGGACTGTTGCGTCGCGCGGAGCTCGTCGAGGAGCTGACGGCGTTCCTCGGCGAGGTCGGCGACGCGGGTCATCCAGACACCCATCGCGCAGGCGCCGACGACGCTGACGGACTCGATGAGGACGGTGCCGACCAACGCCTCGGGGCCGCCGGTGACCTGCAGGCCGAGTGCGCTCGCGAGGCCGACGACCCCGGACAGCAGGACCGCATTCCGGACCCGCTGCACCTGACACCACACGAGCGGGAAGACGATGCACTGCACGAAGGCGGTGGTCGGCGCGACAGCGGGCAGGACGAACGCGACGACGAGGGCGATCGGCAGGAAGCCGGCCGCTGCGCGCGGCAGGTCGTAGGCACGCCACCCGTAGGTGACGTACGCCGTCACGAACACCACGAGCGCGACGAAGGCCGGCCACCGGGACGACCACGGCGACCAGCCGAATGCGGCGATGACGGCCGTGAGCACCACGGTCGCGGCGAAGAACGCGTGCAGCCAGGCGTTGCGCCGAGCGATGTCCGGTCCTTCGTCCATGGAGACAGCATCCCATCCCCTCGCCGCTGGCCGGAGGTTCTCCACAGGCACGGTCAGACGTCCCGACGGTTCCACCGGAACGTCAGCAGGCAGGCCGCGGTGCCCCCGGCCAGCCATGCTGTCAGCACGAGGGCACCGAAGCTGAGGTGCCAAGCGCCTCCCGGCTCGGCAGATGCGAACGCGTCCGGCAGGAAGACCGACCGCATGCCGGACGCCATCCACCGCAGCGGGAAGGCGGAGGCGGTGGTCTGCAACCAGTCCGGGAGCTGCGCGAAGGGGAGGTACACACCGGAGATGAACTGGAGGACGAGGACGATGGGAACGATCGTCGCGGTCACACGCCGTCCCTCTCGGGGGAGTGCGGAGACGGCGATGCCGAGGACACAGCTCGTCGGGAGGCCGAGGAGCACGACGCCGGCGAACCGGGCCCATGCTCCGCCGTCGGTCGGCAGGTCCACGCCGAAGACCAGCGCCGCGACGCCCAGGAGCAGGGCTGTCTGCACGGTTGTCGTCACGAGGACCATGCCGATCTTGCCGACGAAGTAGCCGAGCACCGGCAGGGGGGTGCCGCCGAGCCGCTTCAGCGTGCCGTCGCTGCGCTCTCCGGCGATGTCGACACCGAGCGACTGCGTGCCGGAGAGCAGGATGCCGGTCGCGACGAGACCGGGCAAGTAGTACGTGGCGTAGTCGACGCTCGTGCCCGGGCCCGCGTCGATGTCTGGCGTGCTGCTGAACGCCACCGAGAAGAGGGCGAGCATGACGATCGGGAACAGGAAGGTGAAGAACACGGCGTCCGGGGCGCGGAAGTACGAGCGGAGCTCGTAGCCGATGCGGTGCAGCGCGGTGTTCATGCTGGGTCCTCTGCTGCTCGGATCATGGCGAGGTAGACGTCCTCGAGCGAGGGACGCACCACCTCGAGGTCGCGCATTGGGTGCATGGTCGCACGGATGCGCGCTGTCGCATCAGGGGTTCGTTCCTCGTGGTGCGCGCCCGCTTCGTCGCGCCACCGGACGAGTGGTATCCGCGCCTCGCGGCCCCCGATCTCATCGATGGGGGCGACGTCGAGCAGCCGCCCGTTCGCGATGACCGCGGCCCGGTCGGCGAGGTGCGCTGCCTCGTCCAGGTAGTGCGTCGTCAGCAGCACCGTGGTGCCCTCCTGCTTGACGTCGTCGACCAGGCGCCAGAACTGCCGTCGGGCCTCTGGGTCGAAGCCGGTCGTCGGCTCGTCGAGGAACAGGACCTCCGGCCGACCGATGATGCCGAGCGCGACGTCCATCCGCCTCCGCTGCCCTCCGGAGAGTCGGCCGATGCGAGTGTTGCGCTGCTCGTTCAGCCCGGTGGCGTGGATGAGCTCGTCCACGTCGCGTCGACGGGGATACAGGGTCGCGAAGTGCCGGAGCTGTTCCGCCACCGTCACGTTCGGCGACTCCGTGCTGGTCTGGAGCACGATCCCGATCCGGGCGTTGTGGCGCCGGCTCGCGCGGGCCGGATCGTGACCCAGCACGCGGACGTCGCCGCTCGTGCGGGTGCGGAAGCCCTCGAGGATCTCGACCGTCGTGGACTTGCCGGCACCGTTCGGGCCGAGGAGGGTGAACGTCTCGCCGGGGGCGATCGAGAACGAGACATCATCGACGGCGCGCTTGCCGGTCGGGTACTGCTTCGTGAGGTGGTGGACCTCGACTGCGGGATCGGTGGGCACGGATCAAGCGTGCCGCGTCGTCCGCTGTCACGGCTCGGGGGAGCGGGCGGAGGTGGGTCCTCCGATCGGAGGAGGTGCCGATCTGCGGGGACTGATACTTTACCGGCAGGATGCGTGACCCTCGTCGCGGGGAAGGGGAAGGGGGAGACGATGGCCGACCTGTCAGTGTCGTGGAGCGCGCTCGAGGCCGTGCACGATGCACTCTCGCGGGCGATGAGCACCTTCGACGGGGCTCGGCTCCCGTCGGACCGCGGTGCCTTCGGCGCGGGCGATGTCGAACAGGCGTTCGCCACCTTCCGGACCGCGCAGCGGCGGTCGACCGCGTGGCTGACCGACACGAGCCGCACGCTGGCCCAGTACGCGAAGGACACGAGGTCGCTCCTGGAGCGTGCGGACAGCGACCTCGCGGGCAAGGCCGGGGGCATGTGATGGCGGCAGACCCGCTCGCCGGCAACCCGTCCGCGATCACGAGGATCGTGAGCGTGCTCGCGGACCATCAGGACGACATCCGCACCGGCGCCCACCAGGTCGCCAGCGCCGTCGAGGAGGCCAGCGACTGGTCGGGTGCGTCGAAGGACCGTTTCAGCACGACCATCGGCACGCTGACGCAGGCAGCGGCGCGCATCATCGCACGGCTGGACGCCGCGATCGACGTGCTCGGCTCCTACGCCGACGACGTCCAGCAGATCCAGGACGAAGCAGAGCGCATCCGGTCGGCGCAGGTGGCCATCTCGTTGGACACCGTCGCGAACACGATGGCGATCGGCAGTGCACGGTCCGCAGCAGCAGACCGCGGCGCCACCGAGGCGGACGCACGCATGGTCGGCCGGTTGCAGTCCGAGGCCGACGACCTCGCCGCAGCGGCGCAGCGACTCGACGCGCAGTGGGAAGCGCTCGTCGAACGACGGACCGCCGCCGACCGAGCCGCAGCCGCCGGGCTGTCCGACACCGACGTGCTCGGGGTCTCCGCGTCGACCGCCGGCGCCCTGGCAGCCATGGGCGATGCGGCGTTCCGCGCTGCCATTGCCGCGATGCCACCGGAGGTCCTCGCGTCGCAGCGTGGGGCGGTCGCCGGCCGGTTGGCTGCGATGTCGCCCCAGACGGTGCAGGCGTGGTGGGACGGTCTCGGCGGTCGAGGAACCGCCGGCGAGCATGCCGCGGCACAGGACGCATTGATCACAGCGCTGCCCGCGGTCATCGGGAACCTCAACGGGGTGCCCTACTGGGCGCGGGACCAGGCGAACCGGTTGAGCGCGCAGCGCGCGTACGCACAGGCGGAGGACGCCGTCGTGAAGGCTCAGCTCGACCTGAGGAACGCCGTCGGGCGGCCCGCGGAGGCAGCCGCCCAGCGGAAGCTCGCGCAGGCGCAGCAGCGCGCCGGTGCCCTCGAGAACTTCACCGCAGGGGCGCGAACACCCTTGAATCTCAGGCAGCAGATGCCGCGGCAGATGGTCTCCTTCCAGCCGAGTGATCCACCGCTCGGAGCGTTCGCTGTCGGTGACCTCGACACCGCTGCGAGCATCTCGTACCTGGTTCCTGGGATGGGAAGCTCTCTGGCCGACACGACGCAGTACATGCGAACGGCGTCGAACGTGCAGGCGTACCAGCAGAATCTCGGAGCGTCGCCGACGGCGATGGTGACCTGGCTCGGCTACGAACCTCCGCCGAGGGCGGAATCGGGCGACCTCAGCGTGCTCGGCGAGGACCATGCGGTTCGAGGGGCGCAGAACTTCGCAGCTGATCTGCTCGGATTGCGCGCAGTCCGGCCTGACGTACCGATCAACGTCGTCGCCCACTCGTACGGATCGACCATGGCGTCGGTCGCGCTCGTTGTTCAACCGGAGATTCGCGTACGTTCATTCGTGACCCTCGGCTCCGCCGGGATCCCGGCGATCGTTCCGGACGCGGCGGCCACCCATGCGGAGCACATGTACGCTGCTCAGGCGGATGAGCGCGGGAACGTGGCGTGGCTCGGGCGAACCTTCAGCTTTCCTCATCGCGCCGATCCGACTCAGGATTTCGGCGCAACCGTCATCGACACGACAGGAGCCGCAACCGTGGACCTGCACAATCTCTCTGCGGAGCCCGGATCCGGCGAACACGGCTATCTCGACGTCGGTACGAAGACCCTCTCCGCAACTGCATCGGTGACGCTGCCGTGACGCTGAGCCGGAGACCAGTGGCGGCACTCGCAGCTTTCGGCGTGCTGGCCGCACTCGGAATGAGCGCTTGTGAAGGAGGACAACAAGGGAGCAGCATGCAGCCAGCAGATTCGAAACGAGAAGCGTCGGTCTTCTTGCACGAGACCATGCAGCAGGCGCCGTTGTCGTGGCCCGAGGTGCCCGAACCAGTCGCCACGCGCTGCTCGGCAGGCGCGCACGGTGTCCGCTTCCAGTACCTCGTGCACGTCGAACACTCGGTCGATGCTGCAGAGCTTGCGCGCACGTTCGAGGACTACTGGAAGGCACGAGGTCTCGAGGTCGCTCCGTCGGAAGAAGACCTCGGGAGTAGATACGGAACGGTGTACTCGGCGACGGCGAGGTCAGCGACCGGCCCGTGGGGCGCGATCGAAGTTTCGCAGACCGGGATCAACCTCTACGTCGATTCCGCTTGTGCCACCGGCGATGTCGCTGGTTACGAATGACACCGCGCCCGTGGACAGGGCCACGGTTGCCTTCGACCTCGACACGAACCCACGCCTCGAGACCGCGAAGGCACCGATCGGTCAGTGCGATGGCAGGGAGCGTGCAGAGAACCATCGCAGCAGGGCCGGTCGCAGCTGCGATCCCACCCGCGCTCCTTCAGAGAGCGGGATGACCGAACGGATCGAGGCTGCTCCGCCCGGTCAGCCCAGCCGCACCGGCTCGCCCGCGGGCGTGCCCTTCGTCATCGCGGCGAGGATCTCGGCCGAGTCGGCGTTGCCCGGCGTCGCCGTCGCGCCCGGTGCGACCGTCACGACCCGGACCCCGCGGGGGCCGCACTCCGCCGCCCATGCCTGGGTGAGCGGCGCGACAGCGCTCCTCACCGCCCGCATGGACGAGCCGTGCTCGATGGGTCGGCTCGCCCGCGAACTCCGGGTCAGCGAGTCGACGCTCTTCACCCGCTTCAAGGGGGCGACCGGCACGTCCCCGGCGCAGTACCTCGAACGGACGCGGCTGGGGGAGGCGCGACGACAGATGGTCGTCCACGGTGACACCGCCGCCCGCGCGGCCTCCGCGGTGGGCTTCCGGAGCGCCTCCCACTTCTCGCGGGACTACCGGGAGGCCTACGGGCGTCCGCCGGCGGCGGACGCCGTCGCCACGCGCGAACAGCTGTCGCTCGCGCCCGCCGTGAAGCGCCGCCCGGACGCGTGCCCACGCCGGGGACCGCCGGACGGGAGGCGCGGTGCGGGCGGGTGCCGCGCCTCCCGTCCGACGCGCCCGCATCTGAGTGCACGCGACGCGACGCGGGTAGACCGGAGGCATGCAGGTCGTCGGAATCGAAGAGTTCGGAGGGCCCGAGGCCCTCGCCGTCCACGAGGTCCCGGAGCCGCACGCCGGCTCCGGCTCCGTCCGCATCCGGGTGCACGCGTTCGCCGTGAACCCCACCGACACCGGTGTGCGGGCGGGCCAGCGGGACAGCTCGAAGTCCTCGCCGCCGTACGTGCCCGGCATGGACGCAGCCGGGGTCATCGACGAGGTCGGACCGGACGTCAGCGGCTGGGAGGTCGGCGACGAGGTCATGGCCATCGCCCTCCCGCTCAGCGAGCACGGCGGCGCCTACGTCGAGGAGCTCGTCGCACCCGTCGGGTCGTTCACGCGGATCCCGCGCGGGCTGTCGCTCGAACTCGCCTCCACCGTCCCGATGAACGGGCTGACGGCGCTGCAGATCCTGGAACGCGCTGCGCTGCAGCCGGGGCAGACCCTCGCCGTCACCGGAGCCGCTGGGCTGCTCGGGAACTACGTCGTCCAGCTGGCGCGCGCGGCGGGGATCACCGTCATCGCCGACGCCGCCGAGAAGGACGAAGCGCTCGTGCGCTCGCTCGGGCCGGACCACATCGTGCCCCGCGGGTCGACGTTCGCCTCGTCGGTGCGCGACCTCGTGCCGGGAGGCGTCGACGCGCTCGCCGACGCCGCCGTGCAGCGCGACGAGGTCGTCGACGCCGTCAAGGACGGGGGAGCGTTCTTCGACGTGCGCGGCTGGGAGGGCAACGGCGCGCGCGGCATCCGCTTCGACCAGATCATGGTGTTCAGCGAGTACCGGTCGTTCGACAAGCTCGAGCAGCTGCGGCACGCGGTGGAGAGCGGGACGATCACCCCGCGGGTGGCGGAGGTGCTGCCGGCAGCGCGGGCCACGGAGGCGCACGAGCGGCTCGAGGCCGGGGGGACGCGGGGACGGTTCGTCCTCAGTTGGGCTTGATCGGGTGACGGACGGGAGGCGCGGTGCCAGCTGGCACCGCGCCTCCCGTCCGTCACCCGGTCGCCAGCGGTTCCGGCGTCACCGCCCGAGTGGCGGTCCTGCATCGAGCCCCGCATCGTGGAACGCGGCGAGGACGAGCGGCCAGGGGACACGCTCCTGCTCCAGGCGCGGATCGCCCGCGGCCCGGAGACGATCGAGCGCGGCGTTCTCCCCTGGCGTGAGCCGGGGGAGGTGCCCGCGAGCAGGTTTCGGCTCTGGAACCCAGAGCTCCCGAAGCTCCTCGAGCGTCGAGGCGTCCATCAGCAGGCTCTCGGCGGGGAGCACCGAGCGGAGTTCGCTGAGGATCGCGAACCCGTGTGAGTCGAGATCACCCCAGTACACGAGTCGCGCGGCTCGCAGCCAGGTGATCTCGCCGACCCAACTGCTGAGGCCGTACCCGGCCCCGTGCACGGCGATCGTGCCCTGCATCTCGGGCAGGGCGAGCAGTGTCTCCAGGTTCTCGCACATGAGGACCGTCTCCGGTCGAACCGGGAGTCGGGCGAGATCGGCGACCGGGAGCGCCAGATGTCGGAGACCGGACGGCGCGAAGGCAGCGTCGAGGAACCGCACGGTGATCATGCGCGGGTTCAGCGTGAAGTCGAGCGGCGCAGCGGCGGGACGGGTGCCGTGCAACTTGGCGACGAGGCCCCGGTGACGACCGAGCCACTTCGTGTCGACGCCACGGATGGGCAGCTCTCGGATGCGACGCCCGGAGGTCGTGTTGGCCTCGAGCCAGCCCAGGACACCGATGAGCCGATCGAGGTCGGGTTCGTCGAGCGCCTCGATCGCGGCACCCTGGCTGGTCAGGACGCCGTCGATGTCGAGCGCTTCGGACGTGCCTTCCCGGGCGTTCGCGGTGAGGACTCCGCGTACGCGCTCGAGACGGCTCCGGAGTGCGCGCCAACGAGCACCCGCGCCGGCGAAGTCCACGATCGACTGCACGTCGCCGAGTACCAGGCGCACCGGGACCTGCTGCGCGCCGACGCTCGCCCAGCGACGTGTGGCCCATTCGACGCCGTCCACCCCGCGCCAGGTGGCCGCCCACGCGGCCGCACCGCTGTAGTCCGCGAGCACGGCACGCTCGTTGGGCGGAGCGAGCGCGATGGTGAGCGTTGCGACGGGGTCCGATTGCGCCGCCCAGGACCGGATGGACCGCTCGACGGTGCGCCGTGCCCGCGTCCGCGCATCGGCGATCGAGACGGTCACGACTCCCACCGGATGTTCGCCAGCGTCGACCGCTGACGAGTCTCGTTCGTCACCGCGGTCACCGCTCCGACGTACGGCTCGATGGTGCCCAGGAGCTTCTGCGGCGTCGCGAGGATCATGTGGAAGCCGAACGCGACGAAGATGTCCATCGCATTGCGCGTGTACGCCGCGTCCGCCTTGTCGAACGCCTCGTCGAGCACGATGGTGCCGTACCGCGGGATCTCGTCGTCGTCCGTGGTGAGTTGGTAGCGCAGCGCGGCGGCGAGACAGAACACGACCAGCTTCTGACGTTGCCCGCCGGACAGCCCGGCGCCCGAGTCGTGCACGTTCTGTTCGGCGCCCGTGCCGTCGAACTCGGCCGCCTGGAACGTCACGTGCTCCCGGGTGTCGAGGCACCGCCGACGCCATTCGAGGTCGGAGCGCTGACTGGACGAGAGTCGGGTCATCAGCCGTTCGAGCGCGGCGAACCGTTCCTCGGCGGTGGTGAGCTCCTCGTCCGCCCACGACCCCTCGACGATCGAGCGGAGGTCGGCGAGGAACGCCTGGACCTCCTGCGACCGGTTGTCGCGGACGCGGATCTGCAGGAACCGGTCGCGGTCGTACTCGGACTGCAGCAGGGACGTGTTCACCGGTTCGACGCGCTCCCTGATGAGCTTGGGGGCGTCCCGGAGCTCGGCGAGCAGGTGCCCGATGAGCTCGTGGGACCGATCGCGGAGCAAGCGCATGAAGTTCTGCTCGTGCTCCGGCAGCCCGCGAGACTCGATCTCGGTCAGCCGTGCTCGGTACCCGTGGCGGTCGGCGATGTCGTCGGTGAGGTCCGCCACGACCGCGGGCCACTGCGTCCGGAATCGCAGGGCGTGACCGAGGAAGGACTTGGCGGCGGAGGCGCTCGCCGCACGGGCGGTGTCGCGTTGGTCGTACAGCGTCGTCTGCACCCTGCTACCGACGTCGGCCACCTCGTCGCGTCCGATGGAGCGCCGGACGGAGTGGAAGCGCTGATCGAGCTCGGACGAGGTGTCGTCGTCGATCGTGCCGTTCCGAACGGCCTGCCGCAGCCGTTCCACGCCGGCGGTCAGCGTCTGCACGAGCGTCGTCGCCTGGGCGGCTGCCACCCCGGCAGTGCGCTCGTCCTCCTCGGCAGCTCGCAACTCGCGCCGCGACTCCACCTCGAACGCCGACGCCCGCTCCAGGTCCTCGTTGCCCTGGCTGAGTCGCTCGAGCGCCTCGGTCGCGCGAGACACTCGCGCTGCGGCACCGTCCCGGTCGACGTCCTCCCAGCTCCGGCGGAGGAGCATCTCGAGTGTCGTCCGCCGTCGTAGCTCGGCGTCACGGCGTCGCTCCGCGCGGTCACGGAGACCTTCCGCACGTTCCCGATCGCGCTCCGCATCGGTCAGCGCCGCGAGCAGCGCCTCGAGCTTCGCGGTCGTGTCCGAGCCGAGCACCCAGTTGGTCCGGTCGTCCACCCGGAAGCGGTCGTCCTTCTCGTACCGAGCCCCACGTCGCGTCTGACCGTTGATCGTCAGCGCCCGGTCCGTCCGGCTGAGTTCGTCGGCCGAGTCGACGCACTCGTAGTCGTACTCTTCGGCGATCCGCCAGGACACCCAGTCGCGAAACCGGGTGTCGGTCACCGTGACGCGCCCGAGCAACGACCGATCGGAGCGCGCCGGACGTGGTGCCGGCACGGTCATCGGCACGTTCTCGAACACGAGCCGGACGCCGAGGTGCCGGCCGTCCACGAACTCCCGGACTGCGGGGACGAGGTCGGCGCGGACGGCGAGTGTCGTCGCGACGGGGCGGAGCACCCGCTCGATCGCCCCCCTCCACGCCGCGTACTCCGGGGCGACGTCGAGCAGCTCGCCGACGAACGGGACCGACCGCGTGTCGACGCCGAGGTGCGCGGCGATGGCGGACCGGGCCGCGAGCAACGGCGCGGGCAGATTGCTGCGCTGCCGTTGCACCTGCTCGACATCGCGACGGAGGCGCTCGGAGGTCCTCCGGGCGGTGGCTGCCCGCTCGAATTCGTCGTGCAGGGAGGACGGGTCGGCTGTCGCGGTCACCTCGCCTCGGGCGGTCTCGTGGAACTCCGCGAACGCCTCAGCCGAGGTCGGCGGCTCGATACCGACACCGGTGAGGTCGAGGACGAACTCGTTCCACGCGCGGTCGACATCGGCGGCGGACCGCTGCGCCTCTGCCAGCCGCTGTCGCGCGCCCTCGGTCCGGTCACCTCCCAGGGCCCGGGCTTCGAGCGAGGCTTGCTCGACGACGGCCGACGCCTCTGCGCGCCGCTCCGACGCCCTCCGGTGCAGCTCGGCCTTCCCTGCCGCGTCGGTCCGAGCGGCCACGAGTGCGTCCTCCGTGAGCCGCAGCCGCAGCCGGTCCTGGAAGACGGGCAGCGCCTCGAGGAGACGGTCGGCTGCGAGTGCTCGTGACTCGGCCGCTTCGTACTCCTCGACCGCGGGCTCCATCGCCCGGAGCGCGTCGCGTTGCTCACGGGCTTCGACGACGAGGCGGTGGGCCGCGTGCAACTCGCCGAACTGCTGCACCGCGTTGTCGGCGAGCGCGAACGTGCTCGGCTCCTCGAGCATGAACCCGCGGAACAGCTGATCGAGCGTCCCGAGGTTCTTCGCGGACTGCGTCCGGTGTAGCAGGTGCAGCGCCGTGGTGCTCGGACCGAGGAGCCGTTCGATCCGGGCGAAGTACCCCCGGGACGAGCCGCTCGTGATCTCAGCGCCCGGCCAGGCTCGCTTCATCCCGCGCACGTCCAGGGACGGGCTGACGAACGGCTCGAACGCGTCGAGCCCGACCGCGACCCGATGGACGAACGACACGTCCTTGACGTCGGCCACGTCGGTGCTCCGTCCGCGGATCTGGAAGAGCCGCACCAGGGAGACCGAATCACCCGTGCCGTCGTCGAACCGGAGGGCGATCCCGCTCCAGGTCGGTCCGGTCCGCAGGTACTTCGTCACGGCGCGGTTGAGATCGGTGTCGGACTCGCGGCTCCACGCCCCTCGGATGTAGCTGACGAGGGAACGGTCGTCCCGCTGGGTCGACTCCTGCGCGGCGGCGTTGAAGCGGAGCCGGCCGCGCGGCGTCAGCGCCGTGGCGATGGCGTCGAGCATCGAGGACTTGCCCGAGCCCGATGGGCCGGTGATGAGGTGTCCGGACCGAGCGACGTCGACCACCGTCCGGCCCGAGAACGTGCCCCAGTCGACCAGTTCCAGGCGCGCGAGCCGCCACTGCGGAGTCGTGGGGCCGGTCACGAGTCGTCCTCCGCGGATGTGTCGAGTGAGGCGAGTCGTTCGTACTCTGCGCCGATGGCGCGGACCTGGTCCGGGTCGATCAGCAGCCTCAGCACCGGCGAGACCTCGACGCGGCCGTCGTTGCCGTCACCCCGGACCTGGTGCAGCAAGCCGAGCCCGTCGATCTTGCGCCACGCACTGTTGAGCCTTCTCTCGAAGTCGGTCTGGTCACGGTCCTGCGTCCGGAACACGCTGAGCTGCTCGTACACGTCCTCGCGGTCGACGAACACCCGGGAGACGCCGTCGCCGGCGAGGAGCAGCTGACGGAGCACGAGGAGCATGGCCGTGTCGATGAACGTGAGGTTCTGCGACCGGACCACACGGGGCACGTCGACGCCGTCGGCTTCGACGTTCCGGACGAACGCGAAGCCGGCTTCGGTGTCCACGACGAGGTCGAGGAAGAGGTCGTGCAGCCGTGAGCGGATGGCGGCCTCGTCACTGCGCAGCGCCGCCCAGAGCTGCGGGCGTTGCGCGGACGACAGGTAGGGGCCCTGCACGATCTGTGCGAGGGCCCGCCGGGACTCGATCGCGAGCGTCCCGGTGTCGCCGGGCCACGCAGTACCGACCTCCGGAACGTCCCACGAACTCGTCGGCTGCGCACGCGCATGCGCCTGCGCCTCGGGCTCGTCCGTCACGTCGTTCATCCGATCATCCTCTCGAACACGCGGTGCGGGACGACCGCCGAGCGGGTGACGTCGTCGAGGCCGGACCACGACACCGTCTCGACACCGCCGGCGTCCGCGGCGAACGTGCTCTCTGCGAGCGCGAGCAGGCCCGCGACGCTCGCCACGCCCTGGGTCGCCGGGTGGTGCTCCAGGACGGTGCCGACGGAGGCCCGTCCGAGCAACTGCACGGTCGCGTTCACGTTCGCCGTCAGCTCCGTGAAGTCGATCTCGGTCTGCCGCGTGATCGCCCGGAGCACTTCGAGGTCGAGCTCCTCCGGTTCGTTCTCCGCCACCGAGACGACCGTCGGCAGGTCGTCCGCCGGGTCGTACAGGCGCAGCGCCCCGACGCTCGACATCCCGACGGCGGGCACATCGAGCGTGACGTGGGTCGGCGCCCACGGACGGACCTGCGGTGCTGCGGCGATGCCGGCGGTGAGCGAAGCCCGGAGCAGCTTCCGCAGCTCCCGGTCACGCTGGAACTCCTGCGACTGTACGTAGCGGCGCAGGCCGCGTGCGAAGCCCGTCAGTGCGCGGTTGATCTCGGCGTTGTCCTGTTTCAGCGTGCGCAGGAATCGACGGAGCAGACGTCGCTGCGGCCCGGGGAGCTGCCCGGCGAACGGCTGCTCGACGACCCGCTCGACATCGTCGTCGAAGGCAGCGCCGAGCTCTTCGTCGAGGAGCAGCTGGCTGAACGCGCGGAACGTGCGGCCGGCGCCGCTCTCCTCGATCAGGTCCACCCCCCGGAAGACCTCGTCGAGGACGTGCCGGTGCGACGCGTCCGAATCGAGGACCTCCTGCCGGAGCACCCGGTTCAACTCGTCGAACTCGGCCCGGACCCGAGCGAAGTCGGCCGGTACCTCGGCGGCCTGCGCGACGATCTCGGCGAGCCGCTCCTGCGCGCGCTCCGCGCTGAGCACCTCGACGTCGCCGCTGGCGATCCGCTCGATCGCACCGTCTATCCGGTCGCGTTCCGCCTGCAGTTCGCGCAAGCGCCGCGATGCGTCCGGATCCGTCTCCGAGGCGAGCCGCGACAGCTGCGAGGCGATGCTCATGAGACGTGACTCGGTCGCGTGGCTGCGAGGGGCCTCCAGTCCGGCCACGACGCGGATCGCGGCCGCGGCTGCCTGACTGAGCTCGAACGTCTCCTCTCGCGTGTCCGGCGTGGGGCGGCGCACCAGGAACCCGGCCTTGCGCCAATCGGCGCAGTACCGCTGAGCCGTGAGGGGGAGGTCTTGGCCGAGTGCGCGGAGGTCGTCGAGGTCGGCGTCGATGAGCGCGTACAGCTCGGCGGCAGGGAGGCGGCGCTCCTCGCCGCCGAGGTGGGTGTCGAGCAT
>Ga0265780_10005746_pt1 | contig 15602 bp, 7 predicted proteins | sample P1T30metagenome_FD_192432 | JGI IMG/M metagenome (GOLD analysis project Ga0265780, IMG submission 192432) | Plant litter microbial communities from East Loma Ridge, Irvine, California - P1 T30 | ecosystem: Environmental > Terrestrial > Plant litter > Unclassified | place: USA: California... | reverse complement strand
AGCATCGTCCAATTAGTTGGGAATATGCTACCTTCAATACGACGGCGTGTGGAAATATGTATAGAACTTGAACTGGCCTACCAATCTAAAGTCGAACATGCGATATAGACGCCCATCTCGGGTGACGCCCCGGTTGTGCAGGAATCCCAACTAACTCCCTCCACCTTCACCCGAGCAGAAATATACAACGTGCCGGTCAATTGCGTACCAGTGCGCAAATAAACATGTTAGAAAAAGTACCGCACGTGATGTAAAGGTTTATACAAGTACGAAGTTATTCCGCGATTTCCGCACGCTGGCCCCATTTCCGAAGCCCGGAAGAACCCCGCACTCGACCTGAAGTCAATTCAACCAACCACATTGCATCTGGGCGTCAGCCGGACACGATTGCCGACTACCGAAGGGCATTTTATTTGCTCTCTTTGCCTTAGTGCGGCGTAGGGCGTGTAATGATAACTAAAACCGAGGCATGGTGATCGACAATGGGGAGGTGCTATTGCCACTTTCCTATTCTCTCGACTTCAGTAGAACTCGCCGCTTTCTCAACGTCAGGGTAATTAACTTCACGAAACCCTTGTTTTTCGTTTTCACGCCTGAGTTCGGCTCTGGTGCCCCATTCACCTTCCAAACATCCATCGCATTCACTTCGTCTTGTAGTCGCCCACTGTTTATCCCCCGCACAAATTCTTAAAATCCACAAACAAACATGTCACCACCCTCAGCAATTGAGCCGCAGAACGGCGATGATAAGAAACTAAACACCACCGCGCCGCTCGAGCCAGGTCTCGACGAAAAGCGCGGCAAACTCGAGACGATGAGTTTCCCCAAACCGCCAAAATTCGACGATCCGTACAAGGAGCGTGCATACTTGAAAGGCCGACTCGCCGCTGCCTTCCGCATCTTTGGAAAATACGGCTTCGACGAGGGTGTGGCCGGGCACATTACCTTGAGAGTGCGTTAACCCTCAGCATTTCGATGCCAGTACTGACAAGCGACCAGGACCCCGTCGAACCAACAAACTTCTGGGTAAACCCGTTCGGCGTCGCATTCTCGCTAATGAAAGCATCCGACCTGATTCTCGTCAATGCCGAGGGCAAGGTCATCGATGGCGGAGAAGTCCGTCTACTAAACACTGCTGCATACATGATCCACCACGCCGTGCACACGGCGCGCCCTGATGTCATTTGTGCCGCACACTCGCATACAATCTACGGCCGCACGTTTTGCGCGCTGGGTCGCAAACTCGACACCGTCACGCAGGACAGCTGCGCGTTCCACAACGACCACGTCGTGTATAACAGCTTCAGAGGCGTGGTGTTGGCGGAAGAAGAGGGCAAGAATATTGCAAAAGCGCTGGGAGATAAGAAGGCGGCGTTGTTGCAGAATCACGGACTGTTGACGGTGGGCAAGTCGATTGAAGAGGCGGTGTTCTGGTTCGTGAGTCTGGAGAAGTGTTGCCATTCGCAGTTGATGGCGGATGCGGCGGTGGCGGGCAGGGCTGAGAATCAGTTGATTCATATTGACGAGGAGGATGCGGCGTATACGTATAAGACGGTTGGGACGCCGATTGCTGGTATGTTTTAACACCCGTGAAAGTGCATTGTGAGCGAGACATGTACTGACCTTGCACAGGATGGTTTTCGGCGAAGCCCATGTTTGATGTTATCCACAAGGAGACAGGCGGCGACTATCTGGAATGAGCGACGGGGAGTTGTGAAGCCCAATGTTTGTGAGAGGCGTTGAAGCCCTAAACGCGAAAGAGTGGAGAGACGATGCGCCAGTCACGATAACATTTTTCTGGAGCTTCCCAAGGTTATGTGACGGCTTTTCGCGAAGACGCGTAGTAGCGCAAGGAAACAATAGTTCTTCGGAGCTTTTCATCAGCTGCTTCGAAATGGCAAAGTTCTTCACATGGAATGTTCACCGATGACGGCCTATTGCTACGCCTGGTAGCATATGCTTTCTCGCTATGCCCTGTGACTGCAGTTATCGACTACAAGGCGTCGACAGCGACAGTGAAGAATTAATGGCGGTACCTGAATACAGATGCAAAACTCGTGTCCAAAAGTTAGCAGCTACAAAATTTGCCAATTTGCCGTGTAGTTTCACTGTAGCGTCGCATCTGGGAGTTAACGATGTAGCTTGAGTTCGTGCAGAATATAGGGATCGATCGGTGCGACGTGGTGGTCGTCCAATGGTTGGTGTTTTGGAACATGGTCTTATTCATGGGATACATTGTGTCGTAACTGGGGAATCTTTCAGTACCGCGCGAAGCCTCGGAAGGAAGTAAAGAGAGCCGTTGATAGGTATCTCCGATCTTCTTCAGAGGACTACACTCAAGTCTGGCACGGACCGCTGTAGTTTCGAAAGTGACGTTGGCGGTTGAGGTGAGTCGTGATGCACGCGGTTCTGCTGAGAGATCTCGAAACGAATCTTCCTTGTCCAGAACTGAGAAAGAGGAGAGACTGAGCGGAGTAGAACTCCAGTCATCTTAGCTCCAAAGTGGTTCGGGCCCATCGAACAGTTATTCGACGAGTGCGGTGTACAACTAGTTCGATTCCAAGTGCCCCAATATGTCCTGGAGAAACCTTGAAACAAACATCCCTTTCTCGGGATAAGATTCAGAAATAGAAGAGGTTAGCACTCCTCTATCTAGCCAAACGGCGCGTGTCACAGGGTGCCTTCTTACTTGGAGATTTCTCTCGGCGATCAAATTCTAAGCCCAGAAGTCATCACCATTCAACACGTGTTCGGAGAGCAGCGAGAGTGGACGGGAAGTCATAGCGATCGAAGCCTTTGTGGCTGTCGTATCTGCCCAACAGGGTCAAGGTCGTGGACCTTCTTTAGTTTCTTTGCTTCTTCTAGGAAGCGATAGCCACTATGCTTTTGCCGAGTCAGCGGGCGCGAGTCTTTCACAACAGAACATAAGTCTTTTTACAGCTCGTCATGAAAGGCAGTGCATTTGCATACAGACAGAGAAAACGCTGTGGACAGTGCAGTGAGCGGTGCGTAATTTGCCAGGTTGGATCAGGCTGTCCAGCCCAGACGTGCGTCTACGCAGCAAGCTGAGGCGCTCTGCGAATTGTACTTTGCCTCTCAACATGGGATGTATGATCGTTCCGTCCACTACCGTCGAGAGCTTGCTGCGGGGTCTGCAGCTCGCGATCAACAATGGTTCGCTGCGTGCTACACGCCAATGCATCCTACACGAGGCGAATGCGCAAGTGCTCGTGCTAATGCAGCATGTTAAGTCATTGTAGCCAAGAAACTCAACACCCCACTACTTGTTCAGCTGTTGCATCGTTCTTAGTACGGTAAGCTTGCGCGGCTTTACTTACGGAGGCTTTCTTCATGAATACGGGGCATGTTCTGCCAAACCAGGATGCTGGTACAGATCATGGTGAATGTATGTCAGATCGCTGACGTCGCAGTGCTAAGAAAGAGCCCTGTATTCCCCGCAAAACCTCGAACCGAACAGCTAGACCTGTCTGTTGTTGTACCGTAAATGGTGAGTGTGGTGATCGGACGACCTGGCAAGTTCGTAAAACATACTGGCAGCTCACGCAAGAGGACTATGCTCATTGGCCTCCCGACTGACCGATCAATTAGAAGGTGTGAGCAATCTGCCCCTGTCGGAAGATGGCAGCCTATCGTCCACATCGACTCGTGCCCTGAGGCCTTAACGTGGTCAGCTCGCCGACAAAAGTAGTAAATCATAGCGAACGTCCGCTTTCGAGATCCGCGGCGAGGCTGGTAAACTAGTTAAAATGACGCTCGTTTGGCAGGGATACGCGGTCAAAGCCGCACTTTCTGGAGGGTTCACCGGCTGCCTGCATTTGATGAGTGGATGTGGTGTTGCAAAGCATTGAAGTTGTAGAATCGAAGGACCGGATGAATACGCTGAGTGTGCTGGCTTGAAAATTGATCCTGTTCCTTGCTACAGACCAGACAGAGCGATGGAGATTTGGCGAGTTGTATAGAAGTCATCTTGACGAACCCGGGGTGGATCAATCACGATGTGGTGGGCTCGAACGTGTTCCCAAATCGCTTCCACCCGGTGGTAGATGCGAAGATGTACCTATTGCAGGCTGACACCCTGCTGTTCTCAATTGGGATAAAGTTATGACGCAGACCTGCCGACTTGACGGTTTCGGATTGCATGATCGCCTACTTTGGCCATTTGTGGGTTGAGTCCTTCATCGATATGCAGAAGTTGCATGTACATGCATGCAGGTGGGGCTATGGAGACTCGGTCTTGCCGCTCCCTTGTGCGAATTGATGATGTGACGGAGGGCCGGCACGACGACGAATAGCCTCGCATTGACATGACCATAAACAACTTGCATAAATGCATACCTAGACATGGGTGGTGAGGGTGAGCGGGCGACGGAAATATACCATAGGCATGAGTTCAAGGATTGATTGCTAAGCGAAAATCCAGTCGGTTCAATGGTCTTTCCGATGTGCGACGACAAAGACTACACGGGAACTGCATCAGAGCTGAGTCCCGATACAGTGGCCGGTCCGATGCGTCCAAAGAAGGGCGATTAAACTTAATCTAAGCGAGAGCGCTACAGCTGACGTGTCTCTTTCCAAAGAAAGGCACCAGAGCCCTTTGAGTGTGTTCTCAGCTCCGTCCATCGCTATCGTCGATCTTCGAAGTAATCAAAGCTTTCGGGAGAGAATTGACCCAATCACATATCCGGGGCGCTCTCATGCAGCGGGAACAGTCCCCTTCCGCCGACGATCTGCTTGGCGATCCAGCAATGCCAAACCATCGTGGAAATAGCAGACCAATGAACCAAGAGCATCATGCACAGCAGTACTTGCACCCCACACATTCAAAGCACTTACTTCGATGCATGGGCATCAGCTTGACCCACAAAACAGTGCCCCAATGGGTGTGGTCGGCGACTATGATATCGGTCTACCTACTGATGTGCAGGCGAACTGGAAGCAATCACTGAGCATAAGGCTGTTCGCCGAGCCATGGAGAAGTCTGAATCTTTGCCATGATGCCGTGCGTATGTACGATATGGCTGGAGTGTTTCTTTCTCGAGGACTGTCAGTGCTACAGACAGACATATTTATGCTTGAACTCTGCACATTCGATCAAGTTGTCTAAATACACTATCTTCCAGGCTCCAAGAGAATCTCTTTCACCAGAAAGCCGTGAAGGTCTCTAGATACTGTCGCGATCAGCGATACGACCTGATTCGACATGGGCCAAATCTCGCAAACAACCGAGCTTGACTGAGTCAATTCGTGGCGGGGACTAGTTTTTGGACGTCGACGTCAAGCTGCATACCCACGAGCTAGCAATTGATTGTGTTGACCTACGGAGTACCGTATAGTGAATATGCTTTCTATAGCTACGAGTGCCAGGCATGCTGCCAGGGTCTACATTTGCTCGGAAGCTCCGTGATGTTGTCAGTGGTTCCACGAGGCTGGATCGCAAGTAGTCCAAATAATGCAGCTGATTCGCTCTAAGCAGCACGAGTGATATATTGCTCAATGCTGGAGTAGCTGGCACGATCGTCACGTCTCCGGCAAGCTTGTCCAAATCCTCGGAAGAAGGACGCAGCTTTTCCGAATCCAGCTGGAGAGTTTTCCCACATACCGATGGCTGATATCATTGACCCCATTAGTCTCTCGACATGTGCTTGGTCCCGGCGATCAATTCTCGAACCTGTGTAAGCCCCGCTCCTGGTTCACAAGCTTTGGCCCATATGAATGCAGCTACATTTAAAGGAGCAACAATCTGTGATGAAAGCCACAACCCCCGAAGCTTATGACATAGCACCAGTCTCCACATGTTCAAAGGATTTAAATCTCTCCGTAAGTCCTGTCGCACTTCTCATTACTTATTATCTGACCATTGTACTTTTAGGAAAACATCGGAAAGGGTCAAAGGATTCAGACGCCTCATCATCAGATACGTCTCAGCGCTCTTCATTAAACATCCCCGAAGCCTCCAATACATTACCGACTTCGAATTCCGCACACAGCACGCAGAGCTCCTTGTCGGCACAAACACTACCGGGTCGGAGCGCAAGACCGGTATCAGAAGACTTTTTTGCACCTTCGCCCTCACGGCCTGCACCAGCCCCAAGACCAGCAACAGAAGCGGTAATTAATCGCCCGATTGTTTCAGACAGTTATATACCCTCCACGCATGGTACCGAGAATATCCAAACTACATCCCAGTCCGAGCAGATTGCATCAGTCCCACCTCCAGCACCGAAAAACACTCTACCACCCAAGCTAGAAGCTCTCAATCAATCTCCAAAGACGCCCATCACGCCTCAACCACAATTCTCGGTTCAGTCCAGCATCTCAGCCAACTCTTTGATAACCTCCATCACACCGACACGCCCAGGCCAAATCACAGCGTATAGAAGCGATATGACTTCACAACGGGTATCATCCTATGGCGGCATCAATGGACAGAGCGGCACTGATGGAGTGTTAAGCCCTCCCATGTCGCCCAAGGCCGCGTTTCGATCCAAGGGTCGTTTGCCTTCGTTTACATCATCGCGCGCTCCAAGCCACAACTTGAGCACCATGAAGACTATCAGCAAGCGCGCCAACGGCGGTAGTAGCTACAAGATTGGTCTCGTCCAAGAGTCGGCCGCCGCACTCAAGAAGAGAAGCATGGCTGAGCTTGGTGCTGGCGTGTATCAGTCTGTCAGCAATGTCTCTTATGTCAATTTCCTTGAGTGGATTAGGTCCGAGCGCCTGACTACACTCCCTCACAAAGGAAGCCGCTGGGATAAAGTCCTCATTCGTAAGTTGGCCAAAGTCTGGAATCCCACTAGATGCATTACTGAACTTTCCTTTCAGGTGCTCTTTACTTCGCCGAGCAGCTTCACAACTTTGAACAGGCGATTCAGGGTTTTGCACTGGACAGTAGCGCTGCTGCCGCAATTGGCTATGGCCACGCGCAGCTGCTTCTTGAGGTAGGCCACAGCATTTATTCCACCATTGCACGTGAATGGGGAGGTTGCAACCCCAATTTGGGTCATCTTTGTTGACGACCTCTACAGTTGAGCCACGACAACTCTGAGGCACTTGACAAGGCGTTTTCCGTGTTTTACAAGCTTGCCATGTCATTCTCAGCCGTCCTGCACCGCTCAGAATTATTGTCAGCGACTTCCGAGATCCGCGAGCAACTGTGCATGCTGTACACTGATCTTTTATCGCTTGTGGTTGACGTGGCTGTCAAATTCTACAAGACGGTGCATGGTAAGCCGAGTAAAACACTCCATAGATTAATAAGCGCTAACTATTTCAGGAATGAGTGCCAGTTCTGCAAGCCTGGATATATTCGAGCTCTTTGGAGAGACCATCGAATCTTTCCGCACACGCCAAAACTCAGTCATCGAGTTGATCTGGGGCTCCCAAATCGAGAACGAGGACTTTGAGGAAGGGGAAGCATTGGATGTCCAGGTGCTGAGCAGATGGCTGGCACCACAGGATCGTGTCTTAGCCTCATTGAACCGCGATCACAGCACCTTTGTCGATCAACAAGTGGTGAGTATTTCGCCGGCCTCTTCACTTAAATACACTCGCTAACGGCATTTGCAGGAATTCACTTGTCTTTGGTTCCAAAAGCACTTGTCGAAGTTCTTCCAGAGCCAAAACAACTTTTTCCTAGTCACTGGTGAACCTGGATCTGGCAAGACCACCATTGCAGGATCGGTCGTTGAACGACTTCAACGACCTATGAACCGCAAGCAGTATGACACGCTATTTTGCTCTCTTTCTCCAGACATTCCGACCACGGCGACTTCACTAGCCATTGTCAAGACTTTATTGTTCCAGCTTTTGAACCTTCGTGTGGGCAACATGGGATTGTACTATGCCATCTTCCGAGCGTACCACCAGTGCAGGACCACCGGAGACCTCAAGGTTTACGAGGACTACCTGTGGATTGCTCTAGGTGATGCGCTTGCAAACCCAGTCGAGGGAAGCAATGAGCTCGCCATAATCGTCGACGGCCTCGACGAGATTGCCGACTCCAAATCAGCTTCCATTCAGTCCGCGGGTGGCATGAGTCCTGCCGCTCTTCTTGAGAAGTTGGTTGCCGTCACCAATCAGGGTCGTGGTGTGAGGTTGATCACATTGGGATCGTCGATCAAGATGCCATCGTCGGCCAAGGGAACACACCATCAAATCACGCGCGAGGACTTGCGCGACGATTTGCATGCGGTCGCGCTTCGAGCCTTGGCCCACAACCACAACTTCCACAGTCAGCGAGCCTATGATCAGGAGCAGTTCCTTGATCGCATCATCCAGACTGCCAACGGGTCCTTCTTGTACACGATTCTCGTCTGTCAGATTCTGAATGCCCAGAAGTCGCCCGAGACTGTCACCAAGTTTCTCGAAACTGTGGAAAAGCAAAAGCCATCGATCCAAGAGTTGATCCTCCAGCTCTTCACGTCGCTAAACACGACGAGCCAGGCCAAGACTGTGGTGTCCTGGATCCTTGCAGCAGAGCGTCCGCTCACCGTCGACGAAATTCATACCCTCTTCACCATTGACGTGCAACACGGCACCCTCTCAGATACTGGCGTTAAGACTTACGACATTATCAACTCTCTTGAGCCGATTCTCACAATTCACGAGCGGATTGTACGCTTCAAGCATCCCATTGTTCATGCCGCTCTCCATGACTTTGCCGACCAGAACAAGCTCCCGATCCCACTCAAAGAGAGCGAGACCGACTTACTGCTTCGCGTATTGACTTATGCGAAATCAGTGCTGCGCGAGAAGGGAGAGCCTACTCTTGACAACGCTGACCCGTCCTTTGGAGACCGCCTGTATCACCAGCACCACCTTTTGGAGTACACTGTACGCTACTGGGTACTTCATTTGCAGCAATCTCCATTGGCACCAAAGACTTCTGGGGATTACAAGCCATCATCAGAGCTCCAAAAAGTTCTACCCGAGTCGACTGTTTTCCCAATCCTGGAGCAACTTGTTTGGGATACTCAGCTACCCTTGCCTCAAGCCATTGACTTACACAAGCTTGTCGCCACAGTGCGCCGTGCGACTTTTGGTGAGAACCACCCAAGTGTACTTCAGACTTTCTTGTCCATTGCGACGAGCTACTTGCTCATTTCCAAACCTCAAGACTCCGCCAAGTACTTTTACTGGTCTACGACCAGTAGCCGCAAGGTCTTGAGTGATATCCATCCATTGACTTTGGAATGTGCAAACCACTACCTCAAGATCACCGAGAGTCTGACAACGACGACTCGCACAGAGGTCATGACCCATCGGGAGACTATCCTCACTGTACTCATCACTGCCTATGAACGACAATACGGCCCCACTTCGGAATTGGTAATTCATACTCGCAAGCTGCTTGTAGAGCTGTATGCCTCGATCAAGGAAGAGGACAAGGCCATGGAAATTTACCGTCTCATTCAAGAGGCAACGGTCCAGCAGTATGGCCGCAACTCGCACCAAGCCCAGGACGTCCAGGGACATCTCAACGTTGTTCTTGGCAAGGGCAAGGGTGATCGAAGTATTGAAGGTTACCAAGAGTCGTTTTTCCACGGAGACGAGGAAGAAGACCACTCTGTGGAAGTCTTTGATATCGGTTCGATTGTCGCCTATCTCCGCCTCGCCGAAACGCACGCCTCTAAGAAGGAGTTTGCGCTTGCCGAGAAGACGTACGTGGAGCTTTGGCAAGAAGTTTCCTCCAAGACCCGCACTGCACGCTCCCTCGAATGGCATGAGAAGAATATTGAGATTGCGACGGGTTACTCGCAATTCCTAAAGTCTCAAAAGAGGTCGTCGGAATCAGCGAGCGTCCTGACATCCATTTGGAAACAGTACGAGCACAGCCAATTGTCGTTTGCAGAAAGTATTGTCTCCCGTCTCACCAACGTCGCCAAGGAGATGCGAAACGTTGGCATGCATACTCAGGCCCTGTCAATCTTCAAGTATGCAAGCTCATACTTTAAGAGCGTACGCCAAGAGGAATCTTCCATTTCCCGCGAGATCAACCAGCAGCTGTCTGAGACATCGACTGAGCTCGTGAAGCAGAGCCTGAACTCTTCCAGCAGTGTCACTGAGACGACAACCACTGTTTCAGAGTCTGTGTTCCAAGATGTGTTCTTCTCCATTATCCACTCGTCCAAGACGATTGATTCGAGCACCATTGCTCTTGCAAAGAAGCTCACTGCGCAGTACATGGCAAAGAGAAACTACACTGCAGCCATCAACGTGATTACTGCAACTCTGCAGAGAACATGGTCTTCCTTTTTGGCAAACTCCATCCACGATGTTACCATGACATCGACCTTTACCCAGGAATCCATTGAGCTGGTTGAGCAGCTTGCAGAGTGCTACCTCCAGACTAGGCAACTTGAGAAAGTCGAGGACACGTACAATCGCTTCTTCCGCGCCGTGTTGGTGGCACAAAAGGTTGACCAGGCCATTTTCGACAAGTCAAAGACACTGCTTATTACCTTTTACGACAAGCATGGCTACTCTGACAAGGCCATTAGCATCTATCAGGAGATGTTGGTGTACTACCGCAACAGGGTTGGACCCGCTCACGAATTGACAATCAAAACGTTGTACACGTTGGCAACACGTTGCCAAAAGCACCCGCGAAACCACCCATACTGGATCGACTACTACCTGCAAATCATCACCAGCCTGAACAAGGACTCTGCTGTTTGTCACCCAGCCGCGCTAGATGCCATCACAGTGGTAACCACCACATACTGGGAAGACCGACGTTATGCGGAGGCTGTGAGCATTTACCGGGTTTTGTGGAAGACGTTTACCACCAAGACTAAGGAGCACAAGATCTTTACGGACGTCAAGTTTGTGCAAACGCTATACGAGCGTTTCTACCAGTGTCTGGAAGAGACCAAAGCTAGCTGGTCAGAGCTCTACCAAGTCAGCAACGAGTACCGCGAAACTGTCAAGGCCGTTTTTGGCGCAGAGTCAACGATTGCTGTTGAAGCTACTCTTTCGCTTGCGCAGGTTGCCCAGCGTAGTGAGGAGCATGCTTCGCAGGCTATTGCTCTCTACGAGGATGTGTCCAGCAGGTCCAAGACTGTTACCACTCGCACAAGCGCCAGCGACATTAACCAGGCCTTGTCATCGCTATACGTCAAACAAATTCAGTCTGCATCTTCGAGCAACATGAAGGCTGAGACTGTTCAACGTGCGCTGACCATGTCAGAGTCTCAACTACAAGAGTCTACGCGTGCTCACGGATACTCCCACGAATCCTCACTCACTCATTTGCGCGAGCTCTCGACACTGTACAGCCGTCAGCAAAAGACTGATCTCGCAGTCAAGCAGATTAGCACTGCTGTTTCGCAAATCATCAGCAAGGAAACTTCGAGCCAGAAGCAGATCGAGAGCGCAGAGTCCATTGCTTCCACCTTCCGCTCGATCGATCAGACAAGTACTGCTGAGAGCCTTGTACAGGAACTGCACCGCCAGATTTGCGCCAAAGACACGCGCTATGCGTCCAAGTGGTCTTTCGACTTGACCAAGAGCACACGTTCATCTCTTGCATTCCTTGCAGCTCTTCAGTACAACCTGCGCAAGGATCTGACCATTACTTTCCCCGAGATTATGGCGGATCTGACACTCGAGTATATTTACTTTGAGCAGTTCCACCACACCTTGGAGAACAACGAGAGCTTGACCAATATTCTCTTGGCTGCCGCGCCTCTCCGCTGGTTCCTTCGCCGCAACCACCAACACGACATGATTACAGTCGTCGAGGACCAGGCTGTCGGTCTGTTTGTCAAGCGCGATGCCCAGGACCTGAATACACAGAGCAAAGAATCACCTCGCATCTTCATCATTGGAATCATGGATCACTTGGGCAATGGACGCAACAAGTACTTCAACCGCAGCGTCATCCTGGCTTCAAATGACAGCGTCAGCAAGCTCGTCAAGGCCAAGAAGTTCCCCGAGGCATATGACATTGCCAACCTGGGCTTCTTGTACGCCAGCAAGCACGATGGATACAATGGACCCCGCGCCATCAGCATGGGCTTCAAGCTTGCATCCCTCCTGGTCGGCGACCGAGGAGGCCAAAAATGTCCCGACGCTGCCCTGCGTCAGAAGATGCTCGAGCTCAGCAACAAGATTGTCAAGCGCATCTTGGAAATTTGCAAGAACCTCAACATCAACTTTGCCCAGGTGCAGCTCTACGAGTTGTCCCATCTCAGCGTGCTCCTCGGCGAGCAGCAAGACTACGAGACGCTCGAGTGGCTCCTCACTACCTTGTGGAACACCCGCGACGCGCAGCGCACATGGCCCGCGACCATCCTTCTCAACCTTGGCCGCCGCCTCATCTGCGCTCGCTACCTCGCAAACCGCCCTGTCAAGGCAATCCGTCTGGCCGAAGACATTGCGTACAACATGCGTCGCGCCCACGGGCCCCGCGCACCCGTCACCATCGAGACATACGAGCTGCTCGCAGAACTGTACACCTCGACTGCACTAACGTACCAAAAGGATGCGAAGACAGCAGGTCTTGCGTCCGAGTACTTCAAGAAGGCTGTTGGCGTACACGAGGACATTTTGCGCCTTGCCGTCAACCACCAGGGTGGCAGCGAAGACGAATCCGACGACGAACTCGACACCACTGCCGCGCTTTTGGCTAAGGAGGGCGTCAAGGTGAAGCGTCCCGACGGACAAAACGTAGCCTCGCTTGATGCCACGCAGATCGATAGGTCTGCGCTTGCACTCAAGCATCTGCATTTGTTGAAGATGGCGTACCAGCGTCTTGGTGGCTGGCCCAAGTCGTACTCAGAGTACGAGCATTTGAATGCACAGCTGTTCCGCGTGTTCGGCGCAGAGAGCGGCTGGAAGGGTGTCCAGGGTACGGAGAAGTGGGATGCCAAGGGCTTCGGTCACGGAAAGGCGGAGACCCAGGATGGTGCTTTCAATGGACTGGAGGATTGGAGCTTTGGTAGTGAGGAGGTGATTCTGGATGCGCAGAAGCATCAGGGCGGACATGGCGGGATGATGATGGTTCAAGGCCAGTAGAGTGGTAGGAGATCTGGTTTGGTACCGGCGTAATTTTGTATTTATTGGACCCCCTGAGGTCGTTCCTCTGGTAATGTATCGTTTGAGGTCCGAAATCGCACTGTGTCTGTGAATTTTGATATTTCAACCATGGTTCACAATAGCTTAGCAGGACCCTTTTCACATACCATTTCGAACCTTTTACCCGGAAGACACTTCAACGTTTCTTGACTTCACCATATCACAAGCAAAGACATTTACGCGTCTCTGCGCGCCTTGCAACTCTCCACACTTTTCACCATGGCGTCAGGCTCATCAAAGCACCTGCCCCTCACGTCGTACCCCGTTACAATTTCACCACTACGCTTGCTCTGCGTTCTCGTCGCATACGAGAAACACGCGCCCAAGACATGGCATATGCCTTGGATGTCTCTTAAGCAATCTGGCATCGACCAAGGCGATACTATCAAGGCTTACAACGCAAAGGGCTTCATCCGTGACCAAAGGCTGCAGCCACACAGGCTAAGCACAATCCCTCTCCAAGACGAAAGGGTCTTTCCGCGATGCAAAAGCGTGTGTAGGGCAGAAAATGATGAGAAGATGTATCCACAGCACGGCGACTTGGAAAGCGCAATGTTCAAGCGATGCCGGCATGCCGGGGAAGGCGTGCTTCGCAAGCGAAGAAGTGAACTCGTAAGGCAAAGAGACTATAATGGAATAAAAGCCCTCGATGTGGAAGAGGTTGAAGAGAGTGAAATTGGCAAATCAAATGAGGTCCAGGCCGAGGCTTCTTTGAACGGAAATTTGGTGGAAAAGATGGAGGCTGAATTGCAGCAGGCTGAAGAAAAGAGAAAAGCAGCACGGGAAGCGAGGAGAGCGAACAGACAGAAGAGGGAACCATCCCCTTAGTCGTGTACGGCGACGATACAAAAAGGCAGAGGCTGATTGATCACGCCTACTTCGCCAAGGTTGGTGTTGTGGTGGATGAACGTGGACGGCGATCCATTTTGGTCGTGCATACCGCACGTGCACACGCGTTTCAACTCCACCCACCCTCAGAAACATACACCGGCTAGACAGATTTACTGCTAGATCTGACGGCTGCATGTCGGTCGCTCTTCACCTTCAGCGCTTCCATGACCCCGCGGCATTTTAGTGCTAAATGGACGCGTCTAGTCGGGTGAATCCACGGCTAAATGGCGACACCAACATTCTAGAGTAGCAGCTCCTGTCCACACTTTACACCTGACGGCTCAGTACCGCCAGGAACCGCTTTTCAGCACGACTACGACCGTCTTGGACAGAACGTCATGTGCTTGGCTTCTGGAACGTCGTGCCGGTGGGTAATCGGCTTGCAAGTCCGTCTCGCGGGGGCGGCTGTACCCCTCCAGCATAAAAGCATTCGCGATGCCTCGAAAATATGACTCGGTCCTTTTTCACCACCTACATCCTAGAATAATCAACCGCAAAAGCTGAACAACATACATAATGGCGGACAAAGAGCCCATTGTCACACACGTCTTTACTGCTGACCCGTCGGCGCACGTCTTCAACGGCAAGCTCTACATTTATCCCTCCCACGACCGCGAAACCGACATTGCAAACAACGACAATGGCGACCAATACGACATGGTCGACTACCACGTCTTCAGCATGGAAGAAGTAGGCGGACCTGTCACCGACCACGGCGTAGCCCTCAAGCAAGAAGACGTCCCCTGGGTATCAAAACAACTCTGGGCGCCCGACGCAGCGACCAAGAATGGCAAATACTACCTCTACTTCCCCGCCAGGGACAAGGACGGCATCTTCAGAGTCGGCGTCGCGGTGGGCGATAAGCCCGAAGGTCCATTCAAGCCAGAGCCCGAGTGCATCAAGGGCAGTTTCAGCATCGACCCCGCGAGTTTCGTAGACGATGACGGCGAGGCGTATTTGTACTTTGGCGGCATCTGGGGCGGGCAGCTGCAGTGCTGGACAAAGGGCGAGTTCGACCGCGACGCCTATTCAAACATGGAGGTGACAGAGGGCGACGCGCTGTCTGCCAAGGTCGCGAAGCTCAGCGACGACATGACGCAGTTTGCATCGGAAGTCAAGGATGTGGTCATCCTGGACGAGGCGGGTGCGCCCATCAAGGCTGCGGATCATGATAGGCGGTTTTTCGAGGCGGCGTGGATGCACAAGTACCAGGGCAAGTATTACTTTTCGTACAGCACAGGCGACACACACTACCTGTGCTATGCGATTGGCGACAACCCATATGGTCCGTTTACATATGGCGGACGGATATTTGAGCCGGTCATTGGATGGACGACGCATCACTCCATTGCAGAGTTCAAGGGCAAGTGGTACCTCTTCTACCACGACTCGTCGCTGTCCAAGGGCGTGAACCACTTGCGCTGCGTCAAGATCAGGGAGATTGTGTATGACGAGGCGGGCAAGATTAAGTTGGCTGAAGACCAGCCCAAGATCTAGATATCATTTCCATCACATGTACATAGCATAACAAGCAAAAATCACATTCAACGCTCCAGCTTAAAACCCAGGTATATACTTATGTCCATCCGTAACCGCTGTGACCTCCCCCCTGT
>Ga0265780_10005745_pt1 | contig 15602 bp, 16 predicted proteins | sample P1T30metagenome_FD_192432 | JGI IMG/M metagenome (GOLD analysis project Ga0265780, IMG submission 192432) | Plant litter microbial communities from East Loma Ridge, Irvine, California - P1 T30 | ecosystem: Environmental > Terrestrial > Plant litter > Unclassified | place: USA: California... | reverse complement strand
GATTTTTGCAGATCATGGTGTTGGTGTGATGTTTATTCCTTCTGGATTAGGATATTTTGATACACCTAGAACAAATCTTCCGGCATATTCACCAATGGTTTTTACATTTAATTTAATTGGTGTTCGCTATCAAGATACTGATGGTGATGGAATTCTATCAATTATGGAAGATTTAAACGGAAACGGCGATTTATATGATGATGACACTGATGGTGACGGCATTCCCAACTTTCTAGATAATGATGATGATGGAGACGGATTTTTGACTTTGATGGAAATTTCAGATTCTTTTGGAAATAAATATCCTTTTGATTTGATTCCGAATTGTCAAGGAACGACTGGTGGTTTGAAGAAACACTTAGATCCAAGTTGTCAATAATTAACCAATAAGTATAAAAAAATCCCGTTCATTAATTTGAACGGGATTTTTTATTTATAGTAAGAAGAAATTATTTTCTCTTAATTACTTTTTCAACAGCTTCAACGATCGCTTGATTGTTTAGCTTGTATTTTTCCATCAATTGTGCTGGAGTTCCTGATTCACCAAAGCTATCATTTACAGCTACAAATTCTTGTGGAGCAGGATTGTTTAATGCTAAGACTCTAGCAACACTTTCTCCTAAACCTCCTAAAATATTGTGTTCTTCGGCTGTAACAATACATTTTGTTTTAGCCAAAGATTTCAAAATCGCTTCTTCGTCTAAAGTTTTAATCGTATGAATATTGATTACTTCAGCTGAAATTCCTTTTGCTTCTAAAGCTTCTGCAGCAACCAAAGCTTCCCAAACCAAATGTCCGGTTGCAACGATTGTTACGTCAGTTCCTTCGTTTAAAAGAATTGCTTTTCCGATTTCAAAAGTTCCGTTTTCTGGTGTGAAATTTGGAACAGATGGACGGCCAAAACGCAAGTAAACTGGTCCGTGGTGATCTGCAATTGCCATTGTAGCCGCTTTAGTTTGGTTGTAATCGCAAGTATTAATTACAGTCATTCCAGGCAACATTTTCATCAAACCGATGTCTTCAAGAATTTGGTGCGTTGCACCATCTTCACCCAAAGTTAACCCAGCGTGAGAAGCACAGATTTTTACGTTTTTATCTGAATAAGCAACAGACTGGCGAATTTGGTCATAAACTCGTCCTGTAGAAAAGTTAGCGAAAGTTCCTGTGAACGGAATTTTTCCACCAATGGTCATTCCTGCAGCAATTCCGATCATGTTTGCTTCCGCAATCCCGATTTGGAAAAAACGCTCTGGATGATTCTTTTTAAAATCGTCCATTTTAAGAGATCCGATCAAGTCAGCGCAAAGTGCTACTACGTTTTCATTCTTTTGACCTAATTCAGTCAATCCCGCTCCAAAACCAGAACGAGTATCTTTATTTCCTGTATTTGTGTATTTTTTCATGTTGAATTTAAAAATTGAAAGATTTAAGAATTGAAATTTTCTGTAATCTGAAATCTAAAATCTGTCATCTGATTAATAGTCGCTTTCGCCTTAATAGTCGCTTTCGCCTTCGCAATAGTTTTGAGTTAAAGCTGTTGCCAATTGATCGTCATTTGGCGCTTTTCCGTGCCAAGCGTGGCTGAACATCATATAATCAACGCCGTTACCCATCTCAGTGTGAAGCAAAACGCAAACTGGTTTTCCTTTTCCTGTTCTTGACTTGGCGTCAGTCATTCCCGCGATTACTGCCTCGATGTCGTTTCCTTTTTCAATTTCTAAAACATCCCAACCAAAAGCTTCAAATTTTGCTCTGATGCTTCCCATGTGCAACACTTCGTCCGTTGGTCCGTCGATTTGTTTTCCGTTCAAGTCGATTGTTGCGATATAATTGTCCACTTTATAAGCAGAAGCATACATCATCGCTTCCCAGTTTTGACCTTCTTGCAATTCACCGTCTCCATGAAGACTGTAAACCAAGTGAGCGTCATTGTTTAATTTTTTTGTTAATGCAGCACCAATTGCCACAGACATTCCTTGACCCAAAGATCCAGAAGCCATACGAATTCCTGGTAAACCTTCGTGAGTTGTTGGATGTCCTTGAAGCCTAGAATTTAATAAACGAAAAGTTGCCAATTCAGCTACCGGAAAGTAACCGCTTCTTGCCAAAACGCTGTAAAAAAGTGGAGAAATATGTCCGTTTGAAAGGAAGAATAAATCTTCATCTTTTCCGTCCATATCAAATCCTGGCTTTCTGTCCATGATGTTTTGGTAAAGGGCTACAAGAAATTCAGTACAGCCCAGCGAACCACCCGGATGCCCAGAGTTTACAGCGTGAACCATTCGAAGAATATCTCTTCGTACTTGAATAGTTAAGTTGTTTAATTGTTGTGTGTTAGGTTTCATTTTATGTGATAAAGTTAAACTGGCGCAAAGATAATCAGATATTTGGATTAATAAAGAATTGAAATTTTAGATTTTCATAAAGTTGTCAAAAGGTTATCAATAAAAAAAGCCCTTATAAAAGGACCTTTAATTTTTATTCTGATGTGAACTCAATCTTTCTTTTTTCCCCAATTGTCCTTCATTTCTTTGTAAGAATTCTTTGAAATTGTCGATTTTCTTTTGCTTCGTGATTTGCCTTTTTTCTTTCGGGCATTGATATTGTTTACTAAAGAGTTTTTTACTCCAAGCTTATTTTTCTTGCTTCGCTTTTTTGCTTTTTTGACGCGTTTGCTCATCGCTTAGATTTTGTTTTTGTAGTTATTCAGCTTTTTTACACTTAAAATTATCACTAATAAAAACACGACAATCAATAAAACGCCAAGACCAACGACAATCGTCGGATTAAAATCAGTGCTGTCGTTCGCTTTTTTTGTAGTTAAATAAATCCCGAGGAGGATAAATAAGATTGAAAGTCCGATGTTTCTTTTCAACTTTGATTTTGCTCTAGTATTTTCTGGAGTTGCCATAATTTTTGGTTTTAGGTTTAATTAAAGTTAAGAAATCAAAATCCTAATTTCCTTAAACTCATTATAAAATTGGCAAAACCTTATATTATTTTAAAGCTTTTAGAATCGCTTCTTGCAAAATAGGTTCCATTACTTTATAACCAGCAAGCGTTGGGTGAACGCCATCATTTGTGTATTTTTTGTCTAATTCTTTTTTAGAATCAACCATTTTAGGATAATAATTTACAAAAGGAATTTTATTTTCTGAAGCATATTTTTCAAGCATCGAATTCAGCTGAATCACTTTTTCTGCGGGTTCCATTCCTTTTTTCCAAGAAAAATCATTCGCAGGCAAAATCGAAGAAAGAACTACTTTGATATTATTAATTTTCGCCAATTCTGCCATTGAAACTATATTTCCAAAAATATCTTTCAACTCAATTGGGCCATTATTTTGTGCGATGTCGTTGATTCCGGCAAGGATAACAACCAATTTTGGCTTCAACGCAATCACATCTGGACGAAATCGAACCAGCATTTGCGATGTCGTTTGACCGCTGATTCCTCGATTAATATATTTATTTTGAGAGAAAAATTCTTGACTGCTCATTTTCCAACCTTCGGTAATTGAATTTCCCATGAAAACAACTCGCTTTTCGTTTTTAGAAGGAACCGGCAGGTTTTGATTTTCATTCGAATATTTTGAAATATTTGCCCAATCTGTTTTCATTTCTTGGCTGTATGTTTTTGCGGTAAGAAAAATTAGGGCGATGAGTGCTAGATTTTTCATAAAATTCTTTTTGCTAAAATAAGAATTTATCTAGTTTTGACTCAACAATTGTGTCTGAAAATAATGTAAATTCTATCTGTTTCAATTAGGTGTTAAATTAAATCATAAATCACAATTCATAAATCTTAAATAAATTATCTTTGCCACCGTTCCGAAATTTCGGGATTGCGATAAAAAGAGAAGAATGAAATTTGACTTATTACACACAGATCCTGCTTCAAAGGCAAGAGCTGGAAAGATTACCACAGATCACGGAGTTATTGAAACGCCTATTTTTATGCCTGTTGGGACGGTTGCTTCGGTAAAAGGGGTGCACCAAAGAGAGCTGAAAGAGGAAATAAATCCGGATATTATCTTAGGAAATACTTATCATTTATACCTTCGTCCACAGACTCAAATCTTGGAAAAAGCCGGCGGTTTGCATAAATTTATGAATTGGGACCGAAATATTTTGACCGATTCTGGAGGTTATCAAGTGTATTCACTTTCTTCAAACAGAAAAATTAAGGAAGAAGGAGTGAAGTTCAAGTCGCATATTGACGGTTCTTATCACGTTTTTACGCCAGAAAATGTAATGGAAATCCAACGAACAATTGGTGCTGACATCATTATGGCTTTTGACGAATGTACGCCTTATCCGTGTGATTATCGCTATACGCAACGTTCGATGCACATGACGCACAGATGGTTAGACCGATGCATAAAACATTTGGAAACACAGCCGTTTAAATATGGTTATGAGCAGACATTTTTTCCGATTGTTCAAGGAAGTACGTATAAAGATTTGCGTCAGCAATCAGCAGAATATATTGCAAATGCAGGCGCTCAAGGAAACGCTATCGGCGGACTTTCAGTAGGAGAACCAGCAGAGGAAATGTATGCAATGACAGAAGTTGTGACTGCAATTTTGCCAGAAGATAAGCCAAGATATTTGATGGGAGTGGGAACACCGATCAATATTTTAGAAAATATAGCGTTGGGAATTGATATGTTCGATTGCGTGATGCCGACAAGAAACGCCCGAAACGGAATGCTTTTCACGGCTTATGGAACCATCAATATCAAGAATAAAAAGTGGGAAGATGATTTTTCTCCAATTGATGAAATGGCGCATACTTTTGTCGATACAGAGTATTCAAAAGCGTATTTAAGACACCTTTTTGCAGCGAACGAATATCTTGGAAAACAGATTGCCACAATTCACAATCTTGGATTTTATATGTGGTTGGTTCGTGAAGCGAGAAAACATATCTTAGCCGGAGATTTCCGCGTTTGGAAAGAAATGATGGTAAAACAAATGGATAATAGACTTTAAGATTAAATGAAAATAATTGACAAGTATTTATTAAAGAGGTATTTAGCGACGTTTTTCGTGATGCTGTTTTTGTTCATTCCAATTGGGATTGTCATTGACGTATCTGAAAAAATCAACAAGATTCTGGCCAATAAAGTGCCGTTTCCTGATGTCGCTTTGTATTATTTGCACTTTACTATCTATTTTGCCAATTTACTTTTTCCGATTTTTTTGTTTTTGTCCGTAATTTGGTTTACTTCAAAACTGGCCAATAACACAGAGATTATTGCGATTTTAAGTTCTGGAATTTCATTTACCAGATTTTTGCGTCCTTATATTATTGGAGCTACAATTATTTCTATTTTCGCCTTATTGATGGGATTTTTTATCGTTCCAAAAGCGAGCCAGGGATTCAATGATTTTAGGTATAAGTTCTTGAAAAGTAACAAGCAAACTCGTGAAACCGCAAATGTTTACAGAGAAATTAGTCCGGGTGAGTTTATTTATGTAAGTAATTTTAATCCAGATTCAAAGACCGCTTTTGACTTTTCTCTAAAGAAATTTAATAATGAGAAACTTGATTTTATAATCAATGCAAGTAGAATTCGTTTCAACGATAAAGACAGCACCTACACTATGTACAACTACACCAAGAGAAAAGTTGGCGCGTTAGATGATAAATTAATTGCCGAGAAGAAAAAAGACACCGTTTTTAAATTTGATTTAGAAGATTTAACGCCGGTAATTTACATTGCAGAAACGCTTACTGTTGGCGAATTAAATGAATTTATTGACAAAGAACGCGATAGAGGTTCGTCAAATATCGACACCTATTTAGTGGTTTTGTATCGAAAATATAGCTTGCCGGTTTCAGCATTTATCCTGACAATCATTGCTGTGGCGGTTTCTTCAATGAAAAGAAGAGGAGGAATGGGGATGAATCTTGCCATTGGAATTGGTTTGGCATTTACCTTTATTTTCTTCGATAAAATCTTTGGAACGCTTGCTGAAAAGTCGAGTATTCCACCATTTGTTGCAGTTTGGTTGCCAAATTTTGTGTTTGGAATTTTAGCTGTTTATTTACTTCGCAATGCAAAAAGATAATCCCAATTTAAAAAGTTACCTAAATCTTCATTTAATCGTTTTTATCTGGGGATTTACTGCCATTTTAGGCGAATTAATTTCTGTAAAAGAAGAAGCGGTAGTTTGGTACAGAATGCTCTTGGCTGGAATCTTTATGTTGATTTATGTTTTGGTAACAAAGAAACCATGGCGTCTTCCGTTTAAATCATTTACCCATTTAATTGGCGTTGGTTTGCTGATTGCATTGCATTGGATTTTCTTTTTCAAGGCTATTAACGTTTCGAATGTATCGATCACTTTGGCGGTTTTTTCAACGGGAGCTTTCTTCGCATCGATTTTAGAACCAATTTTTTTCAACAGAAAAATGCTTTGGTATGAAGTGTTCTTCGGATTGATCATTATCGGTGGATTATTGATGATTATGCAAGTGGAAACCAAGTACATCTTAGGGATGGCTTATGCTTTGCTTTCGGTATTTTTAGGCGTGATGTTTACGTTATTCAACGGAAAGCTAATCCAGAAATACGATCCTTCTGTAATCACTTTATACGAGTTTTTTGCCGGAGTTTCATTTGTGTCGATATACCTTTTATTCGGACATAAATTCACATCTGAATTCTTTGACGTTTCAACTAGAGATTGGGTTTTGCTGTTGGTTCTTTCGTCAGTTTGTACCGCATATGCTTTTACCGCATCAGTAAATGTGATGAAAAAATTATCGCCTTACACAGTAATGTTGACCACAAATATGGAGCCCGTTTACGGAATTATTCTGGCCTTTTTCATTCTCGGAGACAAAGAACAAATGAGTCCGGGTTTTTACATCGGCGCGTTAATAATATTGGCAACGGTTATCTTAAACGGAGTTTTGAAAAACTATAAAAAGCCAAAGGAAATCATTGAAATCGAAGAAATTTAGATTCGTGAAAACCAAACATTAGTATCAATTTCAGAAGGAATATTTAATTTTTTTCTAAGTCGATATTTCTTTGCCTCAACTGCTCTAACTGAAGAATTGGTATATCTAGCAATTTCTTTAGCAGAAAAGTCAAGTTTTAAATAAGCTGCAAACTTTAATTCTGATGTTACGAGCGTTGGGACAATATCAGTCAAATTCTTCTTAAACGAAGGAAAAGCTTCTTGAAATTTCACATAAAATGTGGCCTCGTCGTTCATGGCTAACGTGATAATTTCTTCAATATCAACCTTGTTTAAAATAACCTCATTTTCGTGTGACGAATCTGAAAGTTGCTCCATCTTCTCTTTTAATAACGATTCAATCTCGTTTTTTGTAAGCTTTTCAATTCTAAATTTTTTATAGAATAAGAATGCTGCGTAGAGGCAAAGCATTGTAAGAGCAGCGATTATAATTATGATCCGAGAAAGGTTATCATTGGTTTTTTCGAAATTATTTTCGTTTTCAGATAGCACTTTATCGACAGAGGTACTAATTACATTTTGACTTGATTCGATAAATTCGGCTTTATTCAGCTTCATCAAATTGCCATATTTTGAGGCATTTTTATAATCTTTCATCTCCTCGTAAACCACAGATAGTCCATCATAAGCTGCAATGAGCCCTTCTTTATGATTGTACTTTTTTGCAATTTCCACACTCTTATTATAGTGCGTCAATGCGTCTTCATATTTTTCTTGCTGTAAAAATCGCCATCCAATATTGTTGTGTATTAAAAGAGTGGCGACATTATTTTCATATTTCGGATTTAATTTTTGGGCAGCATCAAGATAATAATCAACAGAGTCTAATTGATTTTCCTTAGCCATAAATTCATTGGCTAAAAAAGCATAATTGTTATAAAGCAAATCATCTCGTGTGTACATAACAAACCCATCGGTTTCCTCGTCAACAATTTTTTGAAACTCGTCTTTCGCCTTGGAATAATAGTAAAATACACTGTCACGGCTTTTAAATTCATATTGCATAAATGAACCATATGCTTGGAAAATTAAGCCATTGTAGATATTTTGTTTGTTTTTTGAAGCTATTTGTTTTGTAATGTTCGACGCTTTTTCTAACTCTTTTAAGCCTTTTTTGTAATGTGTTATTTTACTTAGCGTTTTAGCTTTTAGTATTGTAGCGTCTGCCAACGCCTCATAATTTGCGTGTGCTTTTGCCGATTTTTCCAAATGGTCAAATTTTTTAATGACCAAATCATATTTGTGAAGGTTGAGGTAAGAATAATAAAGTAGAAATAAGCTGTAGTCCTGTCCTTTCGCATAATCGCTATCCACACTCATCTTATATATCTTCTCTGAAAGTTCACGAGTTTTATCAGGAAAAGTAGTCAATGTCGATCTAGCAGAAAGCAACATACCGTCAATTTCCTTGACAGATTGATTTTGTGCTCTCACACTGACGCATAAAAACAGCAATGCAAATACTAGCGGTAATGTGGTTTTTGAGGAAATCATTTACAAATATAGAACAGAAAAAATTCTTAATAAAATCTAAAAGTAAAATTTTGACTAAATCATAAATGTTCAAATTTTATCTAAAGTTTAAAAATGAAAATTCTATCTTTGCAGTTCGAACAAAAAAAATATAACGCACAAGTCCTATGGAATATTTAGATTTTGAACTCCCTATAAAAGAACTTGAAGATCAGTTAGACAAATGCCAGATTATTGGAGCAGAATCTGATGTTGACGTGTCTAATACTTGTAAGCAAATCGAGAAAAAATTAGAAGAAACTAAGAAAAATATATACAAAAACTTGACTGCTTGGCAACGTGTTCAGTTATCAAGACACCCAAGTCGCCCTTACACGATGGATCACGTTCGTGCTTTGTGTGGCGATACATTCTTAGAACTTTTTGGAGACAGAAGTTTCAAAGATGACAAGGCCATGATTGGTGGTTTAGGAAAAATCGGCGGACAGTCTTTCATGATTGTAGGTCAGCAAAAAGGATATAATACAAAAACGCGCCAGTACCGCAATTTTGGTATGGCAAACCCAGAAGGGTACCGAAAAGCATTGCGTTTGATGAAAATGGCAGAAAAATTCGGGATTCCTGTAGTGACGTTAGTTGATACTCCCGGAGCTTATCCAGGTTTAGAAGCTGAAGAAAGAGGACAAGGAGAAGCAATTGCAAGAAATATCTTTGAAATGATGTGCTTAAAAGTGCCAATCATCACTGTAATTGTTGGTGAAGGAGCTTCAGGTGGCGCACTCGGAATCGGTGTTGGAGATAAAGTATACATGATGGAAAACACTTGGTATTCTGTTATTTCTCCAGAATCTTGTTCTTCAATTTTATGGAGAAGCTGGGAATACAAAGAGCAAGCAGCAGAAGCTTTAAAATTGACTTCTTTTGATATGAAAAAACAAAAGTTGGTTGACGATATTATTCCAGAACCACTTGGTGGAGCGCATTATGACAGGGAAACAGCTTTTGCGGCGGTAGAGAAATATATTTTGAAAGGATTCAACGAATTGAAAGACTTATCAACAGCTGATTTAGTGGCCAAACGAATGGACAAATACAGCAAGATGGGCGAATTTAAAGAGTAATTCTTTTCAAACAGATATAAAATCCGAAGCCCCGTGGTTTCGGATTTTTTTTTGGTTATTAACAAAAAATCATTACTTATAAACAAAACTAGCTAACAAGTCAAGAGTTTTGTTTTTTATTTTTTAGCTACTTTCGCACTATGGAAAATCTCAAGAATATAAACCCAGTTAGAGTAGATAAAACTACGATAATCAATCTCGAAAAAGGAAAACTCCCGCCACAAGCGCTAGATTTGGAGGAGGCAGTTTTAGGTGCGATGATGATTGATAAGAAAGGGGTGGACGAGGTGATTGATATTCTTCAGCCCGAAGCTTTTTACAAAGAAGCGCATAAGCACATTTTTGAAGCCATCGTCACACTTTTCAACGATTCGCAACCTGTTGACTTATTAACAGTTTCGGCGCAGTTGAGAAAGACGGCAAAACTTGATTTAGCTGGTGGCGATTTTTACTTGATTCAGCTAACGCAAAAGATTTCGTCTTCGGCACACATTGAATTTCACTCAAGGATTATTCTTCAAAAGTTTATCCAAAGAAGTTTGATAAAAATTTCTTCAGAAATCATTGAAGAATCGTATGATGAATCCACGGATGTATTTGATTTGCTAGACAAAGCCGAATCTAAATTATACGAAGTTACGCAAGGAAATATCAAGCGTAGTTCTGAAACTGCACAAAGTTTGGTGATTCAAGCGAAAAAACGAATTGAAGAAATTGCTGGAAAAGAAGGTTTGAGCGGTGTTGCGACAGGTTTTGAAAAATTGGATAAAATTACTTCGGGATGGCAACCTTCCGATTTGATTATTATTGCGGCACGTCCGGGTATGGGTAAAACGGCTTTCGTGCTTTCGATGGCTCGAAATATTTCTATCGATTTTGGCCATGCAGTAGCACTTTTTTCTTTGGAGATGTCTTCTGTTCAGTTGATTACACGTTTAATTTCTTCGGAAACCGGACTTTCTTCTGAAAAATTACGTACCGGAAAATTAGAGAAACACGAGTGGGAGCAATTGAGTATCAAAGTTAAAAACTTAGAAAAAGCACCTTTATATATTGACGATACGCCGTCGCTTTCGATTTTTGATTTGCGTGCAAAGGCAAGACGTTTGGCGTCACAATACGGAATCCGTCTGATTATTGTCGATTACCTTCAGTTGATGACAGCCGGTGGAAATGGTAAAGGTGGCGGAAACCGTGAGCAGGAAATCTCTACAATTTCCCGAAACTTAAAAGCTTTGGCTAAAGAATTGAACGTTCCGGTGATTGCACTTTCGCAACTTTCACGTGCGGTAGAAACGCGTGGATCGAGCAAAAGGCCTTTGCTTTCTGACCTTCGTGAATCTGGAGCGATTGAGCAGGATGCCGATATCGTTTCGTTTATTTACCGTCCTGAATATTATAAAATTGATGAGTGGGATGATGATGAGCATTCGCCAACAGAAGGCCAGGCAGAATTTATCATTGCAAAACATAGAAATGGTAGCTTAGAAAACGTTCGTTTAAAGTTCATCGGAAATCTCGGTAAGTTCGACAACCTTGACGAATATGGAACTTCGTTTGACGACCTTCCTTCAAAAATGAATATGGACGCACCTTTCTTGACAAAAAATCTTCCTTCAGCAAACGATGCTTTCGGAAGTAATATGAATAGTATTGACGATGACAGCGATGTTCCGTTTTAATTTAAAAATTTAAGATTCAAAATAAAAAATCCGCTTTGTGCGGATTTTTTTAATTCATTTTTGAATGCCGGAATAATAGTTTCTCTTAAACCACAAACTAATTTTTACTAATAAAATTAATACAGGTACTTCAACCAAAGGGCCAATTACTCCAACAAATGCTTGTGGCGAATGGATGCCAAAAACCGCAATCGAAACCGCAATTGCCAATTCAAAATTATTTCCAGTTGCCGTAAATGCTATCGATGCATTTTTGTCATAAGGTACTTTCATTGACTTGTTTATAAAAAAACTTATCAAAAACATCATGACAAAATAGATGATTAGCGGTATAGCGACTTTTATTACATCCATTGGTAATTCAAGGATCTTTTCACCTTTTAAGCTAAACATCAGAACAATTGTAAACAGCAATGCGTACAAGGTAATCGGTGAAATTTTCGGAATGAATTTTCGATTGTACCATTCAATTCCTTTAGTTTTTCCTAAAATATATCGTGTTAAAAATCCCATGATGAAAGGAACGCCTAAATAAATCAAAACGCTTTCAGTCACATCTTGCATGGATACATTCACATCGAAATTTGCCAAACCAAGCTTTTTTGGAAGAAAATTAATAAAAAGCCATACAAAAAAACTATAGCTGACTACTTGAAAAATGCTATTTAAAGCGATTAAGACCGCCGCATACTCTCTATTTCCTTTGGCCAAATCATTCCAAACAATTACCATTGCAATGCATCTTGCCAAACCAATTAAAATTAAGCCGATCATGTAATCAGGCTCATCTCTCAAAAATAAAATGGCCAACGAAAACATTAAAATCGGACCTATAATCCAGTTCAATAATAATGAGATGGTGATTACTTTTTTGTCTTTAAAAGCATTCGAGAGCAAAGAATAATCCACTTTTGCCAAAGGCGGATACATCATTAAGATTAACCCAATTGCCAGAGGAATGTTTGTAGTTCCAAAGGATAATTTATCTGTACTATTTGAAATTCCTGGAAATAAATAACCTAAGCCAATGCCAATTCCCATAGCTAAAAATATCCAAAGCGTAAGGTATCGGTCTAAAAATTTTAATTTTGGTTGCATTCTTTATTTTTTAATTTGTGAAAAAACATAAAACATTTCAGAAGCAATTTCTAAGCTTCGGCTGGCATAAACCTCTCTTTGATTTGGTAATCCATCTGAAATTTTTGGATCTTCAAATGTAATGGAAATGCGTTTTTCAGCGCCAGCAATAAATGGGCAGCCACCGTCAGCTTGCGAGCAAGTCATGATTGCTGCAAATTCTGAAACTGGATTAAAAAAATGATCGTATTTTTTAGAGAATCCAATGATTGGTTGCGAATTTTCATTGAATTTGATAGCATAGACAGGATTTTCTTCTGTAGAAATTTTTTCAATTTTAAAGCCTTGCTCTTGTAATGTTTCGGCAACTTTTGCAAATAATGCTGTTTCTTCTGTCCCGCCAGAAAAACAATTCAAATTATTGACGCTGTAAAAATAAGCAGCAACTTGTGCCCAAATTTGACACAAATGACTTCTGCGAGAATTGTGGGTGCAAATAAAATTGATGTTTATTGACGACTTTGTATCTGACTTTTGTTGAATATAATCAATTAAAGGTTGTAGGATATTTTTACGGTCTTTTTCGATTTCCTGAGCTTTCAACAAATCTTTGGTAGTTTCTGATAATTTTGGATACATAATAATTCGATTAAATTTTAACAGCATCCCGAATCTGGACTGCATTCAGTGGATTTCACATTAATTTGATTTTCAGAAATACCGCAAGCATCTTGTGCCAAACAAGCTGTTTTTTTGTTTTTCAGAATAAAATTTTCCCCATTGAATTCTAAATCATATTTTCCGATAGTTTCAGATTGATATTCAACCTCAATTTCTGAATTTCCAACGCCTAATTTACTTTCAGAAAGTTGGATAATATTTAAAAGTTTTTTAGGTTTTAAGCGGTGTTCAAAATCGTCTGCGTTCCACAATTGGAAATTCACCACAGTTTCCTTACGAATTACGCCACCGCAGTCAATGAAGTTTTTAGTAATTTGGCCTATTTCGGTTACGTGAAAATGTTCAGGTACAAATTTTCCATTTTCTAACTGAAATACAACATTTTCTAAATTTAGCAAAATCTCTTTAATTTGGGATAGTTTCATAATCGTATAAATTTGTTTATTGCAATATTGCGATGTTTGCTTATAAAAAAAGGCTAACAGCATTTTTGTTTTGTAACCGTTGTGACAATCATTGAGAAATAATTTTTGAGAATATCGAAAGTATTTTCATCGATACAGTAACAAATAGCATTTCCATCGATGCTTCCTTTTATGAGTCCAGCATTTTTCAATTCTTTTAAGTGCTGTGAAACCGTGGGTTGCGCCAACGGAAGCTCGTTCACAATATCACCACAAATGCAAGTATCTACACTTAATAAATATTCAATTATGGCAATTCTCGCAGGATGTCCTAACGCTTTAGCGATTGTTGCAATTTGGTTTTGATGTGCTGTAAAGTGTTCTGTTTTAGAAGCTCCCATAAGATTAATTTAATATTGCAATATTACGATATTGTTTTTGATCTTATAAATAATATATTTATTTTTTTTATTAAATCAAATTATGTGTTTTGAGAGAGCAAATTTTACAATTTACATTCTCAAAAACCGTTATCTTTGACAAAAGCCTCGCAACCTTCCGAAGCTTAAAAATTTTTAGAATGCGTAAAAAATTATCCCTTATATTTTTATTTTTTCTGATTTCAATTCCATCTTGGGCATCTTTTATTTTGCTTCCGATGGATGAAACTACACAGCAAAATCACTTAAAAGCGTACGGAATTACCTTTTGGTCTTTGGAAAAACAATACAAAGTAAGTTGGCTCTTGAATTACCGAGGTGGTTCTTTTCTTTTGCCCGATGCTCCAGAAATCAGAAAAGAATGCCAAATTAGAGGCGTGAGTTTTGAACTTTTATCAGATGGTCAAGCCAATTCTATTTTGGATGAAATCAGCAGTCCGTCACAAAATATGGAAACTGTGGTCTTGGAAAAAGCGCCGAAAATTGCGGTTTATACTCCAAAAGGAAAACAGCCTTGGGACGACGCCGTGACTTTGGTTTTAACGTATGCGGAAATTCCGTTTACACCAATTTATGACGAAGAGGTTTTATCTGACGGATTACTTTTATATGAATGGTTGCATCTTCACCACGAAGATTTTACCGGCCAATACGGAAAATTCTTTGGAGCTTACAAAAATGCGCCTTGGTATATCGAACAAAAAAACGATGCGGAAGCTTTGGCCAAAAAATTAGGTTATAGTAAAGTTTCTGAAGAAAAATTAGCGGTAGCAAAAAAGATTCGAGATTTTGTAATCGGTGGCGGTTTTATGTTTGCAATGTGTTCGGCGACTGATAGTTTTGACATTGCTTTGGCGGCAGAAGGTGTTGATATTTGCGAACCGATGTTTGACGGTGACGAAAGCGAAGGAAATTACCAATCGAAAATTGATTACAATAATAGTTTTGCTTTCAAAGATTATATTTTAGAAAGAAATCCTGTTGTTTATGAATTTTCGGATATCGATATGACGATGAAAAGAAGCATAATGCCCGACAAAGATTATTTTACTTTGATGGATTATTCTGCAAAATGGGACCCGATCCCGAGTATGTTGTGCCAAAATCATACGCAATTGGTCAAAGGTTTTATGGGCCAAACGACTTCTTTTGATGGCCAACGAATCAAATCAAATGTATTGGTGATGGGCGAAAATAAAGTGAATAACGAAGCGAGATACATTCACGGAACAAAAGGAAAAGGAATGTTTACTTATTTTGGAGGCCACGATCCCGAAGATTATCAACATCGAGTGGGCGATGCGCCGACGGTTTTAGATTTGCATCCAAATTCTCCCGGTTATCGATTGATTTTAAATAACGTTTTATTTCCTGCAGCGAGAAAAAAGAAATTAAAAACATAAAAAAAGTCCTAACATTTGAGTTAGGACTTTTTTGTTTGATTTAATTCTTGACCAATTTTAAACTTTCTTTTGATTTTCCGTTTTCAATTTGAAGAATATAATTGCCACTTGAAAGTTCTTCGACAGACAAATTTTGAGAATCTAATTTGTTTTCTTTTACAAGTTTTCCGGTGATGTCAAAAATTTTGTATTGCATTCCTTCCTGAAAATTTGAAATTGTTACAAATGAATTCGCTGGATTTGGATAAATTGAATTGGAAAGAGAGAATTCTTTTGTTCCTAAGCTGGCATCTCTTTTCGCTAAAAACGTCTGGCCACTTGTTGC
>Ga0265780_10005744_pt1 | contig 15604 bp, 15 predicted proteins | sample P1T30metagenome_FD_192432 | JGI IMG/M metagenome (GOLD analysis project Ga0265780, IMG submission 192432) | Plant litter microbial communities from East Loma Ridge, Irvine, California - P1 T30 | ecosystem: Environmental > Terrestrial > Plant litter > Unclassified | place: USA: California... | reverse complement strand
GAGTGGACTGGGCCAAGTTGATTCTGAATGGAGGTGTCAGGCGTCTCTAGCTATGAGTCGCACATACGAATAGACTTGTTACCTCCTCTTAGCATGAGAGTAATTCATACCTTGTACTACACCTCTTACCTCGTTGGTAGTTTGGGTTTCCGAAGAATGAGACTTTAGCGTTGACAACTGCTGAATCAGGCTTCCAATTTTCTTCCACGAGTTGTAGTAACCGCCCGGACAAGCGTTTGTACTACCGAAATTGGGTTCAGAGGGTAACGTTATGCTGATACTACGAGGCAGAGATTGTCGATTGTGAGCCTCGTGTTAAAGTAGCGGTCCACAGAAAGCGGGATATTCGCTTGTGCACAGTGTGTTCTGAGCACTCTTCGGGACTTGGGAACCGCTTCGATTTTGACCTTTAGGCATCGATTCGAACGCGCTGTAGTCCTCATCCACGCCATTAATCGCTTCATCGGCGAACGGAACATCGCGGGAGGCGCCTGAGTTTTTATGGAGACCAGCGTACTGGCTTGCGGTAGCTTAGTGCCCTTTGACGTTGAGCTCTTGAGGTCTTCCAGCAGAAGCCCGCCGATGTTTTCGTCCCAAAAATGCACAAGAAAGTTCGATGTAGTCATTCGCCAGAGGTATAGACAGTTAGGTAGTCTGAGCAGGAAGATATGATTCATGCGTTATCCAATTGCTGGAAAAGCAACCGGATCATGCTGCGCTTCTGTCGTGAGCCTTCGAGCGACACGCTCTAGAGATCGGTACGAGACATTGAAGTTTTTTTTGGCATGGCTGTGTCTGATCGTGCGTGGAGATGATAGTCGTTTGGATTGAAACGGTTGTCACAAGAGGTGATGTCGCTGTCGACGACTCGTCGCAGTTGCCTCAAAGGGGAAGTAGCCGGGTGATTGGCGCGGACGAGCGATTGTCTTGGCCCAGGACTTTGGGAACTCGACATTGAATGTTTCGCGGAGTATAGTCTCGCGAGCAATCAAGACGCCAACATGATTCAACAACGCAGCCTCTCACTACTGAGCTCTGCCGAAAGGCACCTCCTGCGCCAGAACAGACAACAATGCCTCCGCTGCTTTCACAGCTCGAAGCCAACCCTGGCGGAAGAGAGCAAGGGCAACGATAAAGGAACTCCCTACAACGCGCCCAACCGTGGACCCAATCGCCAGGAACGCGCCGCAAAAGCATCCTCAGAAGTCTCCGCCCTCGCCGCCGATCTACCCAAAGCGAACCTCAATGGACGCAACGCCGAAGTTGAAGGAGCACAACCGAAGGGCCCCCAGGATGTCAACCCGCATCTACAGAGCAAGGATCTCGGACCCAGCGGCGGCAGTATGGGAGAGAACGACAGCCCCAGAAAAGAAGGTCCTCTGTCCCAAGGAGCCGGCGGCGTAGCAGTCGGAACAGCAGAAGACGCCGGCAGCCCGAAGCAGGCCTTGAAATCAAATGACACCACCCCTACACCCACCGCGACGGCATCGCCAGCACCCACCGAACCCTCGAAGCAATCCGTCTCTCCCAAATCCAACAACAAGAAGAAGTCCAACAGCCCAACAGCCTCAGACTACCTCTCCCAAGCCCCCGGCACATCCACCCTGCTCGGCTCCCACGGCGCCGCAAACCTGATCCTAGACCGCGGCGCCCTTCTGTCCCCCAACAGCACGCCCCAAACGCCCACAACCTCCGAAATCGCCCACCGCCTGCGCCACCACCCGACACAAATCACAGCCTTCCGCTCCTCCGCCGAGAAAGACGCCTACACCAAGCCTCTGCGCGACTTGAAAACAAAGGAGGCGAAACTGGCGCAAGAAGCGATGAAAGCGAAGAAAGAGAACGGCTCGGTCCCGGCGCCGCTGAAGAGCGATATTCTGGCAGTCAGGAAGCAGGTGCGCAAGCTGGCGGCATTCAGGCCTTTGCCCGAGACTGTGCAGCAGGGGATTATCAACCGCATGGTGCTGGGCAAGTACGATGAGCAGGGTCTGTTGAGCGGCAAGCAGGTGCACAGGCAGCCGCAACTGAACACTGTGGCGCAGGAGCTGTTGAAGAACTCGACTTATCTTGCGAAAGACTCGGAGAAGTTGATTAGCAAGCTGAGAGGTCTTTTGCCTAGCGCTGCTGCTGCGGCCGCGAAGAAGGCACCTGCGGCGAAGGCGAAGGCTTAGACGTTCCACAGTTGTATGTAAATTTTGTAAAATCAAGAGGTGTAACAACATGCATAATAGTGTGAGAGAAGGAGAAATAAATTCATCAAACGTTCGCGTACTAATCCCCGATCAATGGCCACATGCATCCGGAGCGACAGTCCTAATCCATGGCCTGACACCCGGAGCTGGTGGCTTGGAACGCCCTCTTCCGGATCGTCGCCGCAGTCATGCCACCTTCGATCTTGTGAAACCCACCACGCAAATCAATGTGCAGACTGCCAGCGATGCGTGACTTTCATAAGCATGTTACGGGACGTTCGTTTCTGCTTTCCAACCAGGCAAATTTGAGACTCGGGAGCCTAAATTGTTTAACACATGCCGTTTAATCTGTAGCTCGTGGAGAAGGCGATTATTGGTGCGCATTGGTCGAGTTTTGAAGCTCGGCGAGTTCTGCTTGCCTTACGGGGGCAAAGTAGGGATGTGCCATGGCTTCCTTTGCTGTGAGACGTTCCTGCATACACGTTAGTGAATTGTCATGGTTTTGATTATCGCAGAAGAACTAACTTGGTGGTCATAACGCAGCAGTTTGTCCAGGAAATCAATCGCATCATTACTGACGAAGCGCTGGTTTTCCGCGTTGACGAATGCGTGCCAGCTCTTCTTCGGGAATCGTCCAAGAATATCATCGTACTGTGCGTCGAGCTCGATGTCGTACTTGTCCAGGTAGTCGAACAGGTCCTCCGTACCCAGCACCTTCGCAATCTTCACCAGCTGGTCGGAATTCGAGTTGCCATGGAAGAAGGGCTCTTTCCTGAAGATCATGCTGGCAAACATGGCTCCCAAACTCCACATGTCTAAGCTGTAGTCGTATTCCTGGAAATCAACCAGCAGCTCGGGGCCCTTGAAGTAACGCGAAGCCACGCGCACGTTGTACTCGGTTCCAGCGTGATAGAATTCGGCGAGACCCCAGTCGATCAACCGCAACTTGCGAGCCTCATGATCGATCATAACGTTGTGAGGCTTGACATCGCGGTGCATGATGCCCTTGGAGTGGCAGAAGTCGAGAGCCTTGAGCAGCTCGTGGATGTAGTACCGGACATCGATATCCTGGAATTTGGGGTACAGCGTGCGGAAGTCGGTGTTATTAACGTGCTCGAATATCAGCGAGGGCGTTTTCGATTGTGAGTCGCGCACCACGTCCAGCAGGGCGACGATGTTGGGTCCGCCCGAGAGGTTTTGCAGGATTTTGATCTCGCGCTTGATCTTCTTCTTCTTGACGGGCTTGAGGACCTTGATGACGCATTTCTGGTAATTGACCACGTTGATGCCCTCGAAGACTTCACTGTATTTTCCGCGGCCTGGTGGTAGTATTTTGTTAGCGAGCTTCTTCTTACAGGACGCGCGGTCTGTGATGGTATACCTATTTTGCGCACGACCTCGTAGTTCTCCAACACTCCCCAGCTGATGTTGACGCTGTCATAGTCCCAGTATGCCCTGGGCATCTGCTGGTTGACGTCGGCGTAGACGCGCGCCATGGTGACTATTGTTCGAGCGCGCTGGCTCTGTTCGCTGGCGGGCTATGAGTGGGATGTAGCGGGGATGGAGGGGTTGGGTGGTGAAAGAAACGGGCGGTCAGGCGGCCGGCGGGGCAGTGGCTGGTTGTCGCGGCGGCGGGTTGTGTTGGGAGAGAGAGAGAGGGAGGTGATGAGGGCGGAAATGTGGTGGTAGACGACAGAGCCGGCCAAGCTCGTTGTAGGTGGTTTGTTATGGGCCTATGTGGTGTTTGCGTGTCGCTTTGGTGGGGCCAGAGCAGGTGTTTCGTTGTGGAGAGTGAGAGTCTCTCGAAGTCGCTCTGCTCGGTTGCTTCCGCTTTGGCAAGATCGGCGTCACCTGCAGTCTCCAAACTTGAGAGCTTCCATAACTTTTCCCTTCACTTCACTTTCGCCATTTCCTTCTTGGGCAAGCATGGGCATGGAAGCGGGACGATGAGCCACTGTATTATAGTGCAATTCTTACTGCAGGGAGGAAGAAGGCGGCGACGCGACAGCGCCAACACTGGCCGCCATGTTCTATGATCTTAATGTGCCCTGGACGGCCAACGATGCCGGTCTACCAAGGACTCTGAACTTCCTACACGAGCTGGGATACAATGTTGTCGCTCTCAACCATACAATGACCGGAAAGCTGCCGAACGAGCTTGTGAGTGTCGCTGTCAACCACCCTTGCGACTCAACCTAACCCATCCAGTCCTGCGCAATCCCGAATCCTCTCCCATACAAGGATCTCCCTCCGAAACTCGAAATCCGTCGTCGCATAACACTCACCCTCACGGAATCGCTGCAGAATGCGCGATTGAACGCGCTCGCGGCGCAATACGACATCCTAGCTCTCAGGCCTGTCGACGAAAAGACACTACAAGCAGCATGCGGCAGTCTGGATTGCGACATCATCTCCCTGGATCTCACCCAGCGATTTCAATTCCACTTCAAGTTCAAGATGCTGTCGGAAGCGATCAAGCTAGGAAAGAAGATCGAGATTTGCTACGGGCAGGGAATTCTAGGAGAAACCCAGAGCAGGAGAAATTTGATCAGCAACGTCACACAGCTTATTCGCGCTACGAGGGCGCGAGGCTTGATTATCAGTTCAGAGGCAAGGGCTGCGGTGGCATGCAGAGGACCTTGGGATGCGATCAACCTGGCTGCTGTGTGGGGTCTGGGCCAGGAGAGAGGTTACGAGGCTATGACGAAGGAGGCGAGAAGTGCTGTTGTTGGCGCGCAGTTGAAACGGACGAGCTTCAGGGGAGTTGTTAACGTTGTCTACGGTGGTGAGAAGCCTACGCCGGAAGCGAAGGCTGCTGTTGTGGAGAAAGGCAAGGCGGCGAAACAAAAGGGTCAGGCGACAGACGACAAGGCTGGCAATGGGCAGAAAAGAAAATCGGATGCATTGGGGATTGATCAGAACGACAGCAGTTCTGGTGTACCGCTGAGCAAGACACAGATGAAGAAACGCGCGAAAATGGAGAAGTTGAAGGCAGAGGGCAACACCATGGGCTCGAAATAGTCCAATGTAGGTAGGCTCTGCGTGGCCAATCGATCTCTGTAATAGTCCGCTATCCACTTTTTGAGAACCCAAGAACCGCGCGAGGCGAAGGTTAAAGCAACGCTACCGACTTGAATAGCCCGAGAAGCTCTACAATACTAACCCATACGTTCAGGTGGTGACCCATCGTCAGCTTCTCTGGTTGAAACTCTCGCAGACCGGCCATCGGTTCATATCGTGCCCAGTCCTCTATGCAACCACACTGTCTCCAAGCTCCTCGCGTCTGATCCATGATTTTCTGAACACCTCGATAATTGTGCGCCGGCCACTTAATCTCAAAACACCTCGACAACCGTCCGCTGGCCACGTCTCTGGAACTCCGTTTCCAACCAATCCAAGAACTTACGCAACCCAGCCACCGCTTCCTCGGACCCGTAGGCATTTACGCGGAGTTTCTCCAGGTTCTTCGCCTCGAAGATGCCGTCCAGCTGATAATTCACCCTGATCATGGCAGCTGCCAGCTCGAGCGGATCATCCTGCCCGCGGCAACGACCCTCGATGCTCTCCAGCGATCTCGGAGCGAAGTAAATGTCCATAGTGCGCAGGTTTATGCACGCCATCGCGAGCCCGAGATCGTTGTTGACCGTGATCCCCGGCTGACCGTAGGGGAAGTAGCCGAAGTACGGGAAGGTGAGTGAGGTGATTGCGTCGAATCCGGTCTCGCACCTCGTGCCGACGTCGGTGAAGTCGACCTTGGCCAACCATTCTCGGAGACGTTCGTTGCCTGGGCCACTGTGTACTTCCATGGTGCAGGAGTTCAGGGCGACCAGCAGACACTCGCGACGAAGCTGTCTGTTGCCGGCACGGGCGACGATAGACAGCTGGAGACCGACCCTCTCGCGCCTGAGGAACGCGCGGATGTTTTGCTTGGGGGTCATGTGTTCGAGGACCAGGTACCTCACGTCGTATGGGAGGTCCATGAAGTGGTAGAAGTTGTGGTCGTAGTTTTCCACGCTGCGGAGCTGAAAGGGTCCCGAGTGGTTCCTCGAGGCGATGAAGTCGGCCGTAGCCTTGAGTTGCTGTACGTGGACTCCGCATACGCCGTCTCTGCCGTTGATCGCCACGGCGAGTCCTTTCGTCATCAGGACTCCGTCGTAACAGACGATCTGTTGGCGATTATGTTAGCAGGTCCTCGGGAGGGATCGCGTTGGCAAGTCCTTACCTCTTGGCCATCAGCGGCCGCGCAGGCCTGAGCGTAGCTGAGGGGGGCGGACATGATGGGTGCTGGGGGACTCATGGTTGCAGTGGGTTGTTTTGTTTGAGGTTTGAGGTTTGAGGATTGTGTAAGTTGTTGAGGTACGTATTCGGTGAGGAATCGAGGTCGAGGAGAAGTTGGTGTGTGCCGAAAGAATCAACTGGCGTCTGCTAAAAGTTTTATATAATGAAAGAAGTCGCATTAAGGGCGTAGTACACCTGACGTGGTGGTCCATGCTGAAGTCAGTGAACGAGGTCGTTGCAGTTAGTTAAGGTCCAAATGATCGTTTTCCTCAATCACTGCACAAAACAAAGACTGCACGGACAACATCCTGTAGACTGGCTCCACGCACACCGGTTAGGAAGTTCGTTCACTGACGATGAGTAAGGTTGTAAAAAGGGGGATGAAGCGTAATATAAGTAGATGCATTAACTTTGTTACACAAACGTGGTTTGCTACCAACGAGCCTTGTTTTCAGCAATACAACGAACGCTCTCTGCATCAAGTGATTGCCAAACGATTTTCGGGATCGATGGAATGGATGTATCAATCATCTAGCATTGCGTTGTAGATTGAGGTCACAGTCAGTGAATGAACGATCGATCGGCACTGCATTCAGACATCAGAGCTAGGAATGCGTGTTCGAATCGCCAATGTTCAGGCGAGGTTAAATGGCAATCATCAACACACAACCGTCAATCGGTTTATTAGCAATGGAACTCACCCTTCATTCGATCTTCTCCCATTTCAGAACACCCTTCGCCTTCCTTCCATCCTATCAAACAATTAGTCAGCTTCCCACTTCAACAAGTCCAATCCCAAACCCCAAGAAGAAGAAGAAGAAGAAGAAGAAGAAGAAGAAGAAGCAAGACATACCTCCATAGTCATCTCCCCCGTCGGCCTCAGCACCATCAACCTCCTTTCCCCATCCTCCACAAACTCCACCCTCCTCTCCTCAAACCCCCCAACCCTCCCCGGATCACTCGAGATCTCCACCTTCGTCCTCCAATATAACCCTTCTTCGTCCTCAAACAACTCGAAATACCCGCAATACATACTACAGCCCCTGGCGACGTGTGCGACTTCAGCGTCTTCGCCTTCTTGCCAGGCTTTACCAGACGGAATAGGGCCTTTCATGCGTTCTGGATTCGCTACGTGCGCGGAGAGGTAGCGATTGGGTGAGATTTGCACGCGGCCGAGAGGGTGGTCGCCGTGGGGTTTGGCGATTGGTTTGCCGGTGGGGTCGCTCGTGGAGTAAAATTCGAAGGAGATGCATTTCCAGACACCGGCTAGGGTGGAACGGTGGGCGGTCCAGAGGTCGGAAGATGACATGTCCAGTGGTTGATCTTTTAGGTGATGTTTCTTCAATAGTGATGGATGAAAGTGGAGACTCCGAATTTGATGGTGTTCGTCCTATGTCAATGTTTAGTAGCACCTTCAACTTATCATGTCAGCTGATGGTACAGTACCTATATGTACTAACAAGCCGATATCACCGGATAAGTAGGTTACGAGGTGTTTGTTTCCGCGCTGTCCAAATACGTTGACGCCACTGTCGCCGGCTGTCGGCTAAGTCGATCGGAAATAAAGTTGCATTCTGCAGAACTCACGATCAAGCCAGAGGAGTGTCACAAGAACAACTTTAAGATCGTAATATTACACTAGCATCTTTGTGAGATCGAGTATACGTCAGAGTTGTGAGTTGTTCTGAACTCCGCGTGCATGACATCGACAAAGCACGATGCGTGTAGTACAGGAACCGATTCAGCCCCAGATCCTCTGCTGACGGAACCCATCCTCTCAACTCGTCGCCTTGTCAAGCGCCTGACCCTTACACATCTCGAAATACGTCCCTCGCTCAGCAAGCAGTGAAGCATGATCGCCGACCTCGATGATCTTGCCCGCCTGAAACACACAAATCGTGTCAGCGTCCTTGATCGTGCTCAGCCGATGCGCAACAGCGATCGTAGTGCGTCCACCATCCTTGGCCGCTTCCATCAGTGCCGCTTGGACGAGCTTTTCGCTCTCCGTGTCGAGAGCTGACGTTGCTTCGTCCAGCAGAAGGATCCTGGGGTTGCGAATAAGTGCTCGAGCTATAGCTACACGCTGGCGTTGCCCGCCCGAGAGTTGTGTCCCGCGGTTACCCAAGGGGGTGTTCAGACCTTCTGGAAGAGAGTTGACGAAATCAAGAATGTTGGCGCTCCTCAGAGCGTCCTTGATCTGAGATTCGGTGGGCTCGGCAGACTCAATGATGCCCATTGAGACGTTCTCTCGAATGCTGCCTGAGTAGAGCACGGGTTCCTGTTGTACGAGTGCGATTCGGCGCCGATGTTCTCTGGGGCTGACATCAGTGATCGCCTGGTTGTCGATGATGATCGCGCCTGAAGACGGGTCGTAGAACCGTGAAAGCAGCGATATCATGGTGGATTTGCCGCATCCTGATGGTCCCACGAAGGCAACAAACTTCCCGGCAGGAACGTGCACGTTGATGTTTTTGATCACCTGAGCTCGGGGTCTTGATGGGTAGGAGAATTCGAGCGAGTCAACCGTCACCGATACAGGTGATGAGTCTTGCGGGTCTTTCGGCTCGGAGTTGTCATCGTCCGACTTCGGCGTCTGAGTGCGGAGGTAAAAGATGTAGTTGGCAGCGGGGATCGCTTTCGAAATCGAAGTGCTGTACTGGAAGAACGAGGCAACAGACTCTCCGCCAAGGATGATTGCAATGAAGACGACGAAGAAAACTTCTGTGGTATATTCACCAGAGGAAACCAGTTTCCCGCCGTACCAGAATCCCAATGCCATAGCGAGGAAGTTGATGCTTTGTGTCAGCGAGTAGAAGAACATCGTGACTGACAGAGCCTTTGCAGATCTGGCAGCGACTACGGAAAGGCGTCTCTCGTATTCATCCATGATCGTCTTCTCCAAGACAAGCGACGCCACTGTCCGAATCGCTGCGACTGCTTCAGCTGCGATGGCAGCACTGCTGGCAAAACGCTTTGTGGTGTCTTCATCCAGCTTGGTAGAGATACGGATGCCGTAATACCCACCTAGTAATAGCGGTGGTAGAGCAGCAAATGTGCACACGAGTCCAAGCTTCCAACCGTACGCGATACCGAGGATGGAACAGGAAACAGTGGTGACAACATTGGTGATGACAAGTCCGGCGTTGGCGCTTAAGAGCTCTTGCAAGTCCGTAGCGCACCTGGCGAGACGCGAGGTTATAGCACCAGTGGCGTTCTTTTCTTTGTCAAAGAAGGCAAGACTCTGCCTCGCTGTGTTTTGGAAGAGCTCCAGCCTGTATCGACGGGTAACCTTTTGCGAGATGATGTTACAGACACATCCTAAGCTGAAGTAGAGGAACCAGTTGACGATCGCAACGATGAAGAACATGAGTGCCCAAAAGTCGCCCTCTGAGATTGCCTCGCTGCCAGTCATTTGGAAGACGTTGAAAGTGCGAGAGAATAAGATAGCTTGCACGGCAAGTGTACCACCTGTAGCTTTCTGATCAGATACCCGGTTTGAAAGTGTACACAAGATTGAAACTTACCTCCGAGGATCGATACAACCGCAGTGATTGCGTACAGATACCACAACTCCGGCTGTTCCTTGATGAGCAAGACCAGGCATTTGAATAGTCCATAGCCCATAGTTTCGGTTGCATCGGGCTGATCATGCTGCGCGTGAGTGCTTCCCGTGGTGCTCACCGTGCGCTTGAGGGCTAGCTTGCGGAAGTGCTGATCGCTCTCTTCATCCACTTCCTCACCAGAAGTTTCATCAATCTCGCTTGTGGGCTTTTCGGATGATCGTTCGAGATCCTGCGAATGGACAAGCTTCGCGTAGGCGCCACCGCGCGAGAGCAACTCATTGTGAGTACCTTGCTCAATTAGAGCACCCTGCGACATCACAGCGATGTTGTCGGCTTTCTGAATGGTAGACAGCTTGTGAGCGATAGTTACTGTAGTTCGATTGGCGCTGACATTGTCCAAGGCTTGCTGGACGAGCTTCTCGGCCTTTGGGTCTAATGCGCTCGTTGCCTCATCCAATAACAAGATCGGTGGGTTGGATATGATGCTCCTTGCGATGGCGATTCTTTGCTTTTGACCTGTAGTCCGTGATTCAGTAGCTGCATCATGCTTGCAAAAAAGCTTCGATTGAACTTACCTCCCGAAAGCATCCTAGCGCGCTCGCCAATTTGAGTGAAGTATTGCTCGGGAAGCTGTTCAATGAACTCATGCGCAAATGCGTCCTTGCAAGCATCCTGTACCAGCTGGAGCTTTTTCTCAGAGGTCGCATTCTCGTGCTCTGTACCCAATAGACCATAGGCAACATTGTCGAATACCGTGCCGCTGAACAGTACTGGCTCTTGCTGCACAAGACGAATCTTGGTACGAAGATATCGGAGATTGAGGTCTCGGACGCTTCTGCCGTCTAGTGTGATTGTGCCTGACGCTTGATCATACCAGCGCTCCAAGAGCGCGACAATGGTGCTCTTTCCCGAGCCGCTGGCACCCACAAGAGCGGTTGTCTTTCTAGCGGGGATGGAAAGTGAAAGTCCGTTGAGTACTTGTGTATCAGGCCGAGAGGGATATGAGAACGCTACATCTTGTAACTCAATATTGCCGACGCAATCGTCAGGTTGGAGTCCGGATGTCGACATGGGATCAATCGCAGAGGTTCTGTCGATTGTTTCAAAGAGCTCTGACGCGGCCGAGGCAGCCTTAGTAATGTTGAAGATCTGCATGATGACGGTTGTCATTGCTGTTGCTGCAACTATGAGAGCGAAGATGACACTGCTTTCTTGTTAGCTATGGGTATCCGATTGACAAGATGCGAATACTAACGTTACGATTGTACCTGGTTGAGCAATCTCGCCTGAGGCATACATGCGGAGGCCCTGCCAGAAGGCAAGACCGTATCCCGAGTAGACGCAAAAGAAGCTGGTAGAGAACATCACGCCGTAGTTGGGGGACTTCTTCATGCCAAGGCGTTCGGTTTCGGCAAGCAAGCTGTCGTACTTTTTGAACATGAGTGGTTGGAGCCAGAATGCGTGAACAGTGGCGATGCTCGAAAAGACCTCCTCGGCCAGCAATCCAGCTTCAGAGTAGATCTTCATGATCTTGCCCTCCTGCACCATTTCGAGAGAGGCGCTGATGCCCATGACGACTACGATGGTTGGTAAAATGCAAACGCAAATTAAAGCCAGTTTCCATTGCACCGCGACTGCAATGATGAACGCGGCAATCATCGTCGACACAGCTTGGATGAGTAGGAGAAGTTTGTCCGAAATGCCGTTGTTCACGTGGTTGGCACTTGTCGTTACTTTGACCGAAGGGGATCCGCCTTCTTTGGAATCGAAGAAAGTCATATCCTGGCGGAGGAGGCTTTGCAGAAAGTCCAAGCGAAGCGCTTTTGTTGTGCGGATTGCAGCGACAGACGCTCCAAGTGTGTAGATGTAGGTCAAGCTAAACTTTGCAATGAAGAGATACACGAAGTATAGCGTGTACTTCTCGACTTGATTCATGTATGATGAAGGGCTCAATGTGCCAATCGCGAAATCGTTGAAGGCTGAGAATTAGATTGTTGATATGGAAACAAGAGGAGATGATATGTATCAAGCTTACCTGTTACAAATTTACCGAATATAATATCCATGATTGGCAGAGCAGTGCCGGCTGCGATGGCGGCAATAACAGACATTGCGTAAAGGACTCTTGCGAAGTTGTCCGAGTAGCCAAAAACGCGCTGTGGTTCAACTTGTTAGGTGTGCCTACAATCCAACTGGATAATGCTCACCAGATAGCTCTTGAGCCCTGAAGGCTTCGTCTTGTCTTCTTTCGGGCCATCTTTGGTGGTGGTGTCGCCGCTAGGATCGAGTTTCTCGGATGTCGTAGTCATGGTCAAGCACCTGTTGCCTGTGGTTGATGAGTAGTAGAGAAAGGAACCTGGGTATTACTTGATGATAGATATCCTCGTGATATAGATGGAGGCCGCGGGTTCCAGTATCCGTGCTCAATGCATGGCAATCGTAGCTACCTACCTACCTACCTATCGGAAAGGGGGTTCTCTCGAAAGCGATATGTGCGATATGTCCGTGGGAAGTACAGTGGGTTTTCATCAGAGTGCTTGATGGAGCATGGACATGGTCGGACTGCATGCGACGAGAAAGCGATCGGTCTCCAGTCTCAGCGGCGTGGCGTCAAGATAGAAAGCGAGACAAGGTCTAAAGTCCGCCTCATCAAGTGCATAGCGGCGAATCGACAAGGCTGCAAACTTTACCTATGCTTTGTTGGTCCGAATCCGAGAACTCGATTCCATTGGCTACGTCGAATCATGCCAGGCTCCACTGTGGAATGATAAATCGGCCACTGGAAGCTAATTTTTGGCCACCCAGACCTCACAATTACTCAGGCGTGCCTGAATCTACCGCGAAAAACAGGTGGACGGTGGCACCTCAGCAATCCCCTAATCTCTCACCAAGTCTTCGCGTCCTTGGCGTTTTCTGAAATCTATGTAGTCAAAACAGCCTTCTTAACTTCCTCAACTTCGTCGACTTTAGTGCTTCACAGACCTATGTGTGAATAGGAAGAGATCTCAACTTAGGAGCTCAGATCTGAGCACTTCATGACTTTGTAAATACATGAAAAAAGAAGCGATTCCTGCCTTGAGATTGTGGGCCAACCACCAATCGGATTTATTATTCCTTCTATCAACGTCATCTATACAATAAGGGCTACAGCCTCATTCAACCAGCTCGTCAAAAGGTTGTGTGGTTGTGAAGTTAATATACTCTGAAGGTTGTGATGCTATTCATGAGATTATCATGCTAAGCCTCCGGTGGCCGAGAATTAGCTTCCATTGGCCGATTTATCATTCCACGGCTCCACTCAACTTGGACTTGGCACGGTGGCCGAGGACACCGAAAACGACGGGATTGTCACCCATCAAGAACGCGATACAGGCAGCCGTCAAGCAACCACTATATCGACTCCAGATCTCGTCGCTACCAGCCGATAATACACACGTTAGGGCAGCTATGTCGACCGAGCCGGGCTCCCTGGCCTCGCAGCGTGCGGTATGTCCTTCGTTGTCCCTCCTCCACATCAGACAGTTGACATCTTCCAGTGCGATGCATGCAAGCATAGAAAAGTCCGATGTGATAAAGGCTCTCCTTGTTCCAATTGCAAGAGTAGTGGCGCAGGTTTGTATCAAGCTTCCAAGTCACGCACCAGAGCACTAAGCGTTATGTACATAGTGTGTCGGACAAGTCGAAACGAAGAGAAAGAACCCCGATCAAGAGTCATCATCACCAAAGAATAGTATGGACATGGTCACTCTCGCCACGAAAACTGCTGCTAACGAAGTTGACAGCGAAAAGAAAATCGACCGCATTGGTGACCGCCTGGCTAACATCGAGGCATATCTCAAACGCATGCCAATGGGCTCGACTCCTTCTGCCCAAGTATACACTTCCAGTCTAGCTCCAACTCCCGGCAATGCATTTGCGTCTCCAGATGTGCACAGCGTCTCAGAGTCATCTGGCATACTGTCCGACCCCGCCGCAACAACTGATGCTGTCGATGCTACTACAAACACCCACTCTGTGCTTGCTAGTAAAGTCATCGAGCAGGCAGTCGGTGAGAGCCCGGTCATGACACAAAACCCGGCTTTAGCAACTGCATTGAACTCTCTGAAAGACATGCTCGGCAAGATCAATGAGACTCCACATACGACAGATCTCAACACCACTCTGTGGAATCGACCAATCGACAAGGCTGCTCCCCCTTCACGTTCCGAGATATACGAGATCTTGCGCAAGTCTGACAGTGAGCACGGTCTGTCGCTCAAGGAGACGTTAGCTAACAATCAACCCAGACAGTCTATTTCTCACATTCTTCCCCGTGGCTACGATAATACCACTGAAACAGAAGTGCGAGGATACATTCAACCACCCGAAGGAGTGTGGCCCGATCAGAAGGGCGTTAGTATTTGGCGCTCTATTCGAGCTTTGCATGGAATATAGCGAGGTGGATGGCAATGTGGCACTTGCCCAACGGTATTCGGTCCTTGCGAGAATATTCCTCGCGAAGCTCGAGAAAGCAATCGCCGAACTGCCCCTTGTGATAAAACCCAGTACCGAAGCTGTCACCGCTTTGATCATAGCCGTGAGTTGAATCTCGTCGCTCTTCATGAAACGGCACTAGGCACTGACGCTCGCAGGCTACTGTTGCTATTGAGCTATGTAAGCCTTTCTTGGCGTTGTCTTTGACATCAACAGCTGCCTCCATGGTCATCTCACTGGGTTACAATCGACTGTCATCGATGCAGTCGGACACAGAGCAAGTCCGACAGCAAAAGATTTACGTCTTCTGGATGGTGTACATATTCGATACTGGCTTCTCGATACGACTTGGACGCTCTCCGGTAATACGCGACCATGATATCACAGTACCCATGATATCTGACAACGGCGTGGTTCCTGCTGCTTTCATCGCAGTGCTTCGCTACTGGATCGAGCTAGGCAGGGTGCAATGCCAGGTAGTGGAGCACCTGTTGTCTCCAGCGGCGCTCCAACAACCACCAGAGGAACGCTCCAAACGTGCCGACAAGCTTGCCGTGCGCCTACAGGAGGTCTGGGATGCTCGAGATGTACTCTCACTTTCGCAGGCGTTGCCGGGCTCGCCCACATCCTATCTCTACCTTCTCCACGAGTCTGATTCGATCATGCACTATAGCACAGTGACTCTTGTGCAGCATGCAACCATGTCCGCCCAGAACGGCGCTTCTCCCGCTTTGGGCGCTGCTCGGCACGCTCTCTGGCTTTCCATCGACATCAAGAAGAGACACAAAGATCTCCCAGAGTCGATGTGGAGCGCTCATTGCCATTGGACACTACTTCACGCCCCATTCACACCGTTCACAGTCACATTCTGCCACATCATTGCGAACCCCACGACCGCCAGCGAAGACCTTCAATTGCTCGGAGACTTCGTAGCGACCCTGAAATCCCTCAGTCACCTGTCCGAGGGTGTCGGCAAGTTGTATCGCCTCTGCGACGTCTTCCAGAAAGTGGCAGATCTGTACGTCAAAGCAAAAACTCAAGAAGCCATGCGCACGACTATGCAGAGCAGCAACAACGCCGTCCCAATTGCGCAGCCGT
>Ga0265780_10005743_pt1 | contig 15610 bp, 12 predicted proteins | sample P1T30metagenome_FD_192432 | JGI IMG/M metagenome (GOLD analysis project Ga0265780, IMG submission 192432) | Plant litter microbial communities from East Loma Ridge, Irvine, California - P1 T30 | ecosystem: Environmental > Terrestrial > Plant litter > Unclassified | place: USA: California... | reverse complement strand
GGCCATGCGCGCCGAGCTCGACCGCATCCTCGACGGGACCGACCTCTTGGACCGCCGCACCAAGGTGCTGCAGGTCACGGACGCGACCGGGGGATGGGTGCGCGTCCGCGTGCTCGTCACGGCGAAGGACGCCGGCACGCTCTTCGACCTCCGCTGCCTCGTCCGCGAGGACCTCGTCTCGTGGCTGCACCGCGTCTCGCCGCAGGCGGTGCCGCGCACGCGCGTGCAGACCGTCGAGGCCGAGCCCGAGCCCGAGACGCGTCGGCCGACGCGGTCGACGTCCGAGTCGGGCGGCCTCTTCTCGGGCGAGAACGCCGGGTCGGAGCGCACGCAGCTGTTCACGCAGGCGATCCCGATCCAGCACGACGCGGCCCCCGAGCCGCGCCCGTACGCCGCGACCATGGGCACCGAGGCCGAGCGCGACCCCCACGTCGACCGCTCGTTCGACGGCCGACCGGAAGGTCGCTCCGGCCGCTGAGCCCGGACGACGAAGGAGGCGCGTCCCCGGTCCGGGGACGCGCCTCCTTCGTGCCTGTGCCTGGCCGGCAGCCCGGCCGCGGGACCAGCGGTCAGTCGTCCTCGTTCGCGGCCTCGACGACGTTGCCGACCGCGATGGCGGTCGTCGCCGCCCACGCCACGTCGGTGAGCAGCAGCCGCCAGTCGCGGGGGCCGGCGGTGAGGCTCTTGAGCAGGCTGACGCCCGAGAAGAGCGAGCTGATGATCGCTCCGTTGAAAAGGAATTTGCGCACGGTTCTCTCCTGGTGATCGGTGCCTCCACCGTACTCGCCGGGCCGCCCCGCGCACCGCTGCGCATCGCTGCAGGCCGTGCAGGACGGCGGGTCGTAGGGTGAGCTGCCCGGCTCGCCCGATCCGGGCTCGTCGGTCGGAGGAGACCTGGTGCGCACTGCCGTGCTCGGAGCAGCCTTGCTCGTCGTCGGGGCCGTCGCCCTGCTGGCCGGGGTGCTCACCCTCGACGAGCTGAGGGTGCTCGGGGAGCGGGTCGCACCCGTGCTCGGGTTCGTCGTCGCGCTGACCGTCGTGTCCGAGCTCGCGGCCGAGGCGGGGCTCTTCTCGTGGCTGGCCGGCGTCGCGGCGCGGGCCGCGCGGGGCAGGGTCGTCGTGCTGTGGGCCTTCGTCGTCGTCCTGGCCCTCGGCTGCACGGTCTTCCTCTCGCTCGACACGACGGCCGTGCTGCTCACGCCCGTCGTCGTGCTCGTCGCGCGGCGGGCGGGCCTGCCGCCCCTGCCCTTCGCCCTGACGACGGTGTGGCTCGCGAACTGCGGCTCGATGCTGCTGCCCGTCTCGAACCTGACCAACCTGCTCGCGCTCGACGCCCTCGGGTCGCCGTCGCCCGCCTCCTTCGCCGCCCTCGTCGCGCCTGCCGCGGTCGTGGCCGCCGTGGTGCCCGTCGCCGCCGTCGGCATCCGCTACCGCCGCGAGCTGAGCGGACGGTTCGAGGCGCCCGCGCGGGAGGAGGCCGGTGACCGGGTGCTCTTCGTCGTGGCCGCCGCCTCGGTCGCCCTGCTCGTGCCGGCCCTCGTGAGCGGGATCGAGGTGTGGATCCCCGCCGCGGCCGCCGCGCTCGTGCTCGTCGTCGTCACGGCGGTGCGCCGCCCCTCGGCGCTGCGGCTCGGCCTCGTGCCCTGGGGCACGATCGTGTTCGCCAGCGGTCTCTTCGTCGTCGTCGAGGCCGCGCACTCGCTCGGGCTCGCCGACGCGCTGGCGGTGCTCGTCGGGTCGGGCGACGGGCTGCCCGACCTGCTGCGCCTCGCCGCCGGCAGCGCGGCGGCCGCCAACGTCGCCAACAACCTGCCGGCCTACCTCGCCCTCGAGCCCGTGGCCGGGTCGCCGCTGCGGCTCGTGGCCGTGCTCGTCGGCGTCAACGTCGGCTGCCTGGTCGCCCCGTGGGCGTCGCTCGCGACGCTGCTCTGGCACGGTCGGCTGACCTCGATGGGCGTCGAGGTCCCCTGGTGCGGGGTCGTGCTGGGCGGGCTCGGCGTCGCCGCCGTCGCCGTGCCCCTGGCCGTGGTGGCGACGGCGCTCGTCGCCGCGTAGCCGTCCCGAGCCGGGGTGCCGGCTGGCGCGGCCGCGGCGAGCGCAGCGCGGGCGAAGGCCACGGTGCGGCGCAGCATGTCCACCAGCGTCGCCTCGTCCGTCGTCCTGCCGGGCGCGTGCACCTCGGCGACGACCGAGCCCGACCAGCCCGACGCCGCGAGGTGCGCCAGGACCTCCGCCACCGGCTGGTCGCCGGCCCCGGGCTCGAGGTGCTGGTCGACGAGCCCGCCGGGCCGGGACGACACGACCCCGTCGCAGAGGTGCACGTGCCGCAGGCGCGGGCCCAGCGCCAGGGCGAGGTCGAGGGCGTCTCGACCCGCGACGGCCGCGTGCGAGAAGTCGAGGACGGCCGCGTCGACGTCGAGCTCGACCGGGTCGTGGCCGGGGGAGTAGACGTCGGCCACGACGGGTCCCACGCGCCAGGGGAACATGTTCTCGACGGCCAGCTCCACACCCGTCGCGACGGCCACCTCCCTCACCAGGTCGAGGAACCCCGCGGCGTGCCGTCGCTGCCACCGGAAGGGCGGGTGCACGACGACCGTGCCGGCTCCGAGCTCCGCCGCGAGCTCGGCCGAGCGCCGGAGCTTCTCGCCCTGGTCGCGGCCGAGGGCGAAGTGCGCGAGCGGCAGCACCGGTGCGTGCACCGACAGCACCGGCAGCCCCCAGCGAGCCACGGAGGCGCGGAGCAGACGGGCGTCCCGGCTCGCCCGGTCGGCGGTCACCATGACCTCGACGCCGTCGAAGCCGGTCGTCCTGGCGAGGCGGAAGGCCTCGTCGACGGGGAGGGGGAAGACGCAGGACGTGCTCGTTCCGACCGTGATCACGCGGTCAGGCTACGACCGGCCCTGCGGCGCCGGGGACGAGCGCCGGTGAACGTCGCGCGAACGGCCGGCGAACGCCGACGAGCGGGTCAGCGCACGACGACGCGTCGACCGCCTACAGCCAGTCACGCTTGCGGAACTGCCACCAGAGCAGGCCGCCCACCCCGACGATCAGCACGCACGAGGTGACGAACCCGCCGACGGTGCTGTAGCCGGGGTAGGGCACGTTCTGGCCGTAGAAGCCGGTGATGGCGGTGGGCACCGCGATGATCGCCGCCCAGCTCGTCACCTTCTTCATGATCCCGTTCATCCGGTTCGACTGCAGGGTGAGGTTGGTGTCGAGGATGGTCGAGACGAGGTCGCGCAGCGAGTCGTTCTGCTCGGCCACCCTCACCACGTGGTCGTAGACGTCCTGGTAGTACGGCTGCATCACCGGGTCGAGGTCGTGCAGGTCGCGGCGCAGCAGGGTGTTGAGCACCTCGCGCATCGGGGAGGCGACCCGCCGCAGCCGCACGAGGCTCTTCCGCAACGCGAACGATCGCCTCTGCACCTCGAGGGTGCGCGGCGCCGGGTCGAACAGGTCGTCGGCGATGCCCTCGATCTCGTCGTCCAGCGCGTCGACGGCGGCGAAGTGCCGGTCGACGACGACGTCGAGCACGCCCCAGAGCAGGAACGAGGCCCCGTGCGCGGCCAGGTCGGAGCTCTGGTCGTAGGCGCGCTCCAGCCGGGAGACGTCGAACTCGGCGTGGTGGACGGTCACGAGGGCCCTGGCGCTGAGGAACGCCTTGACCTCGCTCGTCGACAGCAGGCCGGAGTCCGCGTCGAACGAGACGTCGTAGAGGGCCGTGAAGAGGTGGTTCTCGTACCGGTCGACCTTCGGCCGCTGGCCGTCCTGCAGGGCGTCCTCGACGGCGAGCTCGTGCAGCCCCAGCTCGTCCTCGAGCTCGGCGAAGTCGGCCGTCGTCGGGTCGGTGAAGTCGACCCACACCGTGCAGCCGTCGGTCTCGAGGTGGTCGCTGACGTCGGCGAGCGGGAACCCCTGCGCCACGAGTCGCCCCCCGCGGTACGCCCGGGTCTGCGTCGGGGTGCGGGTCGCGGTCGGGGCCTGGCTCATGGGGGCATGCTTACCACGTGACCCCGCACGTGAAGCAGCGCGCCGACGCCCCCGACCAGTTCTTCGAGGCGGAGGCCGCCGGGCTCGCCTGGCTCGCCGAGGCGACGCCGCGCGGCGGCGCCAGGGTCGCGCGCGTCGAGGCCGTCGGGCCCGGCCGCATCGCCCTCGAGTCCGTGCACGAGACCCGGGCCACGCCCGAGGCCGCACGGCGGTTCGGCGCGGCGCTCGCCGTGACCCACGCGACCGGCGCGGACGCGTTCGGGGCGCCTCCCGAGGGCTGGCAGGGGCCGGTCTTCATCGGCCGACGGCAGCAGGAGTGCACGCCCGAGCAGAGCTGGGGCGCCTTCTACGCGGGCCAGCGCGTGCTGCCGTTCGCCCGCGTGGCCGTCGAGGCCGGCTCGCTGACCCGGGACGAGCTCGACGTCGTCGAGCGCGCCTGCCGCCTCGTCGCCGAGGGCGAGCTCGACGACGACGCGGCTCCCGCGCGCCTGCACGGCGACCTCTGGAACGGGAACGTGCTGTTCGGCGCCGACGGCGTCGTCCTCATCGACCCCGCGGCGCACGGCGGCCACCCCGAGACGGACCTCGCCATGCTGCAGCTCTTCGGCTGCCCCCACCTCGAGGAGGTGCTGGCCGGCTACCAGCAGGAGGCGCCCCTCCGACACGGCTGGCGCGACCGCGTCCCGCTCCACCAGCTGCACCCGCTGGCGGTGCACGCGGCGGGCCACGGCCGGAGCTACGGCACCGCCCTTGCGAGGGCCGCTGCGCAGGTGCTCCGCCTGGCCTGAGGCGGCGGCCGGGGGACAGGACCGGCCGGTCGCCCTGGACGGGGGCGCTGATAATCTGGCCGTTCCCCGTCTCTCGGGGCCCGAACGGAGCTGATCACCTTCCATGTCTGACACCGCTGACCGCTACGGCTTCGTCGTCGTCTCCAACCGCCTGCCCGTCGACCGCGTCGTCGCCGACGACGGCTCCGCGTCCTGGCAGCACTCGCCCGGCGGCCTCGTGACCGCCCTCGAGCCCGTGATGAAGGCGAACGACGGCGCGTGGATCGGCTGGGCGGGCCAGCCCGACCTGGAGTTCGAGCCGTTCGTCGACGAGGGCATCCACATCGTGCCCGTGCCGCTCAGCGCCGAGGAGGTGCAGCGCTACTACGAGGGCTTCAGCAACGACACCCTGTGGCCGCTCTACCACGACGTCATCGCCGCGCCCACGTACCACCGCGTCTGGTGGGAGGCCTACGTGCAGGTCAACCAGCGCTTCGCGGACAAGGCCGCCGAGATCACCGAGGAAGGCGGGACGATCTGGGTGCAGGACTACCAGCTGCAGCTCGTCCCCAAGATGCTGCGCGAGGCCCGTCCCGACGTCACCATCGGCTTCTTCAACCACATCCCGTTCCCGCCGCTCGGCATCTTCTCGCAGCTGCCCTGGCGCCGCCAGATCCTCGAGGGCCTGCTCGGCGCCGACGTCATCGGGTTCCAGCGGGGCGACGACGCCTCCAACTTCTCGCGCGCCGTGCGCCATCTGCTCGGCTACTCGACGACCCGCCCGTGGATCGAGGTGCCGGTCGACGACGACGTCGCGACCGGGGCGTCGCACGTGTCGCGGCGCGGCGCGAAGGTGCGCCGTGTGCTCGCGAAGCACTTCCCGATCTCGATCGACGCGGCCAGCTACGAAGAACTCGCGGCGCGCCCCGACATCCAGGCGCGCGCGGCCGAGATCCGGGCCGGCCTCGGCAACCCGAAGACGGTCATGCTCGGCGTCGACAGGCTCGACTACACCAAGGGCATCCGCCACCGGATGAAGGCCTTCGGCGAGCTGCTCGCGGACGGGCGCCTCAGCGTCGAGGACGCCACGCTCGTGCAGGTGGCGAGCCCGAGCCGCGAACGGGTCGAGACGTACAAGACCCTCCGGGACGAGATCGAGCTCACGGTCGGCCGCATCAACGGCGACTACGCGACGATGAGCCACACGGCGATCAGCTACCACCACCACGGGTACCCCCGGGAGGAGATGGTGGCGCTGTACCTCGCCGCCGACATCATGCTCGTCACGGCCCTGCGGGACGGCATGAACCTCGTCGCCAAGGAGTACGTGGCCGTGCGTCGCGACAACGACGGCGTGCTCGTGCTCAGCGAGTTCGCCGGCGCCGCCGACGAGCTCAAGACCGCGCTGCTCATCAACCCGCACGACATCGGCGGCCTCAAGAACACGATCATGCGGGCGATCGAGATGCCCCGCCGCGACCGCACGACCCGCATGCGCGCGCTCCGCCGCCGCGTGCTCGAGCACGACGTGGCGAGCTGGTCGGCGTCGTTCCTCCGGGCCCTGGAGGACGTGCGTCCCGGCCAGCAGATCGCGGCCCCCTCCGAGGAGGACGCCTCGTGACCGGCGCCGACCAGCACGACGACGCGGCGCGCGCCCTCTCGGACGCGCTCGGCCGTCTCGCGACGACCCCGCGCCTCCTCGTCGCCCTCGACTTCGACGGCACCCTCGCGCCCGAGGTCGACCAGCCCATGGCGGCGCGTCCTCTGCCTGAGTCGAAGGAGGCGATCCGCCGCCTCCTCGCGATGGAGGGCACCTCCGTCGCCCTCGTGTCGGGTCGTGACCTCGCGTCCCTCGACCGCATCAGCGAGATGCCCGACGAGGTCCTGCTCGTGGGGTCGCACGGCATCGAGGTGCGCATCGGCGGCGAGGTGACGTCGCTGACCGACGACGAGCTCGCCCGCCGGGCGGTCATCTCTGAGGCCCTGCACACCGCGGCCGACGGCCGTGAGGGCGTCTTCGTCGAGGAGAAGCCCGCCGGACTCGCCCTGCACACCCGGCTCGCCGACGAGGCCACCACGACCGAGGTCCGGGAGGCCGTCCGCCGCCGCCTCGCCGACGAGCCGGGGGTGCACGCCCGCGAGGGCAAGAACGTGCGCGAGTACGCCGTCCGCGCGACCGGCAAGGACGACGGCGTGGCGCGCCTCCGCGACGCGGTCGACGCGACCGCCGTGTTCTTCGCCGGCGACGACGTCACCGACGAGGACGCCCTGCGCTCCCTCGGCGAGGGCGACGTCGGCGTGCGCGTCGGGCCCGGCGAGACGGCCGCGAGCCACCGGGTCGCGGACCCCGCGGCCATCGGCAGGCTGCTCGGCGACCTCGCCGACCTGCGCGAGCACCTGGGGCATGCCTGACCCGGCATGCGTCCACCGAGGAAGGGCCTGGTGCACGGCCTTCCCAGGTGACCGCAAGGTAAGCTGACATCTCCGCCCGACTCCTCGTCACCGATCACCCCGAACGACCGACGAACTCGCCAGCCGACGGAGGTGCACCATGATGATCGCCGCACTCTCGGCCTTCGCCGTCGCCTCGGTCGTCATCGCCGCGCTGGGTCGTCGCCTGGGGCCGTCGCTGTTCCTCTGGGCCTCGGCCGTGCCGTTCGCGGCGATGGTCATGACGGCCCTGCAGGGTCCGAGAGTCCTGTCGCAGGGGCAGCTCGTCGAGTCCGTCCCCTGGATCCCGCAGCTCGGCATCACCCTCACCCTGCGCCTCGACGTGCTCTCCTGGGCGCTCGCTCTGGTCGTCACCGGCGTGGGCGGTCTCGTGCTCGTCTACTGCTCGCGGTACTTCAAGCCGGGGGAGAAGAGCCTCGCCCGGTTCGCCGCCGTGCTCGTCGCCTTCGCCGGCGCGATGTACGGGCTGGTCACGAGCGACGACGTCTTCGTCCTCTTCGTCTTCTGGGAGGCCACGAGCGTCTTCTCGTACCTGCTGATCGGGCACTACACGAACAAGCAGGCGAGCCGCGGCGCGGCCCTCCAGGCCCTCATCGTCACCACGGCGGGCGGGCTGGCCATGCTGGTCGGCCTCGTGATCCTCAGCGTGCAGGGGGGCACCTCCTCGATCGAGGCCCTCGTGGCGTCGCCGCCGAGCGGCACGGCCGTCACGGTGTCCGTGATCCTCGTGCTCGTCGGGGCCCTGTCGAAGTCGGCCCTCGTGCCGTTCCACTTCTGGCTGCCCGCCGCGATGGCGGCGCCGACCCCCGTGAGCGCCTACCTGCACGCCGCCGCGATGGTGAAGGCCGGCATCTACCTCGTCGCCCGCTTCGCTCCCGGCTACCACGACTCGCCCGGCTGGCGGGAGGTGGTCGTCACCGTCGGCGTCGTCACCATGCTGCTCGGCGGCTACCGCGCCCTGCGGCAGCACGACCTCAAGCTCGTCCTCGCCTACGGCACCGTCAGCCAGCTCGGCTTCCTCACGATCATCGCGGGCTACGGCACACGCGACGCCGGCCTCGCGGCGCTGGCCCTGCTCGTCGCCCACGCCCTCTTCAAGGCGACCCTGTTCCTCGTCGTGGGCATCGTCGACCACCGGACCGGCACCCGCGACCTCCGCAAGCTGAGCGGGCTGGGTCGTCAGGCGCCCGTGCTGGTGGTCATCACGATCGTCGCGCTCGCGTCGATGGCGGGCGTGCCCCCCACATTCGGCTTCGTCGCGAAGGAGGCGGTGCTCTCGGCCCTGCTCGCCGACGCCGAGCACGGCAGCGCCTGGGGCCTGATCGCGCTGATCGGCGTCGTCGTGGGCTCCGTGCTCACCACCGCCTACAGCCTGAGGTTCCTCTGGGGCGCGTTCGCCCGCAAGCGCGACGTGGCGCCGGTGGACTTCGTCCGAGAGCACATCGACTTCCTCGCTGCGCCCGCGGTGCTGGCCGTGCTCAGCCTCGCGCTCGGCTTCCTCGCCTCGCCCGTCGACGGGGTCCTGGCCCGCTACGCCGACACCTTGCCGCACGTCGAGGGCGACCACGGTCCGTACCACCTGGCCCTCTGGCACGGCTTCGAGCCCGCCCTCGGCCTGACGGTCCTCTCGCTGGTGCTCGGCGCGGCGATGTTCTGGCAGCGCGAGCGGGTGTCGGCGGTGCAGAAGGCGGTCTCGTTCCTGCCGCGCGCCTCCGACGGCTACGTGCGCATCATGACCGGCATCGACAAGACGGCGTCGCGCACGACGGCCACCACCCAGCGCGGCTCGCTGCCCTTCTACCTCGGCACGATCCTCGTCGTCTTCGTGGTCTCGAGCGTCGTCACGCTCGCCTCGAACCGCAGCTGGCCCGACGCGGCGGTCATCTGGGACTACCCGGCGCAGCTCGCCGTCGGCGGCCTGATGATCGTCGGCGCGGTGGCCGCGGCGCGCTCGAACAAGCGGTTCCAGGCCGTCGTGCTCGTCGGCGTCACCGGCTACGGCATGGCCGCCCTCTTCGCCCTGCACGGCGCACCCGACCTCGCGCTGACGCAGGCCCTGATCGAGACGATCACCCTCATCGCCTTCGTGCTCGTGCTCCGGCGCCTGCCCGCGCGTCTCGGCGACCGGAACGGCCGCTCGCACCGCGCCCTCCGCGCCGTCATCGGCGTCTCGGTCGGCTGCGTCATGGCGACGATCGCCGTCGTCGCGCTCGGCGCCCGTGCCGGCGGCACGATCTCGAGCGCGTTCCCCACGCTGGCCGTCGAGGGCGGGCACGGCAAGAACGTCGTCAACGTCACGCTCGTCGACATCCGCGGCTGGGACACCATGGGCGAGATCAGCGTGCTCATCGCCGCCGCGACCGGCGTGGCCAGCCTCGTGTTCCTCACCTCGCGCACCGACATGCTGCCCCGTCCCGCGCGTCGCACCCGCGCCCAGCGATTCCTCGCCCGGGTGCGTCCGGCTCTCGAGCCCGCCCCCGTCGTCGCGGGCGCCGCGACAGCGGGCGAGCCGCCCGACCGAGCCGACGCCTCCTCGGCTCCCGTCGTCGGGTCCGAGGTCGAGGGCGATCGGCGCGCCTGGCTGCTGGCCGGCCGCAAGCTCGCGCCCCAGAACCGCTCGATCCTGCTCGAGGTCGTCGTCCGGCTGCTCTTCCACGCCATCGTCGTCGTCTCGATCTACCTGCTCTTCGCGGGTCACAACCTGCCGGGCGGCGGTTTCGCCGGTGGCCTCGTCGCGGGCATGGCCTTCGTGGCGCGCTACCTGGCCGGCGGCCGGTTCGAGCTGGGCGCCGCGGCTCCGCTCGACGCGGGCAAGGTGCTCGGCGCCGGTCTGCTCGTCGTCGTCGCGACCGCCGTCGTCCCGCTCTTCTTCGGCGTCGAGGCGCTGACCTCGACCTGGTTCGAGGGCGAGGTGCCGCTGCTCGGCCACGTCGAGTTCGTGACGTCGACCTTCTTCGACATCGGCGTCTACCTCGTCGTCGTGGGGCTCGTGCTCGACGTGCTCCGCAGCCTCGGGGCCGAGGTCGACCGACAGGAAGAAGAGGACGACCGCGGCGACGCGTCCGTCACCGCCACGACGAAGGCCGAGGGTCCGGCATGAGCGCCTCGTTGGTCCTGATCGTCGTGATGGCCGCGCTCTACGCCTGCGGCATCTTCCTCATGCTCGAGCGCAGCATGACCCGGGTGCTGCTCGGGTTCCTGCTCGTCGGGAACGCGACGAACATCCTCATCCTCGTCATGTCCGGTCGCAGCGGCGAGTCGCCGATCGCCGACGGCCAGGTGCCCGAGTCCTCCTTCGCCGATCCGCTGCCCCAGGCCCTCGTGCTCACGGCGATCGTCATCACCTTCGGCGTCTCGGCGTTCCTGCTCGCGCTCATCTACCGCTCCTGGCGGCTGGCGCAGGAGGACGACGTCGCCGACGACCTCGAGGACCTCGAGATCGGCATCCGGGGGGTGCCTGCTGAGGACGAGACGCAGGGCGACGGCGACGACGAGACCGACGGCGACACCGAGTTCGGGTCGGACGCCGAGGCGGCCGTCCCGAAGTCCACCTTCGAGGACGACGACTCGTGGGACCACGCCCCGGACGAGACGATCCCGGTCGCCGACCCGGAGCACGCCCCCGACCACGACCCCGCCCACCCCGAACGCGACCGTGACCGCGGCACCTACCGCGACGACCCGAGAGGAGGCCGCTCGTGACCGTCGACTTCCTCGTCCCGCTCGTCGTGCTCGTGCCGCTCATGGGAGCCGGCGCCGCGCTCGTCGCGACCCGGCGGCCCCGGCTCCAGGCCGTCCTCACGATCGCCGCCCTCGCGGTGGTCGTGGCCATCAGCGTCGTCCTCCTCGTCGTCGTCGACCGGGACGGCGCGATCGCGGTCCAGGTGGGCGGCTGGGAGGCGCCCTTCGGCATCCTCCTCGTGGTCGACCGCCTCGCGGCGCTCATGCTCACCATCTCGTCGATCGTCCTGCTGGCGGTCTTCGTGTTCTCCGTGGGGCAGGGGTCGGCCGACGGCGACGGCGACGCCCCGGTCTCGATCTACAACCCGACGTACCTGATCCTCGCGGCGGGTGTGTTCGACGCCTTCGCGGCCGGCGACCTCTTCAACCTCTACGTCGGCTTCGAGATGCTGCTCATCGCGAGCTACGTGCTGATCACGCTCGGCGGCACCGAGCAGCGCATCCGGGCGGGCGTCACCTACATCGTCGTCAGCCTGCTCTCGAGCGTGCTGTTCCTCGCGTCGATCGCGATGATCTACGGCGCCCTCGGGACGGTCAACATCGCGGACATCGCCCAGAAGATGGACACGATCCCCGCCGACGTGCAGACGATCATCCACGTGATGCTCATCACGGCGTTCGGCATCAAGGCCGCGGTGTTCCCGCTGTCGTTCTGGCTGCCCGACTCGTACCCGACGGCGCCCGCACCCGTCACGGCGGTGTTCGCCGGGCTGCTGACCAAGGTCGGCGTCTACGCGATCATCCGTACCGAGACCGTGCTCTTCGTCGAGAGCAACGTCAACGTGTACCTGTTGATCATCTCGTTGCTGACGATGGTGGTGGGCATCCTGGGCGCCGTGGCCCAGGCGGACATCAAGCGCCTCCTCTCGTTCACGCTCGTCAGCCACATCGGCTACATGATCTTCGGCATCGCCCTGGGCACCGTCGAGGGGCTCGCGGCGACGATCTACTACGTCGTGCACCACATCACCGTGCAGACGACCCTCTTCCTCGCGGCGGGGCTGATCGAGCGACGAGGCGGCACGGCGTCGGTGCTGCGGCTGGGCGGGCTGCTGAAGGCGGCGCCCGTCGTCGCGGTGCTCTTCTTCATCCCGGCCCTCAACCTCGGCGGGATCCCGCCCTTCTCGGGCTTCATCGGCAAGGTGGCCCTGTTCGACGCCGGGGCCCGCCTCGACGACCCCCTCGTCTACGTGCTCATCGGTGCCGGCGCGGTCACGTCGCTGCTGACGCTCTACGCGCTGATGCGGGCCTGGAACCTCGCGTTCTGGCGCCCCGGCAGCGACGTCGAGGACCACGAGTCGCCCCTCACCGAGCGTCTCGAGGAGGCCCCCGGCCGCACCGCCGTGCAGGCCAAGCGCGCGAACCCGCGCACGATGGTCGGCGCCACCGTGGGCATGGTCGGCGTCTCGCTCGTGCTCACCGTCTTCGCCGGCCCGCTCTACGGGGTCGCCGAGCGCGCGGCGGGCAAGGTGTACGGCTCGAACTCCTACGTCCAGCTCGTGTTCCCCGACGGGGAGGGCGACACCGCCGAGAACGAGGGGAGCGCGCCGTGACCGCCCGGCCCTCGGCCCACGAGGTCGGGCGCAGCCTGCTCCGTCAGCTGCCCCTCCTCGTCGGTCTCGTCCTGCTCTGGATGTTCCTCTGGAACCAGGTGACCGTGCTCTCGTTCGTCACCGGGGTGCTCGTGGCGCTGCTCGTGACGCGCGTGTTCTTCCTGCCGCCCGTCGAGCTGAGCGGTCGGTTCCACCTGGGCTGGGCCGTCGTGTTCCTCGGCAGGTTCGTCTTCGACCTCGTGGTCGCCTCCGTCGAGGTCGCGTGGAAGGCCGTCCGACCGCGCGGGGTCACGAGCAACGCCATCGTCGCGGTGCAGCTGCACACGAGGTCGGACTTCATCATGACCCTGGTCGCCGAGGCGGTCTCGCTCGTGCCCGGCTCGCTGGTCGTCGAGGCCGACCGCGAGAGGTCGATCCTCTACATGCACGCGCTCGCCATCGAGGACGAAGACGGCGTCGAGGGCGTGCGGCGCCGCGTGCTCGGCTTCGAGCAGCGGATCGCCCGGGCGCTGGGCAGCGTCGACGACCTGCGCCGCATCGCCGACGGCACCCCGGCCACCGAGGACGCGCCCACCGACCGGTCGAGCGGCGACCTGCCCGTGAACGAGAAGAACAAGGGGGTCGCCTCATGACGATCGTCGCCTGGGTCGTCGGCGTGCTGTTCGCGTTCGCCGCGCTCGCCTCGGTGCTCCGCATCGTGCGGGGCCCGTCCATCCTCGACCGCATGATCGCGAGCGACATGCTGCTCACGACCCTGATCTGCGTGCTCGCGGCCGACATGGTCCTCGGCCACCACACGCGCACCCTGCCGGTCATCCTCGTGCTCGCCCTGACGGCCGTCTTCGGCTCGATCACCGTGGCCCGCTACGTCTCGAGGCAGGACCCGTCATGAGCGACGACTTCTACACGATCTCGAGCGCCGTGCTGCTGGTCGCCGGGGCGACGCTCTCGGCGGCGGCCGGGGTGGGCCTGCTGCGCTTCCCCGACGCCCTGACGCGCATGCACGCGGCGACGAAGCCCCAGATCTTCGGGCTCGTCCTCATGCTGTCGGCGATCGCGCTCGACCAGCACACCCTCGGCACCGTCGCCTCCCTGCTGATGGTGCTGCTGTTCCAGATGCTCACGGCGCCGATCTCGGCGCACATGATCGGACGCGCCGGGTACCGGAACGGCGACCTGCGGCGCGACATGCTCGTCGTCGACGAGCTCGACGAGGCCGTGGCACGCGCGGGGGAGGAGCTCGTGGCCGACGGGCGGAGCCTCTCGGACGTCGACCCGGCCACGCTGCCGGTCGGCTCGGCCGACGCCCTCGCCGTCGAGCTCGAGAGGGCCGACGGCCTCGACGACTCCGAGGGCGACGACGACGCCCACGACGACGAGGCCCGCGAGCGGGAGCACGACGCTCCGCTGCACGTCAAGGGCGGGCACCACCACCCCGCCGACCCCGGCCTCGGCTGACCGTCCCGCGACCTCGGGCACGGCGGGCGGCCACGCCCCCCGTCGTGGGCGAGACGGTCGGCGGCAGACCCTAAACTCGACCCATGCCAGTGAATGACAGCCAGTCGTCGGACGCAGCCCCCCGCGACGCCGCGGCCCCGGTCCCTCAGACCCCCATCGACATCAAGCCCCGCAGCCGGGTCGTGACCGACGGGGTCGAGGCCACGACCTCGCGCGGCATGCTCCGCGCCGTCGGCATGGGCGACGAAGACTGGGAGAAGCCGCAGATCGGCATCGCCAGCAGCTGGAACGAGATCACCCCCTGCAACCTGTCGCTCGACCGCCTCGCCCAGGGCGCGAAAGAGGGCGTGCACGGCGGCGGCGGCTACCCGCTGCAGTTCGGCACGGTCTCCGTCTCCGACGGCATCTCGATGGGGCACGAGGGCATGCACTTCTCGCTCGTCTCGCGTGAGGTCATCGCCGACAGCGTCGAGGTCGTCATGAACGCCGAGCGCCTCGACGGCTCCGTGCTGCTGGCCGGCTGCGACAAGTCGCTGCCGGGCATGCTCATGGCCGCCGCCCGGCTCGACCTCGCGAGCGTGTTCCTCTACGCGGGCAGCGTCGCCCCCGGCTGGGTCAAGCTCAGCGACGGCACCGAGAAGAACGTCACCATCATCGACTCGTTCGAGGCCGTCGGTGCCCACAAGGCCGGCACCATCAGCGACGACGACCTCAAGGCGATCGAGTGCGCCATCGTGCCCGGCGAGGGCGCCTGCGGCGGCATGTACACCGCCAACACCATGGCGAGCGTGGCCGAGGCCCTCGGCATGAGCCTGCCCGGCTCGGCGTCGCCGCCCTCCGCCGACCGCCGCCGCGACTACTTCGCCCACCGCTCGGGCGAGGCCGTCGTCAACCTGCTGCGCCTCGGCATCACGACCCGCGACATCCTCACGAAGGAGGCGTTCGAGAACGCCATCGCCGTGGCCATGGCGTTCGGCGGGTCGACCAACGTCGTGCTGCACCTGCTGGCGATCGCCTACGAGGCCGAGGTCGACCTGACCATCGACGACTTCAACCGCATCGGCGACACGGTGCCGCACATCGGCGACCTCAAGCCCTTCGGCAAGTACGTCATGAACGACGTCGACCGCATGGGCGGCGTGCCCGTCGTGATGAAGGCCCTGCTCGACGCCGGCCTGATCCACGGCGACTGCCTCACCGTCACCGGCAAGACCGTGGCCGAGAACCTCGAGGCCATCAAGCCGAGGCCGCTCGACGGCGAGGTGCTCCGCACCCTCGACGACCCCATCCACGCCACCGGCGGCCTCACGGTGCTGAGCGGCACGTTCGCGCCCGAGGGCGCCGTCGTCAAGACGGCCGGCTTCGACGCCTCCGTCTTCGAGGGCCCGGCCAAGGTGTTCGACCGCGAGCGGGGCGCCATGGACGCCCTCACCGAGGGTCGCATCGAGGCGGGCGACGTCGTCGTCATCCGCTACGAGGGCCCCAAGGGCGGCCCCGGCATGCGCGAGATGCTCGCCATCACCGCCGCCATCAAGGGCGCTGGGCTCGGCAAGGATGTACTACTCTTGACGGACGGACGATTCTCGGGCGGCACAACCGGCCTCTGCATCGGCCACATAGCACCCGAAGCGGTGGACTCCGGTCCCATCG
>Ga0265780_10005741_pt1 | contig 15612 bp, 12 predicted proteins | sample P1T30metagenome_FD_192432 | JGI IMG/M metagenome (GOLD analysis project Ga0265780, IMG submission 192432) | Plant litter microbial communities from East Loma Ridge, Irvine, California - P1 T30 | ecosystem: Environmental > Terrestrial > Plant litter > Unclassified | place: USA: California... | reverse complement strand
TTCACGCTTACTTATGGTCACGGTGTTGCTGCCGCAAAATAGCGCCTCGGCAACCAATGGATACATTGTTATGGTCTAATGGCGGGTGCTGTGTCACGCTTTTCGCCTCGAGGCTGCGTTGACAAGCATCGCGTGCTCCCAGAAAACGACACGTTGCGTCTCTTTCTTCATCCGTAAGGTCCAGTCCCATGCCCGCAGCCCAGCCCATCGCCGTGTCCACCAGTGACGACCTGAACTGGCTTGCAGGCGGCGGAGAAATGGGTGAGCTGATCCGCAATATGGACTGGTCGGCAACGCCCCTGGGCCCGTTGTCCGAATGGCCGCAAAGCCTGCGCACGTCGGTCAGCCTGTGCCTGTCGTCCACGTTCCCGATCCTGGTCTGCTGGGGCCCGGATGACATCCAGATCTACAACGACGCCTACCGCCCGATCTGCGGCGACCTGCATCCGGCGGCAATGGGGGCGCCCTTCAAGGTGGTCTGGGCCACGGCCTTGCCGGTGGTGGGCGACGCCTTCGAGCGCGCGCACCAGGGCGAGGGCGCCTACATCAAGGACCAGCAGATGTTCCTCGATCGCAGCGGCTACCTCGAAGAAGCGAACATGACGTTCTCGTTCTCGCCGATCCGCGACGAGTCCGGCGCAGTCGGCGGCGTGTTCCACCCGATCACCGAGACGACGGCCCAGGTGCTGGGCGCGCGCCGCAGCAAGGGCCTGCGCGACCTCACCGCGAGCCTGGCGACGACGCGCTCGATCGACGAGATCGGCGCACAATTGGCGACGCACTGCGCGCACATGACGGCCGACGTGCCGTTCTTGCTGTTCTACCAGATCGATGCCGACACTGGCACGCTGGCGCTGCGCGGGAGCGCCGGCCTGGCGCCGGACAGCGCGCTGGCGCCCGTGTCGACGGCGCTCGACGACAGCGTCTGGCCGTTTGCCCGCTGCAGCGCCTCGCACGCCGTCGAACAGGTCGACGACGTTGCAGTGCGCCTCGGCGACGTCGTGTGCGGGCCGTACGACGCCGCGCCGCGCTCGGCGCTGGTGGTGCCATTGACCTTGCCCGGCCAGCAGGAGCTGTTCGGCGTTGTCGTGGCCGGGGTCAGCGTGCGCCGCGCGCTCGATGCCGAGTACCGCAATTTCTACGAACTGCTGGGCGCCGCAGTGAACACCGCCGTGGGCAATGTGATCGCCTACGAGCAGGAACAGCGCCGCGCCGAAGAACTGGCCAAGATCGACCGCGCCAAGACGGCGTTCTTCTCGAACGTGTCGCACGAATTTCGCACGCCGCTCACGCTGATCCTGGGCCCGCTCGACGATGCCCTGGCCGACGCGCCGGACAGCATGAGCGCGATCCAGCGCCAGCGCGTGGAACTGACGCACCGCAACTCGCTGCGCCTGCTCAAGCTGGTCAATTCGCTGCTCGATTTTTCGCGCATCGAGGCCGGCCGCGTGCAGGCCAGCTACATGCCGGTCGACCTGGCGCGCCTCACCGTCGACCTGGCCGGCGTGTTCGAATCGGCCATGGCCAAGGGCGCTCTGCGCTACCACGTCGATCTGCAGCCGCTGCCGCAGCCGGTGTTCGTCGACCGCGACATGTGGGAAAAGATCGTTTTCAACCTGCTGTCGAACGCCTTCAAGTTTACGCTGCACGGCAGCGTCACGGTGACCTTGCGCGAGCACGCCGGCATGGCGCGCCTGTCGGTGCAGGACACCGGCACCGGGATTTCCGAGCACGAACTGCCGCGCATGTTCGAGCGTTTCCACCGGATCGAGGGCGCCCCGGGCCGCACCTACGAAGGCACCGGCATCGGCCTGGCGCTGATCCAGGAACTGGTGCGCCTGCATGGCGGCACGATTGCCGTGGCGAGCACCTTCGGCGAAGGCACGCGCTTCGACGTCGACCTGCCGTTCGGCGATGCGCACCTGCCGCCGGATCGTATCTTGCAGGCGCCGGACGCCATGGCCGACCGCCAGCGCATGGGCGCCGCGTTTGTCGAAGAAGCGCTGCGCTGGCTGCCGGACCCGCAGGAAGTCACGGCGCAGGACGCCGACCCGGACGCGCTGGGCGTTGCGCCGGGCGACGCCCGCCCGCGCATCCTGGTCGCCGACGACAACAACGACATGCGCGCCTATCTCAAGTCGCTGCTCGAGCCGCATGCCGATGTGCTTGCCGTGGCCGACGGCCAGGCGGCCTGGGAGGCAGCGCTGCAAGACCCGCCCGACCTGCTGCTGTCGGACGTGATGATGCCGCGCCTCGACGGCTTCGGCCTGATCGCCAAGGTGCGCGCCAGCGAGTCGCTGCGCCACCTGCCGGTGATGCTGCTGTCGGCGCGCGCCGGTGAAGAAGCCAAGGTCGAGGGCTTGCAGGCCGGCGCCGACGATTACCTGGTCAAGCCTTTTTCGGCCAACGAACTGCTGGCGCGCATCCGCACCCAGGTGGCGCTGGGGCGCGAGCGGCGCCAGAACGAACGCGATGCACAGGCGCGCGAAGCGCACGTGCGCGCGCTGATCGACGCGTCGCCAGCGATGCTCTGGACCACCGACAACGACGGCCTGTGCACCTACCTGAGCCAGCGCTGGTACGACTACACGGGCCGCACGGCGGGGCAAGACCTTGGCATGGGCTGGCTCGATAACGTGCATCCGGACGACGCCCCGCGCTCGGGCGAGATCTTCCTGGCGGCCAATGCAGCGCGCCAGCCATTCTCGTTCGACTACCGCCTGCGCGGCCGCGACGGCAGCTACCGCTGGTTCATCGATGCCGGCCTGCCGCGCGTGAACGCGGCCGGCGATCCGGACGGTTACGTCGGCACCGTGATCGACATCCACGCGCGCAAACTGTTGCAGGAGCGTTTCGAGCGGGTGTCAGAGGCGGGCGATATCGGCGTCTGGTATGCCGACATGCCGTTCACGCATTTCCAGATCAATGCCGATATGGCGCTGCACTTCGGCGTCGACATGGGGCGGCCCACCTCGGTCGAGGAGCTGCTGGCGGCGGTCGATCCGGAAGATCGCGAGCGCCTGGCCGTGAGCGTCGAGCATGCAGTGCGCGCCGGGGCGCCACTCGATCTGGAATTTCGCACGCTGGCCGCAGCATCGACTGACGGCAGCGCTGGCACGCCGCGCTGGCTGCGGGCCATCGGCTGGTGCGGCCTGGACAAGCATGGCCGCCCAGAGCGCTTCGACGGGGTCACGCTCGACATCGACAGCCAGAAGCACGCCGAGCAGGAGCTGCATCGCCTGGCGCGCGAACTGGGCGCGAAGAACCGGGCGCAGAGCGATTTCCTGTTCACGCTGGCGCACGAACTGCGCAACCCGCTGGCGCCGATCCGTTCCGGGCTGGAGCTGATGCGCGTCGGCGCGGCAAGCGCGGACGTGCAGGCGATCATGCGGCGCCAGGTCGACCACATGGTGCACCTGGTGGACGATCTGCTCGACATGGCGCGCCTGGCCGAAGGCAAGGTCACGCTGCGCTGCGAGCGCGTGCTGCTGGCCGACGTGGTGCGTGAAGCGATCGACATGAGCATGCCGCTGGTCGATGGCGGGCGGCATGCGCTGAGCGTGAACCTGCCGGCCGAACGCGTGTGCCTGCACGCCGACCGCCATCGCCTGGCGCAGATCCTCAGTAACCTGATCAACAACGCGGCCAAGTACACGCCGCCGGGCGGCGCGATCGAGGTCCGGGCGCGCCTCGAGAACGACGAAGTGGCCATCGCGGTGCTCGACAACGGGATCGGTATCGCCGCCAACGCCCTGGAAGCCGTGTTCGACATGTATGCGCACGCGCACGCCGGCGCCGAGATGGCGCAGGGCGGGCTGGGCGTGGGCCTGAACCTGGTGCAGCGCCTCGTGAAGCTGCATGGCGGTCGGGTCGCCGCCGCCAGTGGCGGGGTCGGGCTGGGCAGCCAGTTCACGGTCTGGCTGCCATTGCCGGCCGACAGCGCCGAGCCGCTGGTCCCAAGCGCGGTCGCCGCCCTGCAGGCGGCACAGGCCGAAACGGGCGGGCTGCGCATCCTGGTGGTGGACGACAACGTCGACGCGGCCGAAACTCTGCAGGCGCTGCTCGAAATGAATGGCCATGTGGTGACTGCCGTGCACGACGGCGCCACGGCGTTGCTGCAGGCGACGGCGCTGCTGCCGCAGGTGGTGTTTCTCGATATCGGGCTGCCCGACATGACTGGCTACGATGCCGCCGAAGCGATGCGGCGCATCGAGGGCATGGAACGGGCGACGCTGATCGCGCTGACCGGCTGGGGCGCGGAGCAGGACCGGCGCCGGTCAAGCCAGGCGGGGTTCGATCATCATTTGACCAAGCCGGCTGATTTCGGGATTGTGGAGGGTTTGATTCGGGAAGTGGCGGAGAGGAATCTTTCCGCTTTGTGAAAGCACGCAGCCCGGCTGACAAGCCGGGCTGCGTTGCTGCACCGAACTGCCCCGGCAGCGGGGCGGTGTCCGGTCACTGGGCCGGAATTACTTGCCAGTGGTGCCGGCTGGCGGCGTGGTGGTGGATTGTGGATCGGTGCTCTGCGGGCTGGTAGCGCCTTCTGCAGTGCCGGTCGCGCCGGTGGTGCCGGTGGCGCCGGTCATGCCGCTCGAGCCAGCCGCGCCCGTCGTATCGGTGGTGGTGCCGGTGGTGCCGGTGGCGGCGCCGGTGCCCATGTCGCCCGTACCGGTGGTGCCGGTGCCGGTAGCGCCCGTGCCGGTGTCACCCATGGTGCCGGTGGCGCCCGAGGTGCTGCTTGGGGTGGTGGCGGTGGTGTCAGCCGGCACCGTGGTGGTGGCAGCGTCGTCGCGCTTGCACGCGCCCAGCAGGGTAGCCAGCACGGCGGCGGTCAGCAGGATTTTTGGTGCTTTGGTCATTGCGTTCATTTTTCGCTCCTCGATTGACGTCTAATTGAGTGCCGCAGTATCCGGTTATGCCTTCGGACATCCACGACGCCAGGTCAGTTCCATTGTCTGAATCTGAAATCAACTTCAATGTGTTTCAATGCATCTGCGTCGATTAGACCGCAAGCCCGACTGCTGGTTCGTTAGATACCGCACACTTGTCTGAATTGGTGACATTATTTACATAGTCTCTGTCACAACTGCTGTGCTACGTGCCCAGGTGCACGTCGCCCGTAGCAGAGGCAATTGTTTCCAGGGGCGATTTGTCTTTCTGACCAATTTGTTCGAGCAGTGCCGGTACTTCGATGGCAAGTTCCCGGGCTAGATAACCGAGCGTACCGAGCCGCTGCGCGAGCCGGTCGCCGGCGCGCGCATGCAGCGCCACGCCCCAGCAGGCAGCCTGCGTTTCGCTTGCGCCGCGCGCCAGCAAGCCGCCGATGATGCCGGCCAACACGTCGCCGGAGCCAGAAATGGCGAGCCCGATATTGCCGGCGCCCGCGTGCTGCCAGAGCGTGCCGTCGGGCGCCGCGATCACCGTACGCGCGCCCTTGAGCGCGATGACGGCGTTCCAGTCGCGCGCCGCGGCCAGGGCCGGCGCGTCGGGCAGGCCGACGATGCAATCCTTGTCGATCCCGGTCAGGTGCGCCATTTCGCCGCAGTGCGGCGTCATGATGACGGGCCGTTCGAAGCGCATCGGTTTGTCTTCGGGCCAATCGTGCGGCCGGTGCAGCAAGACATCCATGCCGCAAGCGTCGAGCACCAGGCCCACGCCCGCTTCGACCAGGCGCGGAAGCAGCGCATGCACCAGGCGCGCGGTGCTCGCTTCGTCGCGCATGCCGGGGCCAACCAGCACGGCGTCGACGCGATCGGCCAGCGGGTCGAGGCTGGCCAGCGCATCGAGGCTGAAGCCATCGGTGTCGTGCTCGGTCAGGCCGATCACGCGCGCCTCGGGCATCGCCAGCGCCACCAGTTGCGCCACGCTGGCCCCGGTCGCGATGGTCAGCTTGCCGGCGCCGGCGCGCAGTGCTGCGGTGGCGGCCAGGATGATGGCGCCCGGCATTTCGCGCGAGCCGCCGATGATCAGGATGTGGCCACGCAATTCCTTGTCGCCCCCGGCGCCGGGTTGCGGCAGCGGCCAGGCGGCCAGCAGGGCGGGGTTGACATCGTGTACCTTGCTCGAGTCCATGGCGGATGGCATTACGCGTTGGGTGCGGAGGGAATGTCTTTGGCGACGGTGACCGGCGTGCCGGTCTGTTCCAGCGGCGCGACAAAGTTGATCAGGCGTACGGCGAGGTCGCCGCGCTTGCCGATCTCGGGATCGAATTCGTAGGACGTGACGGAGCAGTTCGGCACGTCGCCGCTGCGGTCGAACTCGAGGATCTGCGCTTCGCTGAGGTGCTCGAACAGGTAGCGGAAGCAATTGACAGTGACCTGGTGCGCGACGATCAGCACACGCTCGCCGCAGAAGTCGCGTTCGAGCGAATCCATCACGCTGCGCAGACGCAGGATGACGTCGCACCAGCTCTCGCCGCCGGGCGGGCGAAAGTAGAACTTGCCGACGTGGTGGCGCTGCTCGTACAGGTCGGGGAAGTGATGCGCGATGCCGTGCGTGGTCAGGCGGTCGAGCACGCCGAATTCTTTCTCGCGCAGGCGTTCGTCGGCGCGCACGCACAACAGGCCATCGCGGTCGAGATGGCGCATCACGAGATTGGCCGTTTCGGTGGCGCGCACGTACGGCGAGTGCAGCACGACGGTCGGGCGCTGCCGGGCCGGGAGCGAGGCGAACCAGGCGCCAAGGGCGTCGGACTGGCGCTCGCCGAGGTCGGACAACGGCACGTCGACGTCGCGCTCGGCGATGTCGATGCGGTGACCCGCCGCCGCTTCAGCCAGGTCGCGCGCGACATTGCCGGCGCTTTGACCGTGCCGCACGAGCCAGATTTCTTGAGGCCATTTTTGTTCCATCGTGTCCGCCGAAAAGTTATCTTGGCGTCATCTTAGATGGTTTCACGGCGGCGTCAGCGCACGATTGTCGGCTGGCCCGACGCCTTCAAGGTGTGTCAGACGGCCCGCGCCTCGCTGTCCAGGTTGATCTCGGCGTCATCTTCGAACACCCGCATGTCGGTTTGTTTCATGACCCGGCTGGTGACGCTGCCGGCGGCAATCGAGCCGCTGACATTGAGCGCCGTGCGGCCCATGTCGATCAGCGGCTCGACCGAAATCAACAGGCCCGCAAGCGCCACCGGCAAGTCCATCGCCGAGAGCACGATCAATGCCGCGAACGTCGCACCGCCTCCCACGCCGGCCACGCCGATCGAGCCGAACGCGATGATGGCCAGCAGCGGCAACAGGAACGCGGCGGTGAACGGATCGACGCCGACCGTTGGCGCGATCATGACCGCCAGCATCGCCGGGTAGATGCCGGCGCAGCCGTTCTGGCCAATGGTGGCGCCGAATGACGCAGCGAAGTTGGCCGTGCCCTCGGGCGTACCGAGGCGCGCGGTCTGGGTCGCCACGCTCATCGGGATCGAGCCTGCGCTGGTGCGCGAGGTGAACGCGAACACGAGCACCGGGAAAATCTTCTTCACGTAGCGCCACGGATTCAGGCCGGCCACTGTGACCATGGCCAGGTGCACGCAGAACATCAGCGCCAGCGCCGCGTACGAGGCGACGACAAAGTTGAGCAGGCCAAGAATGTCTTGCCAGCTCGAGCTCGATACCACCTTGGCCATCAGCGCGAACACGCCGTACGGGGTCAGGCGCAGCACCAGCGTCACCATGCGCATCACGATCACGTGCGCCACGTGCACGAAGTTGCTGAACGACGCGAACACTTCCGGCTTCTTGCCGGCGATGCCAGTGGCCGAGATGCCGATGAAGATCGCAAACACCACCACCGCGATGGTCGAGGTCTTGCGCGCGCCGGTCATGTCGAGGAACGGGTTGGTCGGGATGAACGACAGCAGCAGCGATGGCAGCGACAACTCCTTGGCCGCGGCCAGGTTCCCCTGCATGTACTCGCCGCGCGCGACTTCGGCGGCGGTGGAGGTCAGGCCGACCGCCGTCAGGCCGAACAGCTTGGCCATCAGGATGCCGATCGAGGCCGCCACGACTGTCGTGATGAGCAGGATGCCGATGGTGAGCGTGCTGATCTTGCCGAGCGAAGATGCGTCGCGCAGTTTCAGGATCGCCTGGATGATCGACACCATGATCAACGGGATGATGATCATCTGCAGCAGCTGGACGTAGCCGCTGCCGATCACGTTGAGCCATGCATTGGTGGCCTTGACCTCCGGTCCCGTGACGCCGTAGACCGCCTGCAGCGCGGCGCCGAGCACGACGCCCAGGCCGAGGCCGGCGAACACGCGCTTGGTAAACGATACGTGGTTCGCCTGCAGCCGGTACAGCAACACGCAGACGGCCAGGGCGATGGCCAGGTTCAACAGGACGGGGAAGGTCATAGGGGCTTCGGTGAAACAACGTGAGCAATCGTGCCATTTTATCGACAAAGTTGCTTATTCGCAGTGCGAATGTCATTTTTGCTTATACGTTTCGTGCCGCTTGCATACGTGCCCAACCGCTGTTGCTGTGCAGCGACGCGAGGCTGGCGGTAGCGCAAGAACCGTTCGGCGGCCTGTTCAATAATTCGCACAAGAAACCTGAAGTTTCTATAATTCAAGGGGTCTTCCCTCTATTCATTCACAGGTCAACCCAGCGAGCCATGTTCAAACATCTCAGCATCAAGTCGCGTCTCATCTTCGTCATTGCCTTTCTCGCCGTCGAACTCGTCGCCGGCGCGGTGATCGGCATCTACAACCTGGGCATCGCCAACGCCGAACTCAAGCAGATGTACGATCAACGCCTGGTGGGCTTGAACCAGGTGGGACAGGTGACCCAGCTGGTCACGGCGAACCAGCTGGCCGTGGCCAAGGCCGTCAACCTGGAAGACGCGGGCCAGCGCAGCGCCGCAATGGGCACGATCGACGCGAACATCGCCACGATCAACAAGATCTGGGCCCAATACGCACTGTCCGCCTCGAGCGACACCGAGCGCGCGCTGGTTGAACAGTTCGCCGCAGCGCGCACGGCCTTCCTTGATGGTGGCCTGCAGCCGGCCGTGGCCGCGATCCGCGCCAATGACAATGCGCAGGCGGTGCAACTGCTGAACGGTCCGATGACGCAGCTGTACGTCCCGCTCAATGAGCTGGGCAACAAGTTGATCAAGGAGCAGCAGGACGCGGCGCTGACCGAATACCAGGCATCGCAATCGACCTTCGAGCTGGTGCGCGCGGTGTGCCTGGCCGGCCTGGCCTTCGGCGTCATCATGGCCGCGCTGGTTGGATATCTGCTGGTGCGCGCGATCGTGCGTCCGCTCGAGCGCGCCGTCGCGATTGCCGGCGCCGTGGCCCAGGGCGACCTGACCCAGGCCATCGACGTCACGTCGCACGACGAGACCGGCCGGCTGCTGCAGGCGCTCAAGAACATGAACGATTCGCTCGTTCATATCGTCAGCCAGGTCCGCACCGGCACCGACAATATCGCCACCGCGTCGAGTGAAATCGCCGCCGGCAACCTGGATCTGTCGTCGCGCACCGAGCAGCAGGCCGGCTCGCTCGAAGAGACCGCGTCGTCGATGGAAGAACTGACGTCGACCGTCAAGCAGAACGCCGACAACGCGCGCCAGGCCAATGCGCTGGCCACGTCGGCCTCGGAAGTGGCAGGCAAGGGCGGCGCCGTGGTGGCGCAGGTCGTGCAGACGATGGGCGCGATCAATACATCGGCCACCCGCATCGTCGACATCATCGCCGTCATCGACGGCATCGCTTTCCAGACCAATATCCTGGCCCTGAACGCGGCCGTGGAAGCGGCGCGCGCCGGCGAGCAGGGTCGCGGCTTCGCGGTCGTGGCGGGCGAGGTGCGCAGCCTGGCGCAGCGCAGCGCGGCGGCGGCCAGGGAAATCAAGGTACTGATCGACGATTCGGTCGAGAAGGTGCACCACGGTTCCGAATTGGTCGACCGCGCCGGCACGACGATGGCCGAGATCGTGCAAAGCGTCAACCGCGTGACCGACATCATGGCCGAGATCACCGCCGCCAGCCAGGAGCAGACGGCCGGCATCGAGCAGATCAACGGCGCCGTGGCGCAGATGGATCAGGTGACGACGCAGAATGCGGCGCTGGTCGAACAGGCGTCGGCGGCGGCGTCGTCGTTGCAGGAAGAGGCGACCAAGCTGGCGCAGACCGTGGGGGCGTTCAAGCTGAATGCACCGGCTGGCGTGCGCGCTGCGGTGGCGGTCAAGCCGCGTGTGGTTAATACCTTGCCGGCGGTGGTGCCGAAGGCGGTTGCGAAAGCAGCGAACGTGGCGCCGGTGACGCCGAAGACGGATGCGGCGCCGGTTGCCAGGCCGAAGAAGGCGGAAACGGCAAGCGTCGGCGACGGCTGGGAAGAGTTTTGATGGGAGCAGGCCGGCCATGGCCAGCTAGCGCCTGCCTGTAGCAACGACCCCACGCACGTCGTTCCAGCCAAGGCGCCCGGCGAGGGCTGGAACGACGTTTTTGTATTAATGAGAACGCGGTGGACGACCAGTCGTACCCGTACTTATTGGCGCTGTGCCCATTACCTGTGGATGAGGCTGACTGCAGCGCGCAGCAATTGTTCTGCAGTACTGATTCGCCCACCGTCAACGGCCCAGCGCCACCCCAGGTAATTCGGCAGATAGCGCGACGCCACGCCGTTGAAGCGCGCCAGCCAGCGTCTAAATCGGCTGTGATAGGCATTCACGTTCTGAACGTGAATGGCGCCCTCGATGCCTGGGCGCACACGCACGCCGGCGCGCAGATTGACGCTCTGGTGCGCGACGCCGTGCCGGCGCGCGAAGGCCCGGTAGGCAGCGTTTGAATCGGTCACCAGCAGCGCCTCGCGGTTCAGCTTTGGCAGCAGATGCTGTTCGAGCTGCAGCGCCTTCAAGGCGCCACGGCCAACGACGGCGTCGATGGTGCCGCCATGGCGATCGCGCGCTACCAGGATGCAGTCAAGTTCATTGGAAATCCCGCGTTTGCTGGCTGAGCCACCCCGCTTGCGTGGCGGCCGGTCGAGCTTGCGAGAGCCTTTCTGTGATTCGAGCAGGAACATCTCGTCGGCCTCGACGATGCCGCCCAGCTGCGCCGGACGATCGAGCTTGACCAAGTGAAGAAACCGGTGCCGCCAGCGAAAGGCCGTGTTGCGGTGGACGCCGACACGGGTCGCAGCGCGGCGGACAGTGGTGGAGTCGAGGAGGGTCTGCAGGTATTCGAGCCATTTCCTGCGCAATCTCAACCGCGCCAATGGCGTGCTGCTGAGATCATTGAAGGTGCGGCCACACGCGCAACAGCGAAAGCGTTGCAGGTCGTTGGCATGACCATGCCGATGCCAGTGCGGGCTGGCACATTGCGGGCACTGGCGAGTTGCGGCGCGGATCTGGCCGATCAGGGCGATAACCTGGTCGAGGCCGGCTGCCGGATGCAGGGCATCGAGCACTTGCAGGCGCTGCGGCTGATTCAGCAAGCGCAGGTTGGCGAACCAGTTGGTGAACCGAGGCGCTTTCATGGGCCGCTCCTGTCGATGGCAACAGGGATTGGACCGTGGGGCAGCTCAGCGGTTCAGCTCTCATCTCTATTTAACGAGTACAGCGCCTACTTATTCCAGGGCCACCAGCACGGTGGCCAAGCCAATGCATACAACCGCGACGACGCCGATGCGCTGGCGCAGGCGTCGGCTGCTCGAGACGATGTCTTGCGCGATGTGACGCCGCGGGGATGTCGGGTTGCTGCGGTCGACGGCGGTCGCCGCGTGGATCGCCGTACGCTGACGTTGAATTTGTTCGGTATGCATGATTACTCCAATCGCAGGCCCCGGTGGCGCACGACCAAGCAGGTGCATGTGTGCAGGGCAATAAACAATCCTAGCATGCACGCACTGAATTTTGTCAGTCTGCGTTGTCAAACGTGCGCATAGCGTAGCGCCCGGCACCGCGCGTTGTGAACCACCGTCCAAAATGAGGCGCTGCGCGATCGTAGTGCGTTGCTCGCGCCATGCTGCGGTGCATCGCATGGCGCCTGGGTCTGGACCACGCTCTGGGTAGGACTCTGGCACGAAGCTTGCGTAATGATCAATGCGCAACGGAGCGCACGAGGTGCATGCCAATGACGGCCCCACCTTCCCGGACAACGACGTCTACCAACGCATGAACACGTTCATGTGGGGTAGGCGTTTCTTTTTGCCTGATCACTTTTTGGGATTTGCGATGGAAAATCAACAGCGTCAAGCGCAGGGCAACCCTTCTACCAGCACGAATGTCGATGGCACACGCAGGAACATCATTCAGGGCGCATCGCTGGCGGCGGCGGGAAGCCTGCTGGGTCTGGCCGGGGGCGGGGCGTGGGCGGCGGGATCGGACAAGCCCGAGAAAACCGAGATCAGGATCGGCTTCATCCCGCTGACCGACTGCGCGTCGGTGGTGATGGCGTCGGTGCTGGGCTTCGACAAGAAATACGGCGTCAAGTTCGTGCTGAGCAAAGAGGCCTCATGGGCCGGCGTGCGCGACAAACTCGCCAATGGCGACCTCGACGCCGCCCACGTGCTGTATGGCCTGCTGTACGGCGTGCAGATGGGCATTGGCGGCCAGAAGAAGGACATGGCCGTGCTGATGGGCTTGAACAACAACGGCCAGGCCATCACGCTGTCGAAACAACTGGCGACCAAGGGCGCGGTCGATGGCGCCTCGCTGGCGAAACTGATGCGCACCGAAAAACGCGACTACACCTTCGCGCAAACCTTCCCGACCGGCACCCACGCGATGTGGCTGTATTACTGGCTCGCGGCAAACGGCATCAATCCGATGAAGGACGCCAAGGTCATCACGGTGCCGCCGCCGCAGATGGTGGCCAACATGCGCATCGGCAATATGGACGGCTTCTGCGTGGGCGAGCCCTGGGGCCACCGCGCGATCATGGATGGCATCGGCATCACCGCCACGACCACCCAGGACATCTGGCGCGACCACCCGGAGAAAGTGCTGGGCTCCACCCTTGAGTTTGCGAAGGCCAATCCCAACACGTGCCGCGCGATGATGGCCGCCATCCTCGAAGCGGGCAAGTGGATCGATGCGTCGCTGGCCAACAAGAACAAGATGGCCGAGGTCATTGCCGCCAAGTCGTACGTGAACACCAGCAAGGACGCCATCGACCAGCGCATCATGGGCCGATACCAGAACGGCCTGGGCAAGACCTGGGACGACGCCAACCACATGAAGTTCTACAACGATGGCCTGGTCAACTTCCCGTTCCTGTCCGACGGCATGTGGTTCATGACCCAGCATCGCCGCTGGGGTCTGCTCAAGACCGATCCGGATTACCTCGCCGTGGCCACGTCGGTCAACCAGGTGCAACTGTACAAGGACGCCGCGACGATGACGAAGACGCCGGTCCCGGCCAGCCTGCTGCGCACGTCGAAGCTGATGGACGGCACGGTCTGGGACGGCAAGAACCCGCAAGCCTACGCCGCGTCGTTCAAGGTCAAGGCCTGATCATCCACCTGTGTGTCGAGGAGCCGTCATGAATGCCCTGTTGAAATCCGTTCCCAACGAGCCGGCGCCTTCGCCGACCACTGCCGGCGGGCCTGCCCGCACCACCACGCCGCCGCGCAAGCCGGCAGCCGGGGTCGCGCGCCGTGCGCAGCCGTTTGCCGCGGCGGTCCGGCTCGTCGCGCCGCCGCTGACGGGCATCGCGCTGGTGCTGCTGGTCTGGCAAGTGATCGCCGCGCAGAACGAGGCGTTTCCGTCGCCGCTGGTCACCTGGCAGGCGGCGCTCGAACTGTTCGCCGATCCGTTCTACCGCAATAGCCCGAACGACCAGGGCATCGGCTGGAACGTGCTGGCGTCGTTGCAACGCGTGGCCGTCGGCTTTGGTCTCGCTGCGCTGGTCGGCATTCCCCTGGGCTTCGTCATTGGCCGCGTGCAGTTTGTCAGCCGCATGTTCGGGCCCATCATCAGCCTCTTGAAACCGGTGTCGCCGCTGGCCTGGCTGCCGATTGGCCTGCTGGTGTTCAAGTCGGCCGACCCGGCGGCTATCTGGTCGATTTTTATTTGCTCGATCTGGCCGATGATCATCAACACGGCCGTCGGCGTGCAGCGCGTGCCGCAGGATTACATGAACGTGGCGCGGGTGCTCAACCTGTCAGAATGGAAGATCCTCACCAAGATCCTGCTGCCATCGGCGCTGCCATACATCCTGACTGGCGTGCGCCTGGCGATCGGCACCGCGTGGCTGGTGATCGTGGCGGCCGAAATGCTGACCGGCGGCGTGGGCATCGGCTTCTGGGTGTGGGACGAGTGGAATAACCTGAACGTGGCGCACATCATCATCGCCATTGCCATCATCGGCGTGGTCGGCCTGGTGCTGGAACTGGCGCTGGTGTCGCTAGCGCGCGCGCTGACCCACGAACAAGTCGCTAACTGAAAGGGATTCGATCATGGACGAACTGCAAACGAGGTTCATCGACATCAACGGCGTGGAGATGGCGTTTCAGACGAAGAAGGGCGTGTTCCAGGCGCTGCAGGACATCGACCTGACGGTGCGCAAGGGTGAGTTCATCACCCTCATCGGTCACTCGGGCTGCGGCAAGTCGACGCTGCTGAACCTGATCGCCGGCTTGCTGAAACCGACGGCGGGCGTGCTGATCTGCGCTGGCCGCGAGATCGGCGGGCCGTCACCGGAGCGTGCGGTGGTGTTCCAGAATCACTCGCTGCTGCCATGGCTGACGTGCTACGAAAACATTCATCTGGGCGCGGAGCGGGTGTTCGGCGCGGCAGAATCCCGCGCGCAGTTACGCGAGCGGACGATGGCGGCGCTGGCGCTGGTCGGCTTGACGAGCGCCGAGACGAAGCGCCCGCATGAGATCTCGGGCGGCATGAAGCAGCGCGTGGGCATCGCGCGGGCATTGGCGATGCAGCCGAAGGTGCTGTTGATGGACGAGCCGTTCGGCGCGCTCGATGCGCTCACGCGCGCGCATTTGCAGGATGAGCTGCTCAAGATCGTCGCGGCGACGAAATCCACGGTGGTGATGGTGACGCACGACGTGGACGAGGCGGTGTTGCTGTCGGATCGGATCGTGATGCTGACCAACGGGCCGGCGGCGACGATCGGCGAGATCGTCGACGTGCAGCTCGAGCGGCCACGCGACCGGGTGGCGCTGGCGCAGGATGCGCGGTATACCGAGCATCGGCGGCAGGTGCTGGAGTTCTTGTACCGGAAGCAGGCGCATCCGGCGACCCAGGCGGCTTGATTACACCGCTTTTTTCTTCTGAACCTGACGCTGCTGCTGCTTGCGCTGCGTCTGGTTGCGGTTCTGCTTGCCTTCGTGCAGCGTGGTGGCGTCCAGCTTGGCCTGGGCCGCGTTGCGCAGTTCTTCCTTGTCATCGTGGGCGACAAAGAAATCGTTGGCCTGTGCATCGACCACGAGCTTGATCGCAGCTTCGTCGCTGAGGTCATACATCTCGGTCAGCAGGGTGGTTACTTCGTCGAGATAATCTTCATACGTCATGGTGTGCGCTTCCTGAATTTGTACAGAACACAAAAAAGCCAACCCGAAGGTTGGCTTTTCTGCTGAATCTTTGGTAGGCCGTGCGGGATTCGAACCTGCGACCAACGGATTAAAAGTCCGCTGCTCTACCAGCTGAGCTAACGACCCGAAG